>Ga0180007_10007495_pt1 | contig 10291 bp, 9 predicted proteins | sample MM_PC_MetaG_FD_121122 | JGI IMG/M metagenome (GOLD analysis project Ga0180007, IMG submission 121122) | Groundwater microbial communities from the Aspo Hard Rock Laboratory (HRL) deep subsurface site, Sweden - MM_PC_MetaG | ecosystem: Environmental > Aquatic > Deep subsurface > Groundwater...
CAAAGTGATATACAATTACAGGAACCATTAGATTCAAATGCCTTTTGTGGAACTAATAGATTATGCCCTCATAAGACTTATAATTTTATAGAATCTTTTATTCCTCTTAGTCCAGAGAACTATCAATTTGTAAACTGGAATGGGGAACAAGCATACTGTTTAAATAAAAAAATATTTAAAATAAATTCTATAACCACCACCTCAGGAAATTATAAGATTGTAGATGTTTCAAAAAATACCCCCTTATCTATTGTTGATTGTTGTCCTGGAGAAGTTGAACCAAATAGAAAATGTAAATATGATTATACTTGGGGAGATTTAGAAGATGCTGATTGTTCAGAATTTAAACCTTGCACAGGAATTGAGTTTACACCTTCAGGATCTAAAACATTAGTTAAATATGGTTGTTTTAATAATAAATGTGTTCCAGAATTTAAGGATGTAGAATGTACTTCTGATTTAGATTGTTTAGGAAATGATAAAGGAAATGTATGTGATACTAAAACCTGGGAATGCACAAAAATAAAACCTCCTCCTGGAAATGTTACTGCTGAATGTAAATCATGTTGGAATTGGTTAAAAGATAAAATGGGGATAGAACAATCTTGTAAGACAGGATTTTGGCAAGGTATTAAGGATTCATTAGTATGCCCTCTTTTATTCATAAAATATATTATATTAGGAATAATTTCTATCTTAGCAATATTTTTTGGATATAGTCTTGTAAATAAATTTTTCCATAAAACTGTTCCTGTAGCGATTGCATGGTTATTATCAATATCTTTTGGAGGACTAATATTTTTTGTAGGATACCTTATTTTAGAATGGTATATAATTATTCCTGCATTAGCAATCCTAATTTTTGGTACAACAATCATAAATTCTATCCCAGGAGGAAGAGCAATAAGAAGTGCTTATCGGAGAAGAAATGATTAATAAAACAAAAGTATCATTTATAATGGTATTATTTTTATTAACACTTAGTCTATCATTTTTTGTAAGTGCAGAAAGTTATATTGGTCAATGTAGTTTAGATAGTTGCCCTTCAGGATATAGTGAAGTAAGTGTATCATGTTCTAATAAATTATGTGCTAGAGAATGTAAGAAACAAACAGGTGGTAATTGTGGTACTTATGACTCTGGAACTTATGCTGAATCTAAAAAAACTATAACTGTTGGAGAAAATAATAATAAACAGAACACTTGGTTTAGTATATCAAAAACTTTTTCAGACACTACTAAATGTTATGTGTATTTTGGAGAAGCTAGATTTGAAGTTACTGATTCTGATCCAGGGGGATTCTGGCATAACAACGCAGATAGTTATAAACTTTCAGCAAAAATTGGTAGTTCACAAGAAAGTTTATGTTATATCTATCCTTATAATTCTCAATCTTCTGTAATGACCACAGGAAAATATATTAGGGGTGGAGATGAATCTTCAAGCAAAATTTCTGCTAATGTCTATCCTTATAATCCAAAGAGTTGTAGTGGTTCTGTTGCTTATGGTATATCAGGAGATTTATATATCTCTATTTATTATAAAACTGCAAATTTTAATCCAACATTTGACACAAAGAGATTCACCTGTTCATATACTTGTGACTCTGATAATGATTGTCCTGAGTCAACAACTGGAAATGCTTATTGTCAAGATAATGCTTTAGTTAAAGATGTTAAAACCTATTCTTGTCAGAACTATCAATGTCAAGAAACAACTAATCAAGAGGGTATAGAGATATGTACTAATGGATGTGAAAATAATAAGTGTAAAGGACAAACTTGTACAGAAGGATATATTGGAAGTAAAACATGTTCAGGAAATACTGTTGTTCAAAGCTATAAAAATTCAGATTGTACAGTAATAACAAAAGATTTAGAACAATGCACTACCTCTTGTTTGAATGGATTATGTGATGGGATTGTACCCCCCCCTGAATGTACTTCTGATTTAGATTGTGCAGAAGGAGAGGTATGTACTGCTGGGACTTGTGAAGAAAATAATAATTCATGGATATTATGGACTATATTATCTATTGTAGGATTAATAGTTTTAATTATAATCTATTTAATTGTAAGAAAAAATTTAATAAATCCAAGAAGAAGACGAAAATGAAAAATGAAAAAAAAAAGATAATAATCGGAAGTATATTAGTAATCTTAGTTGTTATAATTTTAGCAAATATTCAAACAAATCAATTAACAATAGTAAATTCTAATTATAATCTTGATAGTATAGTTGTAAGTGATAATACCTTAACTTTTCCTTTTAGTATAAATGGTGGTAGAGAAGGTGAAGCTTGTATAAATATTTTATCTGATGACTTACATAGAAGGGGAATAGTTAATGCTGTAGGTGGACAAGAAAATTTAGATTTATTATACACAAAATTACCTTACCACACAACTTGTATGGGTACAGCAAATTATGGAAAAGGAGATGTTATAAAAGAAATGGGGGTATCATTACTATCTAATCTAAACTTATGTTTATATTTTGGAAGTGCAGACCAACACTCTTGTACAGGAAATGTAACAATAGAGTTAATTCCTAAATGTGATTCCCACAATGAAAAAAGATGTGTTAATGATAATTTAGTCTGGTTTGATTCATGTGGAAACCAAGAAGAATTAATAGAATCTTGTCAATATGGATGTGGTGAATTACCTTGTGGGGAATTTTGTTCTTTTGAAAGACCTTTTGGTTGTATTGAAGAAACTTGTGTAGAAAATGATAGAAAATGTCAAGAAAATAATATATTAGAATGTAAAGATAATAAATATGAATTCTTAGAAGAATGTGATTATAAATGTGAGTTAGGGGTGTGTTTAAAAAAACCTATTAATTATAAAATTTATTATATCATCGGAGGAATAGTTTTATTAATCTTAATTATCTTTATAATATATAAAAAAACAGGAGGTAAAAAGTGAGCTGGTATAACAAGTTAAGTTTTTGGAAAGGAACTGGGGATTTAGTTATTTATATATTTTTATTTGGAATAGCTTTAGATATGATAACTCCTAGTTTCTATAATGTCATGAAGATAGCATTACTTCCAGGACTTGTAGCAACAATTGTTTTCTTAATTAAATCTGTAAGGGGCATAAGATGAAGTCAAAAAATCCTTTCAGAATAGGGATAGCATTAGTATTAATATTTGGAATTATAAGTTTATTCTTAGCATTATCTTTATTATCTTTCAGAACAGCAGGAATTATGTATACTGCGATGTTAGCTTGGGTTTATTTTATATATTCAAATAAATTAAATTGGGATAGCTTACCAAGTTTCAAAAAAAATACGCTAAAATCATTATTAGTCGGTGGGGCTGTGGCATTAGCTTTTTATATAATTAATAAAACTATTCCTTTCTTTGCAATAGGATTTCCTGATTTACCAATCTCAGTAGCAGAGGATATTCAGTTTTTTATAGTAGTAATCTGTGCTCCAATTGTAGAAACTATGTTTTTTGAAGTTGGATTATTAAATTTATTAAGAGATAATGATGCATTTTATCAACCTGATTGGAGAGCAAATATAATTAAAAGTTTTGCATTTGCAATATTTCATAGTTTTGCATATTCAGTAGTATTTGAACAATTACAAAGATGGTCAGATGTATTTGGAGCATATCAAGCCACGTTAGGATTATTTGTTGCAGCATTTACAATATCCATGGTATTTGGATATATTATTATGAAGAAAGAAATATCTAATCCGATAGGTTTAATATTTTGTCATATGTTAATTAATTTAATCCTCGTAACCACTAGCGTAATATCCATAATATAAAATGGCAACAAAACAACAACAAAATAGAAAAAACGCATTAGTTGTATCAGCAGTAGTTATAGCTTCAGTAGTTTTATTATTAATTTATCCAGGATCATTTGCACAATTAAAACAAAAAGGAAGTTTAAGAACATTAACTATTGTTCCAATTTTACCAGTAGAAGAACCTCTAACATCTAAATCTTGTAATGATTTAGGAGGAATATTAATACTTCCAGAACAAGATTGTCAAGAAGGTTTTATCAGTTGGGGTTATGGAAAAATTGGTGAACTCGATAGACAATGTTGTATAATGGATAGATGTTTAGAAACCAAAGGAAAGTTTGTAACCGAATATAATAAACAAAATGATAGATTTGAAAGAAGATGTATTTGTCTTGAGGGTTATGAATATTTAATTAAAACTGGATGTACAAGAAAATATGGTTAAAAAAATAATAAAAAAACAAAATATATCAATTATATTATTTGTTATCGCATCTCTAATCATAGTTGGGATTTTAATAAATTCTCCATTTTCTATAGTTAGTAGTTATAATCCAAGTGGATGTTCTTCAACTAAAAAAGCAATCATAATAGATAGATATAGTCTCCCAACAAATGAAATTAATATGCTTAAAGATTTATGTTATAATGTTGATTATGCCAAAAATGATTTTTCAGGGATTAACTGGAATTCCTATAATTTAATAGTTGTGAGAAGTATTTCTTCTTCTTATATGGGGGATGCCCCTGATGAAGTTTCTCCAACAACATTAAAATCAAAACCCTTACTATTTATGGATGCAGAAATAGGTGATAGTTCATCAAATTTAGGATGGGTATCCTCTGTTGCTTCAATTTCATCTTCTGGTATTATAAAAATGAATAAAATCCAAGACCATTCTATTATTAGCGGAATTACTTTTCCTATTGAAGCCCCATTAGGATCACAAATAACTAATATTAGGGAGAAATATTTTTTAGTTCCAGCAACAAAAATCGCTTCTTTGAGTAATCATGCTGATTATATAACTTTATTTATCATAGAAACAGGAAATAAGGCAGTATGGTTTGATGACAATTTTGTTTCTACAACCCCAAATCTGTTTAAAAATTCTGTTATATGGTTAGCTGGACAGGGAACAAAAACCCAAAATCCTCCTGATAATCCTCCCTGTACCCCCACAACATGTGTATCTTTAGGAAAACAATGTGGAACTTGGGGAGATAATTGTGAAGGAAATTTAGATTGTGGAACTTGTCAAACAGGTTATGATTGTAATAATGGTATATGTGTAGAAATCCAACCATCCCAAACTTGCGGGAATAATATTATAGAAGGAACAGAAGTTTGCGATGGAGATTCTTTGGGAAATAAAGGTTGTCAAGATTACGGATTTGATTCAGGAGAATTATTATGTAAATCTGATTGTTCTGGTTATGATATAAATTTATGTGAGAATACCCAACAAGTATCTTGTATCCCCTCTTGGAATTGTGCTAACTGGAGTGAGTGTATAAACTCTTTGCAAGCAAGGAATTGTATAGACAATAATAATTGTGGAATAATAGAAGGAAAACCTTCAGAATTAAGACAATGCACTGTGAGTAATATCCCAATTGAAGACCCAAAAAATTATGAATCCTTAGTAACTCCAACAACATCTGAGTTTCAATATGTCTTACCAGAATGTAATTCGGGAGATGAAAAATGTATTGGTGAAAAATATTATAAATGTGAAAATGATGATTGGAAAAATAAGGGAAGTATAAATAATAAATGTGGTTATATTGAACCTTGTAAAGAAGGAAATAAAATATGTCAAGGAAATTCTGCTTATGAATGTATAAACGGAGAATATTTATTAAATGAAGTTTGTCAAGCTGGATGTTCAGAAGGAGAATGTGCAAGTAAATATAGTTTATCACAATTATTAATCTTCATAACAATATTTATATTAGTAGCAATAATTATATGGGTAGGGGGTAAAAAATGAAAAAGAAAAAAATTAACATACCTTTAATGGGGGTATTAATTTTAATCTCTCTTGTAGTCTTAAACTCACAAGGAGTATTTGATAATCTAAAATTTGCAGCAACATCCTCTCCAGTAGTAGATAGTGGAGAAACAACTCCTGAATTTGTGTGTCCTTCAGGAGCATCATATTGTCAAGTTAGGGGGGTTATGGAATGTAATTATAAAAAAGAAGGGGAAGACATCATAACATTTAGAACAAATGTTCCATCAAAATTAGAGTATAACAAACATTCAGATATTAGTAATTATTGTTGTAAATATACTGTTCCAGATATTGCTGGAAATTTTCATTGTATCAAAACTTGTCAAACAAGTGAAGGAACACACTATTGGATTGCCATACCTTATTTACTTAATGGAAATAATGCAATAAAATCTTCAGAATTACATATGTATTGTGTAACTGGATTTACTGGTGGTTCAAGAAATAATGAATTAATAACTCCTTTATTATATAATACTCGTGCTTATGTTTATAATAGTGCTTTATATATAGAAACAGGAAATAGCAATGATGTATTAAGGAGATATGAATTCTGTGATATTGAAGAAACAACAGAATTAAGAATAAGAGAAAGTATTCCTAATTATTTTGATAAAGAATTAACAGGAGGAAACCAAACTATTTACTCTTGTTCAGGAAATTTTATAATAGAAGATAAAAATAGTGATATAATATCCACCAAACAATTATTCTATTCTTCAAATACAAATCCTGATGATGATAAAACAGGTTGGATAAATATAAATGAGAAAGAAACAGCAAAAATATCTGGAGGAGATAATAATTATATTGAATATAAAGTAATACAAAGTATTGAAACTTGTATTAAAGATGTTTGTGAAAATGATTTAGGTTATAGAAAATGTGAAAATAGCGTGCATACTGATTTTGTGAGCTGTGATACTTCAAAGGGGGAGAAATGTATTGATACTTCTAGTGATGCTATATGTGAGATTCCATTCTCCAAAAAAGATATTTTCATAGTGGATAAAAATGGAAATAAAAAAAGTGGATTTACTTCAAATGAATCTGTTTATGTGAAATTAGATATACAATCTAATAAAGTTAGTTCTGGAAACATAATCTTAAAAGTTTTCAAAGGATCAGAAGAAGTTCATTCAGAAGACATATTGGATGTTAAATTTAATACAGGAAAATCTTTATTAGTTTCTATACCTAATCCTAAAGAGATAGGTAATTATTATGTAAAAGTCGAGATTAGTTTTAATTCTTATACTATAAAAATAGGAGAGAATCAAGAATATCCTTTCAGAATTTCTGTTCCAATTTTTCTTTCTATGAGATTACCATATTCAGAGAAAACAGGAACAACATTATACACTAATGATATTGTTTATATTGATCTACAAGCTACAGATGAAAATGGTTTTCCAACAGAAGTTTCAGAGGTAGTATTAAAATTAAAACTTAATGGGCAAGAATCACCAACTCCAAATTATGTTTATCCTCTTCCTGACGAAGGGCTTTATAGATTTAAATATACTTTCTTAGAGAGTGGTATTATTGAATCAACAGCAAAATTGATTAAATATGGGGTAGAATCAAATGAAGAAACAAGAACCTCAGAAGTAAAAAACCCAAAAATAATAACAACCTTAACAAATATAGGTCTTTTAAGATCAATAAAACCAGGAGTTCAAACTATTACTTTTGAAACTAAAGATTCCTATGGGGATTATGTTGAAACAAATAATATAGTAAAAATTATTCCTCCAGGTGCATCAACAGGTAGAGGAGATATTGATATAAGTTCTCAAGTCGAAGGAAGCAATGGAATATATTCTGTAGATTACAATTTTGAACAAAGAGGAGGATATAAAATATCTATTTTAAGTAGTGCAGAAAGTTATCCTATTGGGGATAAACCAGAATCAGGAAGTATTGACGTATCACCTGTAAATATTCCTGACGAATGTCAAACATCATTAGATTGTTCTAGCGGAAAAATATGTATTGATGGAAAATGTGTTCAGAAAGACCAACCAATATTGTTGTACATTATATTTATTATTTCTGCGATAGCTATATTTATTTTGATAATAGTTATAATAAAACTATCAAGAAAAAAGAAAGGAACTGATGTTTTTATAGGAGGAGGTTTATGAAATCTAAAAATTTCTTATTTTTCTCAATAATAATTATTTTAATGATGTCTTCATTGGTAAGTAGCTATATGCCTAGATATACCCATAAAGCAATATGGAGTGTATCCACCGAAATTCCAATAGATTCCCCTACTTATCGGGCTTGTATGAAATATCCTGAACTTTGTTACTCTGGAAATGTGCTTGTGGATTTTGGGGTGTATGCGTACGTTTCAAATCGGGCACAATATATTATCCTTCATAATTCGATTTTTGTTAGGGCTCTATTAGAAAACTCTAAAAATGAAAAAGAAGAAGCGTGTGCAGTAGGTGCTATGACTCATTTTGCTGATTTAGGAAGTCATACTGAAATGGTTCCATATTCTATAAAAACATCAAAATTAGCAAATTTAATAATTCATGTAGTCGCAGAACAACATTTAGATAACTGGGTAGAGAAAAAATATCCTGAAGAATCATCATTAGCAATAAATTATTTAAAGGATTATCAAGAATGTGTGCCTCTATTTAAAAGAACTTTGTTAGGTGAACCAGAATATCGTTCTATGTCAGAAGAAAAAATAGATGAGATGTTTTCTTCATTTATCCAAGAAATTATGACTTCACAAACAGGATATGATACTGCATTTAAATCAAAAAGTATATTTACTAACTTAATATCAGTCCCATTTATCATATTAGGGGGTTGGGGTTTAGTTATGATATTTTTATTGTTTATCTCTGTAGCTTTGATATTTAAGATATTTAGAAAAAAAGCAATTATAAGACACTATATTGGTTTGATTATTTTTGGAGGATTATTTATATTAATGGCATATTTATTAATTGCTTTATCAACAGGAACAGCATTCGCATCTTTTATTGGTGTAATAAAACCTATATCTAATTTTGTGCCTATTGGAAATCCTCAGGAAAGATTTGATAGAGGAGTAGAAATAACAAAGAATATCCTAACTCATGGTGAAGTTTGGTTAGAGGGAAAAGATGCTAGTGGATTTACACAATTAGATGAAGCTGATAGAAGTATCCTATTATTTGATTATATCCTCATAACAATATTGTTTGGTTTATTAATCTGGTTTATATGGTTTTTATTCAAGAAAAATAAACTTAAAGTTAAAGATATATTTAATTTTAATTTATAGAAAATCTTATAAAGATAGATATTATAACTATAATATGAAGATAACTAAGAAAATAGTGAAAATAGCTCAAAGTCTTGGAATAATAATAGACAAACCCATCATAAAAAAGATTCAATTAGAAGAGGGAGATTATATTGAAGTTAATATAAAAAAAATCAAATGAACAGAAGATTCCAACATTGGACAGAAGAAGAAATTGAAGTTTTGAAGAGGGACTACCCTCTTGGAAAAACAGAGGAACTCTCATTAAATCTAGGGAGGTCTCTTCGTGCAATAGGAGGGAAGGCAGAGAATCTTGGAATATCAAAATCTCTTTTTTGGACAAAAAAGGAAATTCAACTCCTTAAAGATAAGTATCCAGTAACTTACGATAAAGATATCCCTAAACTTTTTCCTAATAGAACATTAAAGTCTATCTGTGCGAAAGCACATAGGATGGGTATAAAGAAGTCTTATACCCCTAATTCTATGATGAGATTTAATCATATTAATGACGAAGACATAAAAAGATTAAATAGTCATGGTTTAAAAACAAGGGATATAGCGAAGATATTAGGGTGTTCAGTACCATTAATTGCCAAAAGATATAGGGAGTTAGGTATTAGAGGATTAAACAAAAAAAAAGATAAGATTATTTTGGATGATAATAGAATAAGAGATTTATATAACGAAGGAAAAACATTAAGTGAGGTAGGGAGGATAATTGGAACTAATGGGTGGGCAATAAAAAGAAGATTAATAAATAGTGGTATAAAAATAAGAGATTCTATAAATCATCCTGCTCCCTTAAAAAAATCTCAGATTGATCAGATAATTAATCTATATCAAGAAGGAAACTCTACCTATGATATAGAAAAACTAACAGGGCTATGTTATTTGAGAGTATTTAATACCTTAAAAAGAAACTCAATTCCATTAAGAAAAAGGGGGGAAGCCTTATCATTAAAGTGGAAGCGAAGAGATTACTATGAAAAAAAGAATATTAAGGAACAAAATGGTATAATTAAATCAGAATATCTTAAAGGAACATCCATTAAAGAAATCATTTCTATAACCAAATTATCAGAAACCACTGTCCACAAAAGATTAAAAAAAATGGGGATTAATTCTGATCGTTTTCATCCAAGGGGAACAAGAAAAAGAATCTTATGTGAGTGTGGGTGCGGAGAAATTATTTGGAATTTAGATAATCAAAGAAGA
>Ga0180007_10007496_pt1 | contig 10291 bp, 8 predicted proteins | sample MM_PC_MetaG_FD_121122 | JGI IMG/M metagenome (GOLD analysis project Ga0180007, IMG submission 121122) | Groundwater microbial communities from the Aspo Hard Rock Laboratory (HRL) deep subsurface site, Sweden - MM_PC_MetaG | ecosystem: Environmental > Aquatic > Deep subsurface > Groundwater...
ACAACCTTTTGCGGGGGAGGCATAATGGTGAGTTTTGGTGAGCGAGAATTGGGGGATGGTCATCCCTGTTTCATCACCTTTGAGGCAGGTGCCACCCATTATGGGGTTGACTCTGCCATGGACCTGATCCGCCTTTCGGCAGAAGCCGGCGCCGATGCCATCAAATTTCAGATCTTTGATCCGGACAGACTGGTGGCCGATAAAACACTTCCCTTTACCTATGAGATCCTCGGGGATAAAAAAACAGGGCAAACCCGCACCATCACAGAACCGCTCTATGATATTCTGTGCAGAAGATGCCTTGGGCCGGACCAATGGAAACGCATCAAAGAATTCAGTGATTCCCTGGGACTTGCCTTTTTTGCCACGGTGGGGTTTGAAGAGGATATTGCCCTTTTAACGGCCTTGAAGTGTGACTCCATCAAGATTGCATCCGCCGATATTGATCACTGGCCTTTGATCAGAATGGCTGCCAGGACGGGCATGTGCATCCAGCTGGACACGGGGAATGCCAGTATCGGGGAGGTTGAGCAGGCGGTGGAAATCTGCAACCTGGAGGGCAATCATAATATCATCATCCACAATTGCCCGTCAGGTTATCCGGCGCGGCTTGAGAGTATTAATTTAAAGATGATTACCACCCTAAAGCAGATGTTTCCCCTTTATCCCATTGCCTATTCCGACCATACGCCCGGCTGGGATATGGATGTGGCTGCCGTGGCCCTGGGCGCAAACCTTGTGGAAAAGACCATCACCCTGGACCGGGCCATCAGAAGCACGGAACATGTTTTTTCCCTGGAACCTGCCGAAATGAAGGCCTTTGTTCAAACCATTCGGGAGATTGAAATCGCCATGGGCCGTCCGAGACGGGTTCTGGATCTTGAAGAAAAACAAACGAGACGAAATGTCCGGCGAAGCACCTTCATAAAACAGGAGATGAAACAGGGAGACAGGATCGGTCTGGAGCAGGTTGAATTCAGACGGCCGGGGTTCGGGATTTCTCCCAAACAATTCGAATCTCTGGTGGGCATGCGGATTTCCCGTGATGTGGCCCCGGGCCATCAGCTTGATTTCAAAGATCTGGTCAACCAATGACACGTATTGCCATCATTCCGGCCCGGGGGGGCTCCAAAAGACTGCCCCGGAAAAATATTTTGCCCATTTTGGGAAAACCCGCCCTTTATTATCCGGTTCAGGCAGCCCTGGGGTCTGGGCTTTTTGACCAGGTGATCGTTTCCACGGAAGACGAACAAATCAAACAGACGGCAGAAGGGTTCGGGGCCACGGTTATGGAAAGGCCAGAGGCTTTGGCCCGTGATACGGCAGGCGTCGGCCAGGTCTGCCGGGATGTCCTTGAACGGCTGGACAGCAACGGTATCCGTCCGACACGGTTTTGCTGCATTTATGCCACGGCTGTATTTATAACGCCCAAGGATCTGCAGGAATCTTTTTTGATGATGGAAGAACCTTCCTGCCCAGAGGTGGTGATGGGGGTTTCCGCTTTCAACCTGCATCCGGTCCAGGCACTGGAAAATAAGGAAGACGGGTGGTTAAGGCCAAAATGGCCGGAGTATAACCGATTGCAGTCCCAGTTTCATCCCAGGCTTGTGGCAAGCAACGGCACCTTTTACTGGGCCGATACCCGGGCTTTTTTAAACAATAAAAGTTTTTACGCTGACCGGTTAAGGGGGTATGAAATACCCTGGATCAGGGCCATTGACCTGGATACACCGGAAGATTACAGGAATGCGCAGCTTTTGGCGCCGTTGTTTTTGGGCAAGGCGGTGCCATGATCGTCATCGTCTGTGATGCAACCCGGCAGATCGGCTATGGCCATTTGAAAAGATGTCTGGTATTGGCCGGCCTTTACCGCAAGCTTGGCCTTGGGGTGACCTTTTTGATGAGAGAGGCAACCCCTGTTGTCCGAATGCTTTTGAAAGACCGGGACATGAAATTGGCGCTCATATCAGACCATGGCCACTGCCGGCCCTATCTGGTTGAAAAAAAAGATCGGGTCCAGCTTGTCATTATAGATCACTATGAAATTGGCGCTGATATTGAACAAGCGCTTTTTGCCATTTTTCCGGTAGTGGTGGTGGATGATCTGTGCCGGCCCCATTGGTGTCATGTGCTGGTGGATCAAACACCTGACCGCAAGATCCAGGCCTATGAAAAAAAAATGCATAATCCTTCTGCCCGAATTTTGTCTGGAAGTGATTTTACCCTGATGGATCCGGTTTACGATAAGGTTAAAAGCAATGGGGACAAAACCAATATATTGATCAGCTTCGGGGCCACGGATCCTGAACAGGCGGCGTTAAAGGTTCTGGATATCCTGGAGCATTCCATGGCAACAAAGAAGCTTGTGTTTCATCTGCCCCTGTCTTCCATGTCCCCGTGTGTTGAAGAACTTGAAAAACGCAGGGGCAATTTTCGGCTGGATATCCGGCTGTACCGGGATCTGCCCGACCTTTGCCCTTTGTATGAAATCTGCGGCATTGCCATCGGGGCGCCGGGCACAAGCCTATTGGAGCGGATTTACTGCGGCCTGATCAATATTGTCATCATTGTGGCGCCAAATCAAAGACAAGTCGGCCAAAACCTTGACCGCAAAGGTGCGGCCCTTTGCCTGGGGGAGATTTCAAGTCTTGACCCTTTGCTTCTCACCCGAACGCTGTCACAGATGATCGATGTGCCGGCCTTTGGGGAAAATTTGTACAACCGGGCAGCAGGGCTTTTGGATGGGAAAGGCGCTGCCCGGGTTATCAAACAGACCATTGACCTGATATCGCCTGTGAATCTCCGCTTGGTGAACAAAAATGATCTGGAACTATTGTACAAATGGCAGCATGGGAAAGGGGCAAGACGGTATTTCCGAAAACCGGACCTGCCCACCAAAAAAGAACACCGGCTCTGGTTTGACAGGATGTTGTCATGCGACTACGTGACTATCCATATCATTGAATGGTGCAATGGGGCCATCGGATATATCCGCCTGAACTGCAACGGCAGCAAAAATGAGGTGTCAGTTCTAATTGCCCAGAAGTTTCAGGGCCTGGGCTTTGCGAAAAAAGCCCTGGAAAAAATTATTCAAACCCAGAAACGATGCTATAGGGCCTATATTCATCCGGAAAATAAAGCCTCCATTGGCCTGTTCTCGTCCCTTGGGTTTCAATCTGCGGGAAAAGGAGAGTATGTGTATGACGCCGCACCTTAAAATTTTAATTTCCGCAGGCGCGTCCCCTGCTGCCCATAATATCATTGGGCATCTGAAACACCTGGGCCATCATGTCCATGCAATTGATGCCAATGAAAAGGCATTGCCCCTTGCCCGATCCATAGCCGATAGGGTGACAAAGGCGCCCCTGGCAAACGGGGCAGATTATATTTCTTTTATGACAGACCAGATCAATAGGGTTGATTTGTTTGTTCCGTTTATTGATGAAGAGATCGCAAGATTGATGGAACATTCGGATATGGGCCTGTGGGAGAAATGTCTGCTGCCCCCACCCGATACCACCCAAACCTGCCTTTATAAAAAACAATTCCAGCGGTTTTGCCAGGAGAATGATCTGCCGGTGGCAGGATTTTCAAAAACAGTTCCGGCTGTTTTTAAACCAAACCTCGGCAGGGGGGGCAAAGGGGTGCAAATTCTCCATACCGTGTCCGAGCTGGGAGAAAAATCATTGGCCGACGGCGTGATCCAAAACTTTATTACAGGAGACGAATACACAATTGACGCCCTGTTTTCAAAGGACGGCGGACTTTTAAAGATGTCCGTCCGGCGACGGGATACGGCCAGCGGTGTTTCCATCATCGGCACCATTGTGGACCCGGCCCCTTTTTTCCCTTTGGTTGAAAAAATTGGCTGTGCCCTCAAATTTAGGTACCTTGTCAATATTCAGGTGATACAAGACCCAAAAAATGTCTGCCATATCATCGAAATAAACCCCAGGATTGCAGGCAGCATCATGTTCAGCGTTTACAGCGGCCTTGATTTTTTAAAGGGGGCCATTGATGTTTATACCGGGGAAAGGGTAACTTTTCCCGAGCCACAAAAAAAAATAAGAATTATCCGTTATTGGAATGAATATGTCCAGGATCTGTGAGCATCAAAAAGTGTTGTCCACCTATGACACCATTCTCTTTGATCTGGATGGGACCCTTTACGACAGCGACCAATTTTATAGGGGCGCTTTTGAGGACATGGCCCAATGGCTGGTGCAGGCCGGTTTTCAAAAAAATCCAGAGCCCTGGGTGGATTGTATCATGGGATTAAAGCAGGCCAGGGGAAATGATTATGCCAGCCTGATCGATGATGCCCTATTGCTTCTGGGCATTGAGGGTATCGTAAAAACAAAGTTGTTGCACCTGTATCAAAATCATGATTGCAGAAACCTTGTGCTGGGCCCGGAAGAGTCCGGTTGTCTGGCCTATTTGAAATCCTGCCCCAAAAACATGTGTATCATCACCAATGGGCAAAAACAGCTTCAGACAAGAAAGATTGACAGGCTGGGGCTTGCCCCCTACATGAAAGAGATCCTCATCTTGGATCCGTCAGCAATGGCCCGCCTAAAACCGGATGCTGCGGCTTTTGATTTGTTGTGCAGCCGCTTCAAACCGGGCAAAACCATAATGGTGGGGGATCGGTTTGACATTGATGGTGTGTTTGCAAAAAATGCGGGTATTGATTTTATGGGAGTGGGATTTTATGGAAATTGAGGGCAGAAAAATCGGTCCCGGGTATCCGCCCTACATCATTGCCGAGATGTCCAACAACCATATGGGCAGTGTGGACAGGGCCAAAAAAATAATGCTGGCTGCCCGGAGAGCAGGGGCGGATGCCGTAAAGATTGCCACCTATGATGCAGATGCCCTTACCATAGACTGCACAAAGACGGATTTTATGATTCGAACCCCCTTGTGGAAAGGCAGAACCTATTATCAATTGTACAAAGAGATCGCCCTTCCCCTTGAATACACAAAGCAATTGTTTGACTATGCCCGTGAAATCGGTATCACCCTGTTCAGCTCCCCCTTTGATGAACGGGCAGTTGACCTGCTCATGGCATCAGGGTGCCCTGCCTTTAAAATCGCCTCGTTTGAGGCTGTTGATCCGCAGTTTTTAAACTGTATCGCCCAAACCGGCAAACCCATTTTGATGTCCACCGGTATCAGCAGCCTTGAGGACCTTGACATGGCCATGAGGGTGTTTGCGGACAACCGGGCAGAAGATATTCTGCTGTTCCATTGTGTCAGCGCCTATCCGGCAGCCATTGAGGACTATAACCTGAGTGCCATGCAAAGGTTAAAACAGTTTTCTTCCCTGGTGGGATTGTCCGACCATTCCCTGTCTGATACAGTGGCCCTGGCCGCCATTGCCATGGGCGGATGTGCCATTGAAAAGCATTTTACCCTGTCACGCGGGGATGGGGGGCCGGATGCTGCCTTTTCCATAGAAGAAGACCAGATGAAAAGGTTAAAAATCAATTGTCAAAAAGTCTGGAAAAGTCTGGGGTCTTGTGAAATTTTAAATTCAAAAAACAGACCCGGCCGTGAGCATGCCCGTTCCCTATATGTTATTTGTGATGTCGATTGCGGGGAGCCGGTAAGCGGTAAAAACATTCGCAGCATTCGACCCGGATATGGGCTTTCACCCGTATTTTATGAACAGGTGATGGGCAGAACCTTTACTCAAAAACTGGATGCAGGCACTGCATTGAAATGGGAGCATATATCGTGAATGTACTGGCACTGGTTGCCCATGGGGATGATGAAGTGATCGGGTGCGGCGGGACATTGGCAAAACATGTTCTGCAAGGAGATGCCGTTTATCTGATTGTGGTTGCCGACGGTGTTTCGTCCCGGGAAAAAAAAGACAAAACAAAACGGGATCAGGCCCTTGCCAAAAGCTGTGATATCCTCGGCATTCACCTGGCACATCAATTTGATTTTAAGGACAACCAATTGGATCAGTATCCTCTGCTTGAACTGGTGAAGGCGGTTGAACCGCACACCCGGAAAATTTCATTTGACACGGTCTATACCCACAGCAACAAAGATCTGAATATTGACCACAGGCGGGTGCATGACATTGCATTGACCGTGTTCAGGCCCCTGCCAGGGGAAAGCCTCCGAAAGATGTACGCCTTTGAAACCCTGTCGGCTACCCATTGGTATGATCCGGACGCTGTTTTTAATCCCCGGCGGTTTGTTGATGTGGAAAAATTGTGGGGGAAAAAAATGCAGGCCCTGGAGGCATATGCCATGGAATTAAGACAATTCCCCCATGCCAGATCAAAACAGGCCCTGGAAGCCCTGGCCCAATTTCGGGGGTGCCAGGCAGGCCTGGAAAAGGCAGAAGCCTTTGAGGTCTTGAGAATACTGGAGTAATGATGGAAAAATGTCCCGTTTGCGGCAGCCCGGAAGTCCAAGAGATCCTATCCCTTGACCACCAGCCAATCTATCAGCATCCGGTTGTCTCTGCCGATGCCATCAAAGAACCCTATTTTAAAGACCTGACCTATTTTTTTTGTAAAAAATGTGAACATTGTTTCCAGAAAACACCGGACATTTCCGTTTTAGAAAAACTATATCAAGACCATTATTATACCCCCCGTCCCCCGGATATCGGTGTTCAGTTCCAGAATCAATTCATACAGACATTGCTGGAGCGGTTTAAGGTATTGACCCCTTCTTCAAGCATCCTGGAGGTCGGCTGCTCGGCAGGGGAGATGCTGACAAAAATCAACCGGCTTTTTCCCGACACGGTGCTGGCCGGTTTTGAACCCAATACCCAAACGGCTGAAAGAGCATCGGCATCCGGATTTCTGGTCTATGGACAATTTTTTACAAACCGGGCATCCCAAAAGATTAAAAGAAAATTTGACCTCATTTTCCACCGCCATGTGATTGAGCATGTATTTGATTTTGAAGATTTTTTTCAAGCCCACCAGAATGTGCGTCACAGCGAAACGATTCTGATTGTTGAAACCCCCTGTTTGAATTGGTCCATACACCACCAGAATATGGCTGGGTTTCATGTTGAGCATGTCCATGTTTTCAGCATCATGTCATTAAAACGGCTGCTGGAAAATCACAACTGGTATTTAAACGCCTATGAGGAGACCTCCAATGGCCATTTGATCGCTCTTTTTACCAGGGTGAAAAGCAGGATTTCGGTTCCCGGGGTTGGAAATCCGTTTCAATTGTCTTTGTGGATAGAAAAAAATAAAAATATCCTGGAAAAGGCTGTGCACGGCAAAAAACTGGCCCTGTGGGGGGCAGGGTCCGGGGGGGTGAAGGTGATGAATTATTTTAATGTCTGCCCGGATATTATTGTTGACAGCAATCCGGATAAGGCCGGGAAAATATTTGTCGGATATGCCCATTTAAAGATAGCCAACGCCGATGCCTGGATTGAACAAGAGTGCAACAACAGTCGCTCCTGGCTGATCCTGGTGGCATCCACCTATTTTGAAGAGATTCAGGAGCGCCTGGGGCAAGCCGGCTGGGAAGGGGATGTCCTCAAACCCTATTCTCCCCTATAAAGCCGACTGCATGGCGGATGCCATTTTGGCATGGGCCAGGTCATTTGGAGAGAACCCGTCTGTCTGGTACAATTTTTTTTCCGATTCCCACAGGGCGCCGGTCCATCTGCCATAAAAAAAGATGGCATCATCCGGGTTTCTTTTTGGGTCTGGGGAATCCAAAAATATCAGTTTAAGGTCTGGAAGATACACAATGGTATCCGGATCATTCGTGGATTGACAGGCTTTCAGGCAGAAATCCAAAAATGCGTATTTGCCTGCATTGGGTGTGAATCCCCCTGTTTGAAGGAATCTGTTTTTTTCCATGGCAACAAAATAATCCACCATCTGAAAACTTCTTTCTGTGAGCACCCCTGGAAAATCCTGATGGAGGTGCTGATAGGCGCAAACAGGTGTGTTGTTGTGATCAACAACCATTCCCGCGTTGGCAATTTTCCCTGTTTTATCGCAGATCCGTGCCCCAAATATTTTATTTTTTCCATATTTCAAAAATGCGGTATTCAGGCAATCAAGCCATCCCTTAAGTGGGGCCAGGTTTTTTTCAAGAAAAATCAGATTTTCCCCCCGGGCCAGAAGAGCCGCTGTGTTCATCATGGTGATGGGACTTTTGCCTTCAGGGAGTGCCAGTCTCTTTAAATCCCCTGTTAACGACGCTAGAATCCGGTCGATTTCAGGGGATTTTTTTTCCGGTTCCAATAGGAGTATTTCATAGTCACCCGCATCTTCGGAATTGAAGGCCACAGCTTCCAATTGAGCGAGGAAAACATCGGGATTTTCCGGGACCTGGATCAGAACAGACCATTTTTTATCCGGTTTTTGCTTGGGGTTTTCCAGAGGCCTGCTGGGCCGGGCATTTGCCCGGATTGTCTTTTCAAAGACCTGGCAGACGCTTTCAATTGCTTTTGTCGGCGCGATCAGTTCATTCTTAAGAAACCGGGCTTTTTTCTCTTCATCCAATAATTGTGAAAAATCTGTTTTTTCCGATAAGGCGGCAGCCAGTTCTTTGGCGCTCATTTTAACGGCCACTCCCTGATCCACAAAAGAATAGGGTGCGTTCGGGGTATAGGCAAAATCCAGTTTTACAAGGGGTTTGCCCAGGGCAATGGATTCAAGTCCTGTTGTGCTTGGCTGCCCCAGAATGCAGACATCTGCCATGGAAATCAGGTTATAGGTGTCCTCCTGGGTATGGATAAACCGGATATTGTTTTTGAAAAGAGCGGTTACTGAATGGGTCCATTGTTCCAGTTGCCTCTTTTTGCAGGCGGGATGGAATTTGACAAACAAGGTGTTGCCGCTAATTTTCGACACCGTTCTAAAGATGGGTTTAAAGCGTTCAGGCTTGGGCAGAATGGATGAAAGAATCAAAAGGCTTACAAAATGGTCGGAGATGCCGTATTCTTTCCTTTTTGTTTCTCTTATTTTATTGTTTTTCTGAAAGGCAATCTCCTTTGCAAGGTGGGTATTGCCAACGGGAAGGATCTTTGATTCAGGTGCTTCAAAGCTGACCATTTTTTTCTTCACCCGCTCTCCCCATACAAGATTGAGGGTGGAATATTGTGCATGTCCGGAATAACCGAAATCAAGGCCATAGGTTAAGCCCTCCTGGAGGGTAATTAAGGGGATGTTGGATTTTTTTGCCCAAAAAGCAAACATTTTTCCCCAGCGGTTGAGTTCATGGAGGGCAAAACAAAGGTTTGGCTTCTCTTTTTTCAGCAGGTTTTTAAATCCCACATATTCAGTGGCGGTTGAAAACAGGGTCTTATCTGTCACGGTCACCGGCAAAAGACCCAGGAAAAAATCATTTTTTAAGGAATTTGCAATGGTTTTTTCCAGAAGATGATAATTTTCCAGGATTTCTTTCTGGTCTTTGGCAGTGACATAATCAAAGATATGGGAGTAGGAAAGCCCCAGCTCAATGGCCGTAACCTCCTGGGACCGTTCAGCCTGGGCCACAATGTATTTTATGGTGGCACCCCTGGATTCCAGTTCCGCCATGACAGGCGTGATAAACCGGGTGTGATGGGCCAGTGCAATGTAGGCAATTATTTTTTTGTTTTTCCAGAAATCCGTCATTTTTTGGCACCCCCCCCGGCCAGTTGCATGAAAATTGTTCCCAGCTCCGTCTTTTTTGTTTTAAGGGCAATAACCGCCTTGATGGCAGCCTGTAAGCGCTTGGCCGTGTTGATCCGTTGTTTGAACCCATTGACCATGGCTGGAAGCATGGGATCAAATATAATGGAGGGAATGTTCTTTTCCTGGGCAATACTGGCTTGAAAGCAGGCGCTGCAGGCAACCAGACTGTCGGCTGTTAACATTTCCCAGGGAGAGTCCATATTGTGGAATGAGTATGATGCAAATTGGGCCAATTCGTTTTTATAAATGATCTCGATCATTTCTTTCTGGGTATGGGCGCCTCTTATCTGATCTTCTCCGTAATTGAACATCAGGTGAAGTTTTTTTCCCATGGGTGCCAGTATCCTCAATAACGCCTGGTACTCATAGAGCATTGCAACATTGTGGGCAAGAAACAATATGGTTCGTCCCTCGGGTATATTGTGGGTGGTTCTATAATGGTAGGATGCTTTTACGCCGTTTAAATTAAAGGTTGCGGACACAGATGAAAATATGGATCCTTCATACAAGGGCAGCTGCCAGATGTTTTTATGGCTCAATGTTTGTTTCAAATGGTCATAACTTTCCGAATATCTTGTGATTACCCCGTCCGGAAGGGATGCCGAAAG
>Ga0180007_10007497_pt1 | contig 10288 bp, 8 predicted proteins | sample MM_PC_MetaG_FD_121122 | JGI IMG/M metagenome (GOLD analysis project Ga0180007, IMG submission 121122) | Groundwater microbial communities from the Aspo Hard Rock Laboratory (HRL) deep subsurface site, Sweden - MM_PC_MetaG | ecosystem: Environmental > Aquatic > Deep subsurface > Groundwater...
CTTTTGCCTGCAGATATAATAGGAACGCTTATTTTTAACCAAAAAAGCGGCGAGTTTACGGTTAAGAAAGGCCCTATATTTGCAAATATAATTCTCGCTGACGAAATCAACCGAGCGCCCGCAAAAGTCCAGTCGGCGCTGCTGGAAGCCATGCAGGAAAGGCAGATTACTATCGGTGAAAATACCTATAAACTGGACGAGCCTTTTCTCGTTCTTGCAACACAGAATCCCATTGAGCAGGAAGGGACCTATCCTCTGCCGGAAGCGCAGGTAGATAGGTTTATGCTTAAAGCAAAAATAACCTATCCGGATAAAGAGGAAGAACGTAAAATTATGGACCGGATGACTGTAGGTACCGTGCCGGAAGCAAAAAAAATAATCAGCCCAAAAGATATTATCAAAGCAAGGGAAGTTGTAAACCAGGTTTATATGGACGACAAAATTAAAAACTACATCATTGACATAGTTTTTGCCAGCCGCAACCCTGAGAATTATAAGCTTCCTGATTTGAAATCAACCATAGCTTACGGCGCCAGCCCCAGGGCGACAATTTACCTTACAATCGCCAGCAAAGCTTACGCATTCCTGCACAGCCGCGGGTATGTAACGCCGGATGACGTAAAATCCGTAGCAATGGATGTGTTGAGGCACAGAATAATTCTTTCCTACGAAGCAGAAGCTGAAGAACTTACGTCTGAAAATGTCGTAAAACAGATTTTGGATAGCGTAGAAGTTCCTTAAGCCCATGATTCCTAAAGAAATTTTAAAACAGATAAAGCGTATTCAAATACGCACCGGCCGGATGGTAAATGATGTGTTTGCCGGACAGTATAGCAGTGTATTCAAAGGGCGCGGCATGGAATTCAGCGAAGTCCGCGAGTACCAGCCCGGAGATGAAGTAAGAACTATTGATTGGAACGTTTCCGCGCGTTACGGCAGGCCTTTTGTAAAGAAATTCACCGAAGAGCGCGAGCTTACCATTATGCTATTGGTGGATATGAGCCGTTCCGAGAAATTCGGCACGAAAGATAAAACAAAAGAAGAAATAGCCGCGGAAATAGCGTCCGTGCTGGCGTTTTCTGCCGTAAAAAATAATGACAAAGTCGGTATGATAATTTTTACCGATAAGATAGAAAAATACATCCCTCCTAAAAAAACAATTACACACATTTTAAGAATAATAAGCGAAATCCTTTATTATAAACCAGAAAACACCGGCACCGATATTACCGTGGCGCTGGAATACCTTTGCCGGGTCCAGAAAAAAAGAGCTACCGTGTTTATTATTTCGGATTTCATTGATCCGAAAGGTTATGCCCATGCGCTGAGGGTTGCGGGCAGAAAACATGACCTGGTTGCAATAACACTCACTGATAAAAGGGAAGAAAACATCCCTGCCGGTTATTTCTATGAACTTACAGACGGCGAAACAGGGCAGCGGGTTGTGATTGATGCAAGAAACCAGGATAAAGTAAATGAATTTATTGAGCTTGCAAGGCAAGAAAGGGTGAAAAAAGAACAGTTGTTTAAGAAATCAAAAATTGACTTTATCCCGATAAGTACGGACAAACCCTATGCGGATCCATTGTTAAAATTTTTCTATATGCGTGAAAGAAGGTTTAGGTAATCAGCTGACTGGGTTATGAATAAAATTGTCTTTAAAATCATATTGTTGTTGTCATTGAGTTCGAACCTTTATTCAAGTGAAGTTCCAATCAATGTTTTAGCCGGAGCGGATAAAAAAGAAATTACTCTCGGCGATACTTTTGAATATGTTCTTAATCTAGAATACCCGAAAGATTATAAGTTTAACCTGCCTGATTTCACTTCAATTTTCAACGGTTTTGAAATACGCAAGCAAACCAACATTGCCCCCAGGTCCCGGGGATGGTTGTTTGGCACGAAACATTATGAGGTGCAATTCAAATTTGAACTGACTAATTTTAATATCGGTGATCAAATGATCAGCTCATTTACTGTTACATTTGCCGGCCCTTCCGGCGAAATAAAAGAAAGTGTCGTTCCTGAAACAATAGTAAAAGTAACCCCTGTAAAAGAAAACGCGCAGGATGTGCAGGATATCCGCGATATAAAACCGCCGTTATCGATAGGAATTAATACACTCCTTTTGTTTGTTATAATCATTTTTATTCTGGTAGGAGCATATTTATACTTTTTAATGCGTAAAAAAGAAGGGCCTGCTGTTGAAGGACAGGTTATTGAAGAACAGAGGTTATCTCCTGAAGAGCTTGCTAATAAACGGCTTGATGAACTGCTTGCAAAAAATCTCATAAAAGAAGGCCCTTTGGGGATAAAGCAATTTTATATTGAATTATCCGACATCATAAGAAGGTACATTTCAGAAAAATACGGTGTTCCCGTAATCGAGAGGACCACGGATGAGGTTTGCCGCGATTTGAAAAAATCAGGGCAAGCGGATAAAAAATCCCAGATAGAAATAAAGGAATTCCTTGAGAACTGCGATATGGTAAAGTTTGCTAAATACATCCCCCTGGACAACGAAATAAACGGCGATGTGGAAAAAGGAAGAGAGATAATAAAAATATGAGGTTTGCAAATCCGGTATTATTGCTGTTTTTATTGTTAATTCCGGCAGTTGTGTGGTATTTTGTAAAAAAACACAAGTCGTCATCTATTCTATACCCCAATATAGGGCTGTTAAGTAAAGTATTTCCTGTAGATAATCAAAGAAACAAAATTTTGCTGATTATGCGCATGTGTGCGCTTGTTCTTTTAATTCTTGCTTTCGCGCGGCCTCAAAAGGGTTTGGTAACCAGTGAATCCAGCACAAAAGGCATAGACATAATGCTTTGCATAGACACTTCATCAACCATGCAGGCGCTGGATTTTCAGCCGAAAAACCGCCTGGAAGTCGCAAAAGAGACCGCAAAAGATTTTATTAAAGCAAGAAAGCATGACAGGATAGGCATAGTTGTTTTTAGCGGGCTGAGTTTTACCCAATGCCCGCTCACTCTTGACCATGATGCGTTGTTTGAATTTTTGGATAAAGTCCAGATTGGCATCGCGCAGATGGACGGCACAGCCATTGGGTCGGCTATAATGACCTGCATAAGCCGCCTTAAAGACAGCACAGGAAAAAGCAAGGTTGTAATATTGCTCAGCGACGGCAGGAATAATATGGGCGAAGTGGACCCGATAACTGCCAGCAAGGCAGCGCAATCTGTTGATATAAAAATTTATACCATCGGCATAGGCGTTCCCGGCAAAGCCTTGTTTCCCGTACAGGATCCCATGTTCGGATTGCAATATGTGTATATTCCGGAGGAACTTGATGAAGGCATGATGACAAATATAGCTGAAATTACCGGCGGTAAATATTTCCGCGCCAAAACTTACGGTGGTTTTAAGGATATTTTCAAGCAGATAGACAAGCTCGAAAAATCAGAAATTAAAACTGACCAGTACACGGAATACGGTGAATTATACCGTTTCTTTCTTTTGCCGGCGTTTTTGCTGATATTGGCCGAGATAATTTTGGCCAAGACTATTTTTAGGAAAATACCATGAACTTTGACGCGAGGTTTTATTTATACTTGGCGGTTTTTGTCATTCCCGCAGTGCTGGCAGGGATGGCTTATTTGACAAGGAAATACAGGAACGAGCTCAAAAGCTTCAGCGACGAGAAAATGTACCCTGTTTTATTTGATGTACAGGTTTTCAAAGCAAGGAAAACGAAAAACATTCTGCTGGTTCTCGTTATTTTCTTTTTGCTTTTAACTCTTGCCGGGCCGCGGTTCGGCACAAAACTTGTCAATATAAAAAGGAAATCAATTGATATAATTATTGCGCTTGACTGCTCAAAGAGCATGCTTGCCGAAGATATCCTGCCAAATAGAATGTCAAAGGTTAAAGATTTGTTTTCGATATTGATAGACAGGCTTAAAGAGAACAGGATAGGCGTGCTAGCGTTCAGCGGGGTCGCCTTTACCCAGTGCCCGCTTACTTATGATAACAATGCCGCAAAAATGCTTCTTGGGATGATTGATACAAACCTGATTCCTTTTCCGGGGACATCCCTGGGTTCTGCCATAAAGCTTGCAACAAAAAGTTTCGGGGAAGACAAATATTCAAATAAAGTTCTTGTCCTGCTGACTGACGGTGAGGACCATAAAAGCGATCCTCTGGATGCCGCGCAGGAAGCCAGGGATTATGGAATAAGGATTTTTACTGTAGGTATCGGCACTACCCGGGGCGAAGTTATCCCGATGAAGGATGAAAATGGGAATACTTTTGAATATAAAAGAAACAAAAAGGGCGAGGTTGTCGCCAGTAAACTTGACGAAAATACTCTTATGCAGATTGCCCAGGCGACGGACGGTAAATATTATTCGCTTTCCTATGCCGATACCGGCGTGGTGGAACAGCTGTTGGATGATTTAAACAATATAGAGAAAAAGGAAACAAAAAGCGGTGTGTATAATTTGTATGAACATAGGTTCCAGTACACCCTGCTGATTGCGATTGTTTTGTTGCTGATAGAAATGTTTATCCCGGAAATAAAAAAACAAACCCCCACGTGAACTCTCCCTGCCTCTCTTTCACAAAGAGAGGGGACAAGGAGCTCTCTTCCCCTCTTTTTGAAAGAGGGGATTTAGGGGAGTTAATAAAATATGAATAAATTAACCCTGACTTCTGTTTTAATTATTTTGAACTGCAGTATTATATTCGCCGGCGCTGGCAGCAGCGTGAACAAAGGGAATAAATTTTTTAGAAACAATCAGTTTAATGAAGCTCTTTCAGCCTATCAGAATGCCCAGATAAACGATCCCAGCTCACCAATAGTCAATTACAACATGGGAGATGCTTTATATAAGCTTGGCAGTTATGAAGATGCGCTGACCGAGTATAATAAAGCCCTCAAAATTAAGGACAAGAAAACTAAAAGCAAAATTTACTACAATATAGGCAATACAATGTACCGCCTCCAGAAAAAAGACGAGGCGATTGCAAATTATAAGAAAACTTTGGAATTAAATTCTAAAGATGAAGATGCGAAGTATAACCTGCAATACCTTTTACAGGAGATGAAACAGCAAAAACAACAAAACAAGGACGGTAAAGACAACAAGGACAATAAAGACAAACAGAAACAACAGCAGGATCAGAAAAACCAGCAAAACAAACAGGATCAACAGAAACAGCAGCAGAAGCAGGCAGGGGAGAAGAAAGAAGAAAAGAAGAAGAAGTATATGTCAAAGGAAGATGTTGAGCGGCTTTTGCAGATGTCGAGAGAGCAGGAGAAGGAAGCGATGAAGAAGAAGATGAAGCAGGCGGCGCCGCAGCTTCCAAAACCCGACGAAGACTGGTGAAGACTGGTAAAGCGTGCTTGAGAAATCAGTTTTTTCACTCCCTTAGGTTTTTTTACGTTTAAAGTTATGAAAAAGATTCTAATACTAATAGCCATATTAGTTTTTGCATTTATTCAGGGTGCATATGCCCAGAATGTTAATATATCCGCTTCATTTGACAGGAATAGCGCCGCAGTCGGCGAGCAGATTACGATGCAGATTTCGGTTTCCGGTGATACAAACGATATCCCCGAACCGAAGCTTCCGGGTATTCCGGATTTCAATGTATATTCTTCAGGAAGAAGCCAGAGCGTTTCAATTGTTAACGGAAAGATGTCTTCTTCCATTGCTTATAATTACGTTTTAAGCCCTACCAAGCCGGGTAAATTCACTATCGGTTCAGCAACCCTTGTTTATAAAGGACAGACCTATTCAACCCAGCCTGTAGAGATTACGGTTACTGCATCGCCACAGGCGGCTCCTGCGCAATTGCCTGCAGCTTCAGCGCAAAACCCGTCAGCGAGCCAGGCACAGCCTGCCGCAGCTTCAAGAGAACTTTTTGTTGAATCTTCGGTTGATAAAAAAACCGCGTATGTTAATGAGCAGATAACTCTCAGTTTCAAATTTTTTCACCGGGTAAGCCTTCTTTCACAGCCTCAATACTCTCCGTCCGATACAACAGGTTTTCTCACGGAAGATTTGCCGCCGCAGAAAAATTACTATACCGATATTAACGGCCAGCGTTACCTTATTACAGAAGTAAAGACTGCTCTATTTGCTACATCAAAAGGCAGGTATACGGTTGGTTCGGCTCAGTTGAGATGTACAGTCAATGATAATGGGCAAGGCGGCGAAGATATTTTTAACCAGTTTTTCGGCGGGGGCAAGACGATAGTTTTGAAAAGCGATCCAATTACTGTTGACGTAATTGATTTGCCGTCACAAAACAAACCTCAAAGTTTCACCGGGGCTGTAGGCAAGTTCAATATTTCAGCCAGCCTGGACAAAAGCCAGACAGAAACCAACCAACCAATTACTCTCAATGTGAAAATAAGCGGAAACGGGAGTATTAAAACAATTACTGAGCCTAAAGCGTCATTTCAGAATTTTAGAAAGTATGACACTATAACGTCGCTTAATATCGAAAAGCCAAATTATATAGTTTCCGGTTCGAAAGTTTTCAAAATTGTGCTTATGCCGCTGATTGCCGGCAATGTTACAATCCCGCCGGTAGAATTTACTTATTTTGACCTTGCGGAAAAAAACTACAAAACTATAAATACTCCAAGTTTAAGCGTTTCTGTCAAACCCGGAACTTCTGCTCCGCCTCCTATGCCCGCGCTTTCTTCCGGCCAGGGAACCCAGGTGCTGTCGCAGGATATAAGGTATATTAAAACAAAATTATCCGGCGCGTTATCCTCTGCGCCTATTTATAAAAGCACTTTTTTATTTGCGTTGCAGTTTATTCCGGGTATTTTCTTTTTAATCTTCTGGAGATACAATACTTACAGGCAAAACCTTTATAAGAATACCGGCCTCGTAAGGTTTACATTTGCTTATAAATCCGCGCTAAAGAAATTAAAAAAACTTAATCTTGAAATAGCCGCATTGACGCCTGATAAAGTTTCCTCGCGGATATTCGATATATTATGTTCCTATCTGGCTGATAAATTTAATGTTTCTGCCTGCGGTATCATTTCAGAAGAGGTTAGGAAAAAACTGCAGGAGAAAAATGTAAACCCTGATGCTGTAGCAAAGATAGTAATTTTGTGGGAAGAATTGCAGTTTGTCCAGTATGCGCCTGCGCAGGCAACGCAGGATAAAGTCAACGAATTGCTGAATAATACAACTATAGTCCTGAAAGAACTGGAAAAAGAATTATGATAAAAAAACTTATATTTGTTATTTCTGTGCTCTTGTTGTCCTATCTAACTGCTTTTTCGGCAGAGGATATCTCAAAAGCCGTGAATGATTTATTTGTTCAGGCAAATAAGGCTTATGAACAGAACAACTATGACCAGGCCATAGCTTTATACGAAAATGCGCTGGGCCGGTACAAAATCAACAATGACTCAATCTACTACAACCTGGGCAATTGCTATTACAGGACCAATAAAATAGGCAAAGCTGTTCTGAACTATGAGCTTGCGCTGAAAATCAATCCGCGGGATGAAGATGCCAGGTATAACCTTAATTATATCAGGACGCTTATAAAAGATATCCAGGATACAAATTTCATTGACAAATTATATCTCCTGCTGACCGCAAATGAATTAGTCCTGATTACTTTATTCGTCAACATTTGTTTCTTTATATTTCTTTGGTTATTTGTGCATAAGAAGAATCCGGCATTAAAGCCTTATTGTTTATATATAGGAATTGCATTATTGGTGCTAGGTTTTTGGGCTTATAATAGGGTAAAGGATGAAAAGAGAGTTTTTGCTGTTGTGATTACAACCCCCTGCGAAGTCCGCAGCGGCCCCGGCAAGGAATATACCGCGGGTTTGTCTGTCCAGGAAGGCAAGAAAGTTGAAATTTTAAGCCGGCAGGAAGATTGGTTTGCAGCCGGCCTTCATACCGAGAAATACAAAGGCTGGCTGGAAAAAGAAAAGGTAGAGCTGATCCTGTCAAGCCCTTTAAAAAGGTAACTTTAGTATGTACATGTCGCGCCATCTAAAATGTAACTTTGGGACATGTGAAATTATTGTTAATTTTTGATGTTTTTGTAACCAGCTTTAATCCTGGGAAAGCTTGTGTCAGAAAAATGGTTTTAAAGAAGGTTCAATAAGCAGCAACAACTGGATAAAAGCCCTAGGTGAGAAATAATCCCATTAAAAGTAATACTTTAGCCCGCCGATGAACATAAATGGCAGCATATTCACCTCGGTTCTCTTTGAATAATCTTCATTATACGCATACTGGTCAATATTTTTGTTACCGAAAGCATTAATAAACTGAATATATGTTTCCCATTTTTCAGTGAAACCCGGCATGGTTAGTTTTACATCAAACCTGTGATAATCAGGCGTGCGTTCCGATAGATATTCCGCATATTGCGGTACATAATTTCCGTTTAGATAAAGCGCTCCGGTTATAGGAGTGTAAGGCGTGCCTGTGGAATACCTGTAAGTTGTCGCAAGTTTCCATTTTTTGCTGAAATCGTAGTTCAATACCAGTGAAAAATTGTGTTTTCTTTCTCCGGAAAAAGGAAACCAATCATTTACCGGTTCAAGGTAATCAAAAGCGCTTTTCCCGTAAAGCGCAGGGTCGCTTCTTTCCAGGATTTTATCCTCCGCATTTAAATATGAATAAGAAATCCAGCCGTCCCATTTTTCGGAAACTTTTCTCTGTAAAAATAAATCCATGCCCGATGCCCTTCTTACCCCGTTATTTGTATATGACATTTGCGGGTCGCTTACGACTTTGTCATGATAATCTTTAAGATAAAATTCCAACCTGACAAAATAATTTTCAAGAAAATTATGCTCCATGCCTAAAACATAATGTATGGTTTTTTCTGATTTTATTTCTGTATTTTTAAACAGGGCAGAACCGTTAACCGGAAACTTCGTATATAATCCGGTGTTGAATTTTAGCGTGGTATCTTTTGTAATCATTAAACTCAACCCGCTTCTGGGCGAAAATGTAGTGTCGTCGGTACGGTTTAAATGCGAAATCGTTGCGCCGACATTCAGGTTAAGCAAATCCTGTTTCAGCGTTATATCGTCCTGAAGGTAGAAAACGCTGATTGTTACAGGAACCCAGTCATAAATAGTTGTACTTGTATGAACAATATAAGTGCCATCGGGCATAAACGTCCTGTATTTTGATGTATAGTAAACATAGAGCGAAAGATCAAAGACACCCAATCCCTGCTCAATATCATGAATCCCTGTTTTATATTCCGCCTTCTGGCTTCCAAAAAGCCACCTCTCATTCCCGATAGAATGAAAAGAAAAATTTGTTCCTGAAAGTTTATAATCTGAGGGGCTGTCAGTATAGGCAAAAGTATAAATTAAGGAAAGTTTGTCGTCAATTATATGGTACCAGTTGAAAGAAGGCATTATTTTTGTTGCGCGGTAATGGAAAAATCCTGAAAAATCGCCGGCTGAAATTTCTTCGCCTAACTCAAAATCCATCCCTTCATAGGAAGCAAGAAAATTTACAGAGAGTTTATTGAATTGGTCTTTTTCCCAGGTGAATTTACCCTGCGAATCATAAAAAAAAGGGAAAATTGTGTTTGTGTTGGTTGAAAAAGCATTTGCAAAAAGGTCGTATTGCGTCCTTCTTACGCCGAAAATATAAGATGATTTATATTTTTCAACAGGCCCCTGGATAAACCCTTCTATTGTTGCCGCGGACAGCTCAAAAAAGCCGCTGGTTTTCTCGTAATTACCTTCCTTGTTTTTTACATCAAGCACGCCGGAGAGCGCTTCCGGATATTTTGCCGGAAACCCGCCTGAGTAAAAATCCACTGATTCAATGAATGAAGGATTGAATATGCTTTGGTTGCCTCCCCAGATGTAAGGGTTTGCTACCAGCACGTTGTCTATAAATCCGAGTGTCTCATAGGAGTTTCCCCCGCGGATATACATAAGAGAAGAAAAATCGTTACCCGTGACAACGCCGGGCAGTGTCTGGACAACTTTCAGTGAATCAGAAAAAAGGTGTGTTGTGGCTTTATTTATCTGTTCTGCTTTTACTTTTTGTTTTGAGCCGGTAGTTTTTTTCGGGGGAGTGTACGTTATCTCCATTTTGATTTCCGAAAACGAATTTGAAGTGATTGTGCTGATAATTGCCCCGGTGACGGCAGGATTTTGCGCAGTTTCCCGGGCTAACCCTGAATCCGATATTGAAAAGCTACTATAGACGGAAAATTAAAAAAGTAGATTCACTTGGCAGGTGAAAAAGAAAGAAAAAAGCCTCGTTTTTTGGTATAATTTCGTTATCGACGGAAA
>Ga0180007_10007498_pt1 | contig 10288 bp, 10 predicted proteins | sample MM_PC_MetaG_FD_121122 | JGI IMG/M metagenome (GOLD analysis project Ga0180007, IMG submission 121122) | Groundwater microbial communities from the Aspo Hard Rock Laboratory (HRL) deep subsurface site, Sweden - MM_PC_MetaG | ecosystem: Environmental > Aquatic > Deep subsurface > Groundwater...
ATAAGAAGTTAACAGCCCTGTTAACTAGTATTATCCGAAGTTTCGAACATTCTCCAGGTAAAGGTATGCCGCTTGGTAATTTAACTTCTCAATTGTTCGCCAATATCTATATGGATCCACTAGATAAATTTGTTAAACATAAGCTTAAGGTTACACACTACCTTAGATACGCCGATGACTTTGTCTTATTATCTAACAACCCAGATAAACTAATGGGTTACTTAATAGAAATAAACACTTTTTTGAAAACCAAGCTCAAACTATCTATTCATCCAAATAAGATACACCTAAGAAAACTAATCTGGGAGATAGACTTCGTTGGCTATGTTTCTTTGCCTAACTATACGAAACCAAGAAGAAAGACCGTAAAAAGAATCTTTAAGAAGGTAGACAATCTTATACGGGATAATAGCTTAGAACAACTAGAAAAAGCCATGCCATCTTATTTAGGGTATTTGGAACACGCTAGTTCATATAAGATTAGAACCCAGCTGGAAGAATTGAATATTACGCCATAAACTTTCTTGAATATCTAGCCCAACGAGACACTTTTCCATCCTTTTTATACTGTCTCATTTGTCTCATTTTCTCCTTACTAATCTATATCAAATCGTAGTGCCTAGAACAGCTTCTAAAAGCCCCATTTTTACTCCTTGGGAATAACCGAAATCCAGCTGTCCTGCCACTAAGGAATATTGTCGAACTTCTCCTTTGGGTGTCTTAATCTGAAACTGGCCCAAAAGGAGTCTTTATTTTACTCCTTAGAACTGACCGAAACCGTGTTGCTTCCCCACAACAGACAAAAATCAAACAGCCGAGGTTTCGAGTTAGCATAATGGCCATGCCACTGTCTAAAAGGGTTTACAAGTTCTTTTATTTTTGTTATAGTAAGCTCTAAAATAAACTTTTTTATGAATGAACGAGAGATTATAAACGAGATTGTTAACCTAACTGAAAGATCGGATAGGGATACTGTTAGCCAGGAGGAGCTTCTTAGAACTTTTGGTTTAATTGAAAGTATCTCCGATCGGAGTCTTGATATCTATGTGGGGTATTTGTCTCTCTACTATTTTTCTAGGTTCAAAGAATTGCCGTTGATTGATATAAACCATAGTATTGCAGAAGATCTGAGATTCTGTAAATGCAATTCAATATTATCGGGAACTGTTTTCTCACCATCCGATATAGGAGCTATGTTTCTAGATATCCTTTCTATCCCAGATGAGCAATCAAAACTGAGAGACATATTATTGGGTGCGTTCTTTTGTAGTCTGTGGCATTTTATCAACAAACCGGATAATTTTGAGGTAGCAGTTGATTACGGAGTAGAAATAATAAAATCTGCATTCAATTTGGATGCTTTTGATTGTTTTAATAAGATAAAACTGAATTCCAACAATGCCAAGATAATTAGTTTAGCTGGTAGCGGCAAGAAAAAAATCAAATTACTTAATGTAAGCTCATTATCGGCGATAATAACTGCGGCTGTTGGTAAAGAAATAGATGAAAATATTATAGTTGAGAAAACTGTTTCAAGGGCTACTTCTAGTGTTACTGGGTCAGGCGATATTTTTGAATTAGTAGGCGTAAATCTAGATATCCCAATTTCGAGAATGGCAGAGATATCCATAGAAACTAGATTAGGGGTATTTGATATTAATAATATAGTGCCACGGTTAAACCATGTATATGATGGGCGCTTATACAATGTGCAATTCTTTGCGGGAATAGTTGGTGGTGCTGCCCTAGTCTGTCCTATTGAAGTAAGTCTGATAAATTATGGGCTAGCAAGAGGCTCCAATGAAATGTGTTTAGCTATTCTGAAAAGAATATATCCACGCAATAACATACTAGTTCTTAGCGGTAAGGATACCCATGGTGAATCAGCGATGGATCAGGTATCTGTTGTTGGCAAAACTAAGATTGCCCAATTAATAAACAACATACAAGAAATTTATGTAGTGGAGCCGAAAGACTTTAGTTTTGAATTAGCTCCGATTGATGGAGTTAGGGAAGATGAAATAAAAGAAAAGAACTTATCTAGATTCATTAAACTTCTCTCTGGGAATGGGAATAAGGTATTGAAGCAACTTGTATCCATGGAGGTTGCGTTTAATCTCTATGGGCTCGGAATCGTTGATAATTTAGAATCAGGGGCGGCGCTGGCTTCGAAGACAATTGATTCAGGCAGAGGCATTGATGTCCTAGAGGATTTAGTTAATCAATCTGGCGGTGACAAGGATAGATTCCGTAGTTTATTGGACCAATTTACTGTGTAACTAGACAACATGGACCAACACTTAATTAAATATCTTGTGTTGCCCAAAGGAATCAAAAGCATTATTTTCAAGCTGTATGTATATGCTATACCATTTTTATATTCCTTAAGCCTTAGCAGGGACCATGTCAGGGATTTTTGGCAATTCTTATTTATCTTATTCTTGTTCGAGTTTGTAATAAATCCGGCTCGGTATCAACTCAATGATTTTATAGATTATTCGGAAGATCAACAGCGGGGACGCCATTGGAAGCGCCCAGTAAACGAGAGCAACAAGAGAAAGGTTTTATTAATCGCCGGCCTAAGGTTTGTGTTGGGTGCATCCGTAGCTTTTTATTTAGACATAAGACTCGGATATTTAGCACTAACATTTCTGATACTCCAAATTCTATATGACTTATTTACAAAAAAATATATCCCCATGCTGTCTGTTTTGATGGTTTCCATAGCGTACCCCCTGAGGTCGTTGGTAATATTTTATGGTTTGGACATCAAGATAGATAGAACTGTTTACTTGCTGCTATTGTCGATATTTTTGTACGCCACTTATATGGTGTTGCAGTGGCGCAAAAATGAAGCACTCTTGATTGTACACGAGGGCTTAGTCAAAAAACCTGGCACTGAATTTTTTTATAAGCCCAGGATTAATTTGATAATTTTCAATACCATGCTCCTGTTCATCGCTTCATTTGTTTTATCGATAAATTATTTATTGAATATAGATAAGGGATTTGCTTTATTGATCTATGCGGTATCAGTAATTTTTATATTAATATTGATTTTATGTGGCGAAAGATTTTTGGGAGAAGTTGAGGGCCAGGCTCATAATATATTTATCGTCGCTATATTTGTCGTTTTGACGCTCAATAAACAATGGATCGCTTTATTAATATCATTAATCACAATATTAGCAATATTTTGGTACCACCAAATCTATATTGAGCGGTTTTCCAAAAATTATTTTAGTAAGGGTCATTATGATGAGAAGTAAAAATTATAACCTAAAGAATAGCAGAATCACCGACGAGAATAGGGACCACGCCGAGAAGGAAATAAGAATGGGTCAAGATTTTGTTAAAAGGGTAATTGAAAAAGAAGGATATGCCCCCATCCAAAAGCTTATACCTATAGGCTCGATTGCAAACTTAGAATTCTTGAAAAGTAAGTTTTCCTGCCATTATGGCTTGGATAGGTTCAATGAAGTTTCTAAGAATAAACAACACCTGGTAACTGGATTTGGCCCAACTAATGCACCTACCGGAGGGACTCTATCAATGATTTTAAGGGCTATTTTTTTTGAAAGAGAAACCGGTATCGATTCAACTATAATAATATCTAATCTAGGAGCATTCAATTCGAGAAACATTGACTTGAAAAAGATTGATTATTTAACAGAAAGGTTTATTAAATTTATCAGGACCATAGGGTATAAAGGAGAACTAAGAACGCACAATAATTCTGATCTATTAGTGGCTGCGAGTTTAACCTCCAAAGTCCTTACTGTTCAAGACTTCTTAGACAATCAAGAAGCTACTATCAATTTATACAATAAACTGGGAATCCAAGGGAAAGATTTTCCGACCTTTGTGGATGCTAACTTTACTGTGGCGGATATTATTTTGCCAATGATTTTAAGAAAGAAAGAAAGAGTTTTGGTTTTCGTTGGCATAGAAGAATGCTATTTTCCTAAATTGGCTAATCTGGTTTTGCGGCGCTTCAATGAACATTATCCCGCTGACTTCACTCCTGCTAATGCACTAGTTGTTTCGGTGTTTGGTCATCTTATTGAGGGCTTGAATGGTTTCCCTAAAATGTCTAAGAGTATTCCTGAATCTTCGATAAATCTTGATAATTCAAATGAAGAACTAGAAGAAAAAATTTTGAGATGTAGCTCTCGTGACGAAAAAATAATTTTACAAATGATTAACCTTGTTTCCGATTGGGATTTAGGAAGAATTTCTAATGCTGATATGGCCTTCAAAAAAGGCGGTCAAGCATGGTTTGCCTGCAAACAGGATTATTTAGATTATTTTAGAGGCCTTAAAAAAATTTGGGAGAATACCGCAGATCCAAATTATAAGTTTAGGGTGGAATCATTATTTAAAATGGAAAATGAATAAGGTGGGTACCCTAATACTTTTAGGCGGGACCGGATTTGTTGGTAGGGCTATAGCAGAAAAGTATCTTAAAAGTGGTTGGCAGGTAATAATTCCCACAAAAAGCTCCAGTGTCAAAGATGCTAAGAGAAAAGTGACAGGCCACGGTTTTGATAGTGCCCAGTTGGAGAAATTCGCGAATAGTGGAAAACTAATGTTTGTTCCGGAGGTAAATTTAAGGGATAGGAAATGGATTGAGACAGGGAAATGGTTGGAAGTTTTTAAGAAATTGAACATCGATTTTTCTTCTGATCTGCGCGTTGTCAACCTTGTTAGTCAGACTTCAGGATCAGCCGAAGAGATAATAGTATCAAATGCCGATGTAATAGATGGCATACTTGCGCTGGTTGGCTATCTTAAGTTTCGGCATAAGAGTGTTGTTTTTTGCAACATGGGGTCGACGGCAGAGAGGAAAATAAGTAAAAACTCACCTCCCTATGAGAGGAGTAAGAGAACTGTGAAAGAAAAAATAGATAAAAGTAAGTTATGTGATTACCATTTTGTCGCCAATTATATTAAAGGGAGGGGTGAACAAAAAATGACCTCCGTAGCTCCTTATCTTTGGGCTAAGTTGAAGTTTTCTTATAGGTGGATCTTTGGTTTTGAGGTAAGTGTAGTGGGCGTAGATGACTTAGCAGATATAATATACCGTGTTGTCGAGGTTATAAAACCTCAACATATAAGTGGATTGCCGATGGAGGTAAATATTACAAGCGGTGAAATGATCTTTGGGGAAATGATAGAAAATCTCTTACCACAATGTAATAGAGTAATCCCGTCCGCCATTCTTTCTTCTTGGCCAGAAAAGTATTTTCTTAAAACTTATGCTTGGATTGCCCCATGGATAAAACCCAATGACCAGTTGGTTAGACGGTTGGCCAATTTTGCGAGGAAGGGTTCATTAAGCTCTAGCGAACAAGATAAAGAAAGATTATTTAAAACAGCCGAGGAAATCAAAAGATTGTCTCGTGATAGTTCTAACCATGTGGTTTTAAAATCAGGGAAAGACCTAATAATTATGGAGAAAGAACACCCTATCCTCTATATCCTGCGAGAGAGAAGTGGGGATGAGTTAAAGCAGATAATCCGGCAGTCTATCATTATTGATTCTTCCCAGGTATTTTAGCAAATAGTTGCTGGTATTCAGAAATTGGGAAATGTCCCGGGTTATTACGCCTAAAAGCAAAGAACCCGATGCGGTAATGGTTTGTATATGGAATTCCAGAGAATCTGTGTGGCGTTATTTCTAGGATATCTTCGAATCCGAAGTATCTAATCAGTTTAAATAGTGCCTTTTTATTGGGGATGAGAACTAATCCACCCTGATTGGCAGCACCTAGGCAGTATTTTTTTATAGTTTCTAATTTAGGATGCGGGAGACACCTTTTGATTAATTCCATATCTTGTATTGTATGAGGTGATGGAATAAATTGATGTTGCATCTGATTATAATCCACGGGTATATTTTTTTGGGTGTCTAATATTTTTTGCGCTGATAATACCTCATCATCAATAAATAATCCCTCTAAGTTCCCTTCGTCCATATCGTTAAGCATCCACCAAGAAGGGGTATCCTCATCTGGTCCAGTGCTGTAATGAACATGGCAGTCAACCATAAGGGTAGATTTAGTTATTTCTGCGATTTTGGCCATAGTGGATATGGGGTTTTCTAGGTGATATAAAATTCCAGCAAGGATAGTAATATCGAATTTTCCGATCTCTCCCTTATCTAATTCCTCGGCTTTTAATTGTAAAAATTTGATATTAGGAATACGTAGATATTTTTTAATCGCGTTAGCTTGGTTTATGTTGTTTTTGTCGGCATCTATCCCTATGATCTCTTTGGCGCCGTATTTGTTTGCTTCAAAAGAAAACCCCCCGCAATTACAGCCAACATCTAGAATCCTTAATCCTTTCAGGCTACCGCCGAATAATTTTAATAAAGGTGGGAAAAAGAGATTGATCGCACTACGCATTCTGTATATTTCTGGTGCAGTATTCAAACCATTACCCAAATCTATATCGTGGAAAAATGGTTCTAATTTTTTTAATTCTTTTGGGATCGTATGTTTGCTCATAATGCCTATGATTATAAAATAAAAACTGGAACATCGCTTTTTAGGCGACACTCCAGTTTCTTCTTAGAAGCGCAATGCTTCTTTCATTTCTTCCAGGGTTTCAACAGCATTTTGTCGTGCTGCCTTGGCGCCTTCTTTTAGTACAGATGGGATGTAGGATGGGTCCCGCATGACCTCGGCTCTTTTTGCCTGAAACTCTTCAAGGAAGTTCTCGGTGATCCGAGTGAAAAGCTGTTTAAATTTGCCCATTACTGGTTTGCCGCTTTTGTGCTCCACAATGATAGCATCAACTTCGTCGATCTCCGGTTGAGTTTTTGCTAATCCTTTGGCAATCAGAATTTGGCTTTCCAGCTTTTCATTCATCACTCCCCCGAAAGCAGTTTCAGCAGCTTTGATCTTGTTGGCTGCCGTCTTTAGTGTGTCTGTCAAGAAGATCGCACCACCTGGATTGGTCTTACTCATCTTGCCTTCTCCCTTAAGAGAGAGGATGCGAAGTGATTTGACCTGCAACACCTCAGGGACAAGGAAAACCTCGCCATACTTCTTATTGAACCTTCTCGCCAGCAGACGAGCGATCTGCATGTGAGCAAGTTGGTCTTCTCCTACCGGAACTTTCTTGGCTTTATTCAATAAGATATCCGCGGCCATAAGCACAGGGTAAAGAAGTAGTAAGGCATTCGCTGTCTCTGGTCGCGCATTGGCTTTTATCTTGTCCTTAATGGTTGGGACTCGTAGAAGCTCAGCGACCGTGATCAATCGCGCTAGCAAGGCAGTGCATGTAGTCACTTCCCCTGCTATATCAGATTGGAGATAGATCTTTGCTTTGCAAGGATCTACTCCGAGTGCGATGTAGTCAGCTACAACTCCATGAATGTAGCTTCTCACCGTAGCTGGTTCGTTGTCTGTAATCGCATGAAGATCAGCAACGAAGACCATAGGGGAGATGCCTTGTTTTTGGAGTTCAATTACTGGCACAATTGCACCGAGGTAGTTGGCTACTGTTAAATCGCCTGTGGGGCGGATACCGGTTAGAACCTCGACTTTGCAGTTCACCGTTCTGTCCTCCTTTCTTTTCCTTGTTTTCAGGGTAGATTTCGATTTTAATGTACTTGGTGTATTAGTATATGCTGTTATTCTATTTTTGTCAAGATTAGACATATGAGTATTCCTTATATAATTATTTTGCGAGTCTCATGATACTTTCTGTTTCTTCGTTGTCTTCTTAAGTATATTATGCCATAAGATAAGAATAGGCCATCTATATCAATAAAACATCCCAGCCTTTTTTATAGACTGTTTCATTGGTTTCATTTTCCCCCAGGTTCTATACTATTCCCGTAACCCCAGCCAAAATATTCTCTGCTGGGGAAGTAATTAATTTTGGATACCTGGAATGGGGTTAGAACCTGATAAAATATGAATATGAAAAACAGTCCTGCAGTATATTTTATTTCTGGTGTCAGCGGAGTCGGTAAGTCCTCTGTGATCAAGCATCTAAGAGCCATGCTTTCGTTGGATGCGTATGATATTCGAGATTTTGATGAAAGAGGCGTGCCAGCCGGCGGAGGCCACGAGTGGCATAATGCCGAGACTCTCTATTGGTTAGAAGTTGCTACTGAAAATGCGAAAATCGGGAAGTCCACTATTGTTTGCGGTTTTGTAGAACCGGAACGCTTTTGGAAAGTATATAACAAAAAGGAGCACCTTCCTGCTCGGTTAATTTTGCTACATGCTTCCAACGAAACTATCCGCAAACGTTTACTTGGCAGATATCAAACCCCAGAAAGTATAGCAGAAATTAACAGAGCTGCGGGTGTTCCCTTGGATAAATTTGTGGAAGATATTTTATCAGCCGCACCTTGGTTATACGACATTTTTCAAAAGGAAGGCGCCCCAATTATTGATACGGAAAACAAAACACCTGAAGAAGTCGCTCAAGAAATAGTAAATCTTCTTTAGCAAAAAGTTTGTATGTCCACTGCTGGGTTAGAATTGGTAAGATATGAATATGGAAATCAAAAATGATGCAGGAGAGATAGTTAAAGCTGGTTGTGTAGTGGTGGATGGTGATAAAGTCCTACTGGTCACTACTGAAGACAGAAGTGTTTGGGCTTTTCCCAAAGGTCATGCCGAATCAGATGAGGATATCGAGCAAGTAGCTTTGCGGGAAACCTTGGAAGAAACGGGCTATAAAGTAGAAATAGTTAAACGTCTGCAAGATGTGGTTTATCAGCACGGTGAAACAGGCGAACCTATTAGAGCAGCTATGTTTTGGGCTAAACCTATAGAAAGGATAGATAGAGGAGAGGGGAATGTTGAATGGGTGGATGCGGCTCGTGCCAGAGATCTGATTTGGGCTAATGGAATTCCCTTGTTAGATGAGATTGGAATTTAGACTATGTACTGTTTTTAACTTGGGCGAAAACGAACCTTTGCCTACAGATGATTACGTCATATAACCTTCTTGAAATTTAGCAAATAAGATACCCAAAAACAGCCCCCCTGCCACTGTCTCATTTGTCTCATTTTCTCCTTTGCAACCTATATCAAATCGTAGTGTCTAGAACAGCTTCCAAAAGCTCCATTTTTACTCCTTAGGGTAACACCGAAATTCAGCTGTTCTGCCAACAAGTGCGCGAGTCAAGCGACCCGTCCGCCTCATTAAATCTAGTGGTCATAAAACCTATTCCCAGAGGTGGTTTTTATGTTAAGATTGGGCTATGGATATCAGGGTTATCAAGGTTCCTATTACCAGAACTGAACTCGGAGAAATTGCCAAAGAACGATTTGGAGATTTGGTTAAGGTGGTGGTAGATATTGAGCAAGGCATAATGGCAATTGGTGGAGAATTACACGCCGACGAGGAGGCGCTCCTGCTGGAGCAAGGGTCTACTCAAAAAAATCTTTGGGGTATCAACCTCTACCCCGCCTTAGAAGACAAAGATTGGGTTGAATTTGATTCCATGATTAATGTTCGGCCTTCCCAAAATAATCGCTCTCGCGGAGTAGAAAACGGAGAGATTAAACAAAAGATTATAGAAATAGTTCATAAGTTAATTCAATGATTCATCATTCTCGTGATTTAGAGATGCAATGGGGGCAACTGTCTCTTGCTAAGCAGTTAGCCAATGTTGGCAGTGAAGTTAGTCGCATGATCAAATGGCGAGGGAAAGACGATGAAATCGCAGAAAGAGCTTTCGAAAGAATGTTAGAGCTTATAGATCTGACGCTACGGAGTCATAAAAAAAAAGCTACTCTCAAGGAAGTTGCTAGAGCTAGGGAAGTAATAGTTCAGGTGTGGCAAAGTTCATTGTCAGCAGATAGTCCAGAATGGGATTCGCTGAATCGATATTTCCTACAGTTTGCTTCTTAGAATTTCTTCTGTTCTGCTGTACAGCAGAATCATCCACCCAAGGCGAGACAAGTATATGGAAAAGCATCCCCAGTAGCAAGCAATTGCCTTGCTTTACTCAATCACCTATACTAGAGTGTAATTCTATTTTTAAACTATAGGAGATATCATGTTTTGGTTTTGGATAATTTTAGGGGTAATTTCTTTTATTGTTCTTATATCGATTAGGCAGATAAACCAATATCAACAGGGTTTAAGATTTACGCTTGGGAAATTCACAGGTTTGATGAAACCGGGCTGGAGATTGGTCTGGCCAGTCGTTCAATTTTATAAAAAGGTAGATATGCGAGTAAAAGCGGTTGATGTACCCGATCAAGAAGCTATTACTAAAGATAATATTTCGGTCAAAGTTAATGCTGTAATC
>Ga0180007_10007499_pt1 | contig 10288 bp, 13 predicted proteins | sample MM_PC_MetaG_FD_121122 | JGI IMG/M metagenome (GOLD analysis project Ga0180007, IMG submission 121122) | Groundwater microbial communities from the Aspo Hard Rock Laboratory (HRL) deep subsurface site, Sweden - MM_PC_MetaG | ecosystem: Environmental > Aquatic > Deep subsurface > Groundwater...
ATTACCGTTGCGCGGCAGCACCTGGAATTTCGCCAGGATTTCCTGCGTGCATCTTGGTTTAACGATACTCTTTGATATCCAGAAACCAATGTTTCCAGAAACCTTCTTTTAATACCGGTTCGCTCTTTACAATCTCAATCGGTTCTTTGAAGATCGGCCCATCAATTACCAATGTGTGGAACTCTCCGTTTTCTCCGCATGGGCAAATCTTTCTTGCTTCTAGCTCATCGATCACCTCCTTATCAATAATTCTGCCTATGAAATCTTGGTCGAACTTATCCGCTTGGCAACTGACTACTATTGCTTTAAACCCTGCATCAATGAACTCTTCAAGTAGTTTGCGGGGAGATTCTTCCCATAAAGGTTCGATTGGTTTTATGCCTATTTCGCTGCACACCCTTTCAACCCAACTTTGGTGATCCAACAAATAGATATCTCCGAATACCATAGCAGTAAGGCCTTTGTTCATTAGATCTTTTACCGCTTCCTTGAATTCTTCCTCGTATTTCAGCATATCGGCAGTGGTTTCTTTCTGGACTATGGGGATGCCGATACGTTGTGATTGCAGATGCATCAGTTCTCGTTCAATCCCGTGAAAACAGGCGCGCTGGGAATCGCGGGAGATAAAATTGAGCAAGTACGCAATCTTGTATCCTTGCTGCATGGCGCGGTAGGTTGCTAAACAACAATCCTTGCCTCCGCTCCAAGAAGCTATTACTGAAGTTGAAGTAGTTGTCTCTACAGTAGACATAACAGGCCCCTTTCTGAAAGGCAAATCAACAATAAGACTAAGGTTTCAGCCAATTCATTTCCCGCGCCGAGTATATCTCCGGTAATCCCTCCGCACTGGCGCCGTGCAAAAATACCGAATAAATAAGCACTCAAGGCGATAAGTACGAATAAGATAATACCTTTTATCTGCCATAGTAAGAATATCAAGACAAGAGCAGAAAGTGAGGACAAGATGAAGATCTTGTTATTTATTCCGTCTTTAAAGACTTTTCCTTTTCCTTCAGGTCGGGCATAGGGGAACGCATATATCAAAAACACCATTATCCATCTGCTTGTGATGCACATCAATACTACTGAAAATCCCCTAAGCGATCCGGGGAGCATTGCAAGTAAAGCGATCTTTAAGATGATAATGCTTACTAGCGACAAAACCCCCATGGTGCCAATGTGGGAATCGCGCATGATTTTTAGCTTTTTTTCTTTGTCTTTTTGGCTTAAGAAGGCATCGGCGGAGTCTGCCAATCCGTCAAGGTGTAATCCTCCGGTAAGAACGATAAGAGTTACTACCAAAAGTGCGCTGCTGGCAAAGGCGCTCCACTGTAGGAGGGTAGTAATCCCGCATACTCCCGCGAGAATCCCTCCTATTAAAGCCCCGACTAGCGGATAATAGATAAGCGAATACGCAAGGTCCCTGGGTTTCGCCTGTTTAACTGAAATGGGGAAAAGCGTTAGAAATTGTATTGCTAAAAGTAATGGTGCCATGGTTAATCTTTTTTGGAGACTCCCGCGCTCTCAAAGGTAGCCATTTCGTCCAATATCTTTATCGCTGCGTCAATAATTCCCATTGCTAATGCTGCTCCTGTGCCTTCCCCCAAACGCATATGCAGGTCTAGGAAAGGAGTTACTCCGATATGCTGCAAGATGATTCGATGGCCTTGTTCCATTGAGGAGTGGCTGGCAATAAGGTAATCAGCAACCTTTGGCTCCAAGGTAAAAGCTAAGAGCGCGCTGGCGCTTGAGATAAATCCATCGATTACTACAGGTACCTTATTCGCTGCCGCAGCCAAGATGATTCCTGCCATTCCTCCGATCTCAAACCCCCCTACTTTGGCAAGCACATCAATGGCGTCTTTGGGATCAGGGGTATTTATCCGCAGCGCTTTTTCGATCACCGCAATCTTATGCGCAAGTTCCTTATCAGCTATTCCGGTACCTTTGCCGGTAGTCTGGGCTACAGAAGCTTTGGTAATGCACGCCGTGATAGCGCTGGCAGAGGTAGTATTGCCGATTCCCATCTCTCCGATACCCACGATATCGATGCCGTTTTCAAGCTCTTCTTCAAAAGCCTCGATTCCATAAGTAAGTGATTTGATCGCTTCTTGGGGAGTCATTGCCGGTTCTTTCGTGAAATTCTTTGTTCCGTACCCAACTTTCTTATCTTTAAACGTTTTAGACTCTTCGCCTTGCACTTTGAGTTTTTCCGCAACCCCCATATCAACCACTACTACTTTTGCCCCCGCATGCCGCGCTAATACGTTAATTCCCGCACCACCTGTAAGAAAGTTGTAGACCATCTGCGCGGTTACTTCTTTGGGGAATGCGCTTATTTTTTCTTCGGTTACCCCGTGGTCAGCGGCAAGGGTGAAAATAAGCTTCCGTGTTAAGGCCGGATGCATTGAGCCGGTTATGCCCACAATGCGTTTGGCAATAACCTCTAATTCTCCTAAACTGCCTTGGGGTTTCGTGAGATTATCTAAGCGGTGTTGCGCCTGTGCCATGAGTTTTGCGTCTGCGCCTTGTATCGCAGAGATGGTCTTGGTAACTTTATCCATAGAGTGTATTCTCCTTACTTTATCTTTACCGGTATTCCCGCAACCATGGAAAATACGCGGTCTGCTTCTTCGGCGACTATTTTATTAATGGTTCCCGCGATATCCCTAAATCTCCTGGAAAGACTATTACTCGGTACTATGCCTAACCCTACTTCATTGGAAACAAGAATGAGAGTGAGGTTCTTTTTGCGAGCAGCGTTAGTAAGGGTCTTTATGTGCGCGCACATCTTTTCTTCAGAGTCCTTTTGCAAGAGCCGGTTAGAGACCCAAAGGGTGAGACAATCGATGATCGCGGTATCAGTATCGCCTAAACCTTTAACTACCGATGCGATATCAAAGGCTTCTTCATAGGTTTCCCAGGATCCGGGGCGGGACTGTTTGTGTATGTTAATCCGTGCTTTCATTTCTCTATCAAGGGCTTGCGCGGTCGCAATAAAAGCGACGCGGCGCGAAGCTTTCTTTGCCAATGAACAGGCAAAAGAGCTCTTCCCGCTTCGTGCGCCACCTATAATAAAAATGACTTTACCCATTTAAATGCGAAATATCGTTCTGTACTTTGATTATTGGTTTACTCCTGCGGTATTCCACGATACTCACACTGGCTGCAGAAGGAATTTGTTTCCAGAAATTACGGTTTTTACGCAAGTAGGTAAAAAATGCGCTGATCACCCCTCCGTGACAGACAATCGCGATGGTCCCGGAGTTATTCTGCGATACTATTTTTTGTATGGCCATTACTGATCTTTTACGGAATTCGGAAAGTTTCTCTCCTTTGGGAATAGTAGTAGTAAAGGGGTGACGCAACCATTTCCTGTAGAGTTCTCCGTGCTTTTTCAGGATCTGTGTATGGGTCAGCCCTTCAAAGATTCCGAAGTGCATCTCGCGCAGGCCATTGACCACATGAATCTTTCTCTTTCCAAATAGTATCCTGGCAGTCTGCAATGCCCTTTTGCGGTCGCTTGAATAAATTGTATCGATAGTTTCTCCATTTAGGCGTCTACGCAACCGCTTGGCTTGCGAAGTGCCTTGACGGCTTAAGGCAATATCATAGAAACCGCAGTATCGTTTCTTAATATTCCATTCAGTGATTCCGTGACGGATAAGATAGAGTGTGGTGGTCATCTGTCCTTCCCGGATACCAAAATGATATAAGGCCGATTAGAAAGAGGATTTTTATGCACTAACACGAGAGTCTTATATACCTCTTCTATGTTTTTATAGGTTAGGACCTCATCGGCGTTTCCTTCTTTAAAGATTCTTCCTTGGTCCATGAGGATGATTCGGTTGCAGTATTCGCTCGCTAAGTTAAGGTCATGGAGCACGATAACAATGGTAAGATTCTTTTCCCTGTTAAGTTTCTGGAGTAGATTGAGGATTTGTATCTGGTGCCCTATATCCAGATGCGAGGTGGGCTCATCAAGGAACAGTAGCTTTGGTTCCTGCGCCAGGGCTTTGGCGATTATCACCCTCTGGCGTTCTCCCGCGCTTAATGTATTCATATCTTTATCTTTAAAGAGTAGGGTGTCGGTGGCGCGTAGCGATTCTTCTGCGATCGCAAAATCAGTCTTACCTTCTTGCTGCCAGCGTCCTAAATGGGGGCTTCGTCCTAAAAGCGCGATTTCTTCTGCGCTGAAAGAAAAGTAGGATGTCGACTCTTGAGCAACACAGGCTACTTTTCTGGCGAATGCGCGTAAGGGTATCTGTCGAAGTAACGTGTTCTCGAAAGTGATCTCTCCTTGATAATGGGGGATCACTCGGGTCAATACTTTAAGCAGTGTGGTCTTTCCTGATCCGTTGGGGCCGATAATACCCAGGAAATCACCCTGTTGCACGGCAAAAGAAATATTCTTGATGATAGTTTCTTTGCCATAGCCGGCATTCATATCGTTTACATTCAGCAGCGCGGTACTCATTGGATTCTTTGTTTACGTTTTAAAAGGATAATGAATAACGGTGCCCCCAGCAGTGCCGTTATTACACCAATGGGTATCTCAACCGGCGCAAAAGCCGTACGGGCGATTAAATCGCAGGCCATCATGAATACCGAAGAAGCAATCACCGTACCGATGAGTAATTGCCGATGGCGTGCCCCAAGGCATAGGCGCATCATATGCGGGATAATCAATCCCACAAAACCGATTACCCCGCAGAGAGAGACCAGGCTTGCGGTGATCAATGAGACGATCCCCAAAAGTATTTTCTTGACGTTCTCCACGGATATCCCTGCATGGACTGCCTCTTCTTCTCCGAGGCAGAAGATATCCAACTCGCGCGAGAAGAAGAATACTAATGCTACCCCCCCCGTAACGATAACGGCGACGATTATAAAAAGCGGAAGTTCATAGACCTGCATGCTTCCCCAAAGCCACCACATGACATCGTGCAGTGTTTCATTTGCGGTAATCGAAATAATAAAGACGATTATTGCCGAGAGTGCCACTGAAAGAATAGCTCCTGAGAGTACAAGCGTATGGATGGGAATCCTTCCGTTATGTACTGCTACACGGTAGACCAGGAATAAAGTAATCAGGGCAGTCAGAAAACCTGCCAGAGGCAGCAAAAATGAGGATACCCCTAAGAGGATCGCTAAAAGTACTCCCAGCCCTGCGCCGCTAGAAGTTCCTAAAAGATAGGGTTCGGCCAGAGGGTTGCGTAAGAGCGCCTGGAGTACGATACCTGATACTGAAAGTCCAATCCCTGCGATGATTGCCATCAATACGCGCAGAAGCCGTAAAAAGAGTATGGTGTGGAATTGCGGCTGGAATAGTTCCCCCGGAGGTATCGGGGCGGTGCCTTTTAAGATACATAGGAAGAACATAGCAAAGAAAGCTACGGTAAGTATCAGTATGCTCGCACGCGATTTTCTTCTCATGTATAAGGGTAGAATCTCTTGTATAATTCCTGTAGGCCTTCTACAATGCGCGGCCCTGCACGCAGGATCAAATTAGGGTCGATATCATTATAGATGCGTCCGTCTCTTACGGCGTCAACAGCATTCCATCCCAGGCGTTTGCGCATTCTCTCAAGCGGCTTCTGCCGGGACATATAAGTAAGGATAAGACATTGGGGGTTGCGGTAGAGCACTTCTTCCGCATTAAAATATGAATAGGGCCTCGGGGTTTCGTGGGCGATATTGACTCCTCCTGCCGCAGTGATCATTACATCCACAAAAGACCCTTTTCCCGCCGTCATTAAGGGGTCGTGCCAGATTTCTAAGAATACCCGCGGTCGCTTTTCAACAGGGATATCTTTAGTCAAGATATTCAATTGTTCTATATTTTCGCGCATGTGTTGCACAAGTTCGCTGGCCTGAGGTTTCTTGCCGGTTATATCCCCGATTTTTATGACTGACTCTAATAGTTCTTGCAGATTTTTAGGGTCGCTTACATGCACGCGTAACCCTAAGTGTCTTAGCTGCACTACTGCACGTGCCTGCTCAAGGCCGGTACAAAAGATGATATCCGGCTGCAGATAAAGAATCATTTCTATATTTGGCTGGCTAAATGACCCTACCTTGGCTTTTTCTTTTACTTGTGGGGGATAGTTGCAGAAGGTGCTTACTCCCACAATCTGAGCTTCTAGGCCTAATGAATAGAGGATTTCCGTAGTGGCAGGAGCCAAAGAGATAATACGCAGGTTTTGTTCTTGTGCATGAGAAGTCTGTGCAAGAAAGCTAATTCCCGCTATGCAGCAGAATATGATGTGGAAAGTCCGTTTAACTTGATAGAGACCCATAAAAACAAAACCCCGACTTTTGCGTCGGGGTTGCACCCTATTTACTATGGCCCTATCCGCGAGGTGGAAATTTGTATAAGGAGGTCTTCTGACTTAAGAGTTTTTCCTACTTGCCACTCCTTCCCACTCCTTATCTGGAGCAGTGGTATTACGTGGCGTTCGTTCTCTTTCACAGCAGCGGGACTGTGGCTGATTTTCACAGCCTTCCCTTCACCTATACTTTAGAAACCGAGTTAGCTTACCTTAGCGAGAAACTATTGTCAAGAACAATTTATTCTTCTATTCCCTTTCTTGCCTTGACGCCTTTTGAATAGTAATGTTTGACGCAGGTTACTTTGCTTATCCGATCAGCCGCATCGATTAACTCTTTCGGTGCGTGACGCCCGGTGAGCACTATTTCGGTCTCTTTCGACGCTTCTTTTATAATTCTAAGTGTTTCTTCTTGCGGGATAAGGTGAAGATGCATTAAAATATTTATCTCATCCAAAATTACCATATCATATGTTTTTTCACGCAAAATCGCGCAGACTCTCTGGAAGCCTGCGTGTGCCAGCTTCCGGTCTTCGTCAGTAATCTCCTTAATAAAACAACTCTTCCCGAAACGCTCGCAGGTGATATTTTCCAGTCGAGACAGAGCTTGAAGTTCACTTGAATCCCGGCCCTTGGCAAATTGCGCGATATAGACTTTTAACCCGGCGCCGCAGGCGCGCAGCGCCAAACCCAATGCCGCGGTAGTCTTCCCCTTGCCTTCTCCCGTATAGACCTGTATCAATGGAGCACCGCCTTATAACTAAAGATTCCTAAACTACATAGTGTTGAGACTATTATGCCTGCGATTAAAATCCCGGTCAAGATAGCAGCGAGAGCATAGCGGAATTTGATCTTAAACATTGATGCCGCGACAATTCCGCTCCAGGCGCCGGTCATAGGCAGCGGAATCGCTACAAAAAGAATCAGCCCTAACGCCTCATATTTTTGCACCGCATCGGAATTCTTCTTGGTGCGTTCGAAAAGCCAATCAAAAAACCTCGACCAAAGCTTGAATTTCCTTAATCGTCTTGAGATAGGCTCAAAGAGAAAAAGCGCAGGTATTACTATCAGACTATTCCCCAGAACCGCCAGGAAGAATGCTTTTACCAGGGGAAATCCGTAATACAAACCCAAAGGTATCGCACCCCTTAGTTCTGAAATTGGCAATGCGCCTACGATCATTATCACAAACTCTTTGGGGATGTCTTTAAGGGTATTCAGTAGTATCGCTATCATTTTGCTCTTCTCTTTTTATGAAGGCTGCATCAGTCCGAATCCTCCCACGAGAGGAACAAAGACACAACCGCAAATATCAGTGGTTTCTATGGATCCCCTTTTTTTTTCTACTAATGTTAACATTTGGCTGAAAGAATCTCCGAGAGGTAGTACCATTCTACCGTCTTCCCCTAATTGTTCTATAAGCGGCAGCGGAATTTCGCGAGTTGCGGCGGAAACAATAATTTTGTCAAACGGCGCATATTCAGGCCAGCCCAAGGTCCCATCACCGGTTCTGAAGAAGATACTAGAAGTGTTGAGTTCTTGTAAAAAAGACTCTGCGCGCTTGGCGAGTATAGGGATCCTTTCAATGGTATAGACTTGGTGCGACAGTATCTCTAATAATGCCGTTTGATATCCGGAGCCAGTGCCGATTTCGAGAATTCTGTCTTTCGGGATGATTTCCAAATATTCCAGCATAAGAGCTACTATATACGGCTGAGAAATAGTCTGGTTTTCCCCTATTGCGACGGGATGGTCTGCGTATGCACTATTTTGGGAAGCCTGGGGAATAAAACGATGTCTTGGGACGGTTGCGAAGGCATCGAGTATTTTCTTGTTTTTTATCCCCCTGCGGTGAAGCTGCTCATCGACCATTAGGGTACGTAATGCGTCCTTATCCATGCGTTATGCGTAATATTCCCATAATTTCCTGAACAAAAGCCGCAAGAAACGTATGGTATCAATCAAAGGATTTATATAGCTTCTTTCGTGCTGATAGATAGTCTGTATTGGTACTGATTCGATCTTAAAGCCTTTACGGGCGCCTTCCATAAGCAATTCCGACTCTGTCTCATACCTTACGGTAGTAAGACGAATAGCAAGTAAGACATCCTTTTTAATAAAACGGAATCCGCATTGGCTGTCGGGAACCGTTTGCCCGGTAAGATGGGAGATCAACCAAGACATGAAGAGATTGGTTATATAGCGTATCTTGGGCATACGGTTGTTCTTTTGCATCCTATTTCCGATTAGAATACTACTTTTGGAATATTGCCCCAACCGGATAAAATACGGAATATCGGAAGGAAGATGTTGCCCGTCTCCATCCATGGTAATGACCGCATCATATTCATGGGACAGGCAATAGTGGAACCCACGCCGTAAGGAAGCCCCTTTCCCCTGATTGGCTTTGTTACGCAGTACGACAGCGCCGCCATCTTCCGCGGATTCTGCGGTCTGGTCGCGCGAACCGTCGTCTATGACGACGACAGGAAATCCCTGTGCGGCTACCGATTTCACGACTTCTTTGATCGATTTAGCTTCATTATATGTAGGAATAATAACGCAGGTTTTCATGAGGTTAAGTTCCAGAATTTTCTAAACATAAACCATTGTTGGGGATAGCGGCGGATATACTCTTCAAAGATTACGATATACTGCGTAATAATGCGGGAGATCGCGGTATGTTTATCGGCCTGTGTGGAAACAACTATCGGCTTTTCAAAGCGTAAGGTAAAGGTATCATCGGGATTGCGTAACATAAACCCCGGGACAATACTGGCACCGGTACGTAAGGCAAATGCAGCCGGTCCTTCGGGGAAAAGGGTCGGCTTCCCAAAGAAAGGCAACGTGACCCCTTTTTCCGCAAAATCCCTATCGCCGACTAACGCTAAGACCATATTCTTTTCAAGCGAAGCCAGACATTCCCGCGCTGCTTTACCAAACGCAATGACATGCACCCTTTTTTCTACCCGCTGATGATTGAAGAAATCGTTAGTCTTTGTGTCCGTATGGGGTAATGCAACTGCCGATACTTGATACCCACGCATACCCATGACCGCCGCGCCAAGTTCCCAGTTCCCCAGATGTGCGGTGACAATAATGACACCTTTCTTTTTCGCGAGCCCTTCGTCAATAAAATGCAGGTTTTCAATGCGGATATTCTTTTTGATATACGCGGCATTGATTTTGTCAAATCGAAAGAAATCAGCAAGATATTTGGCGAAACTCCTAAACATCGAAAGACGAAGCGCACAGAGCGAACGCTCGTTTTCTTCGGGAAATATCGCCTTTAAGTTCTCAAGTACTACTTTACGGTCATGACGTGCCCAGAGGTAGTGTATATCCGAAAAGAATATTGCTACCGCGTAGGCCAACCGTAACGGTAAGCTCATGGCAATAGTCTGGCCGATTCTATAGCGCAGGTAATTATACATTCAATGCGAGTGTTGCGATATCGGTACTGGCATTAGGTTTACTGATACGCGCCGCAGCAGTAGACATGAACTTGAGCGCATCAGGATTTGCAAATAGATTCTCCACGACACTATGTATCTTGGACGGTTCATCTACCTTTAAGGCGGCCCCCTTCTCGGTAAGATACGCGGTATTATTGGCTTCTTGTCCAGGAATCGGCTTGATGATAATCATTGGGATATTCTTTGAAAGGACTTCCGCACACGTGACGCCCCCCGGCTTGGTGATAATACAGTCGGCTATCGACATCAGCTCATTGATACGGTCAGTATACCCAAAAAGCTTTATTTTCTTCTTGTAGGTAGTAAGTCTGCGGTTTAAGGACGAATGCAGTTTTTTATTGGTCCCCGTCACCACGATCTCTTGTAGCGGATGCTTAACTTTCTCAAGGGAGGCGACTACCTCGTTGAGGGGGCCTAACCCCTGTCCTCCTCCCATGATGAGTATGGTGGAAGTGTGGGGATCAAGTCCGTATTTTTTGTATA
>Ga0180007_10007500_pt1 | contig 10288 bp, 12 predicted proteins | sample MM_PC_MetaG_FD_121122 | JGI IMG/M metagenome (GOLD analysis project Ga0180007, IMG submission 121122) | Groundwater microbial communities from the Aspo Hard Rock Laboratory (HRL) deep subsurface site, Sweden - MM_PC_MetaG | ecosystem: Environmental > Aquatic > Deep subsurface > Groundwater...
AAAGGTACAGACTGTCATGGGCAGCTATCGATGGTCCACCGAATCAGTGGCCAGAGACAGGCTCTTCTTGAAGTACTTGGGAGTGGACACCAAATAGTGTACGCTTTATCCGACTTTCAAGATCTTACCAGTGCATTATTTTTCCAACCCTATTTCCAACCTCAGAAACCCATAAAAAACATTCCATGCACATCAAAATTCCGTAAACCTCGTCCATACCCCTATACGCCAAACCCGAAGTGTGTCCCGTCAGGAAACTCAACGTCAAAACGAAGTTTTCCTCCATTGGCCTCAACGCATTGTTTAAGAGAAGATATTTTAAGGTCACGTCCAGGTTTTTCTATCATGGCCACGGTTGGTTGTTTGATCCCTAACTCCTTCGCAATGTCGTTTTGCAGCATGAACAAATCAAACCAAATTACATGTGTGTATTCAGACAGATAGAGATAGACAGACATAGGCCTATTTTTGTGGGAGGGGAAAAAGCACTGGGGGTTCAACCCATATGTTTTAAAAGCTGATCTGACGCGGCAAAAACTTTAGTAAATAACCATTTGTGTTAATGGAGGTGACCTTATTTTCTACTTTCATCTACACAGTTTTCAATTAACCAGCTTTTGAGATGGGACTCTTCTATAGAGTGCGATGCTATATCAAGTATTACTTGAGCGGCTTCTGCTTCATCAGCTATGAGTTCTTTCCCATTTCTTGCCAAAAAAATGTATCCTACCATAAATCCTATCCTTTTCTTTCCATCAACAAAAGGATGATTTTGAACAAGTCCTGCAATATATGCTACTGCAAGATCATATAAATCAGGATCCCCATATAAAAATAAATTTTTGGGTTTATCTAATGCTGATTCAAGCAACCCTTCATCTCTAAGCCCTGAAGCACCTCCATGTTCAACAAGAAGACGTGATTGGACGGCAAAAACTAATGTTTTCTCAATCCAGACAGGGGGATTCATTTGGCAAGTGTCCTTAAGGTGTTTCGGTATTTTGACATACCCTTTTCAGCAATTTCCATCTGTTTTTCGAACTCAGGATCATAAGGTGTGAGTTGAAGAGCTCCCTCCGGAGTTTTAACTAGAAACAATGAATCCCCTTCACTAACACCAATTTGTAATAAAACTTCCTTTGGAAAAACCAGTCCAAGAGAGTTGCCAATTTTTCTTAATTTTAATGCTTGCATGATCACTCCTTTAATATTTATTGTTATTACAAATGTTATAACATGCGTTTAGGTGGCGAGTCAACATTTACAATTTTTACCTGAATAGATGCCATACTGACCAATTTTATACTGTAACATATTGTATTTGACTAAAAATTGAATTTACACCGCGTTGGATTTAGAATCCCTTTTATTCAGCCTTCATCTTTGTCCTGAGCTTGAATCCTATTAAAAATAACAATTAATTTCACTGAGTCCATAGTAATTAGCTCTTTGACGTCTTGAGATGGTTTTTAGTAATAAATGCTTTTTGATAACAGCAATTTATTTGAATTGATAAAAGAGAAACAAAGATGGACTCCTTGTTTGACCAGCCATATCTTGAAAAAATTGAAGACAGGATTTTCAAAGAAACAGTGGGATTGAGGTCAAATGGGCGACCCATTGCAGGACTTTACTGCGCATTTACTCCCAAGGAGTTGGTGGCGGCGGCTGGGGCAATCCCCGTTGCGCTTTGTGCAGGAACTCAGGCTCAAATTCCTGCGGCTGAGGTCCATCTGCCTGCCAATTTGTGCCCTCTTATCAAATCCAGTTACGGTAATGCCGTTTCCGACACCTGCCCCTATTTTCATATGACGGATTTTCTGCTGGCCGATGCCACCTGCGACGGCAAGAAAAAGATGTTTGAACTTCTTTCCCTGATTCGACCCCTGCGGATCTTGCAGCTGCCCCAGACAGCGGAAACACCCCAAAGCATCATGAACTGGAAAGAGGAACTTGAACGGGTCAGGCTTTATCTTGGGGCCATGACCCAAACAACAATCACCGATGACATGCTCCGGGAGCAGATTGCCCTGTACAATCGGATGCGCCAAACCGTTTGCAGGGTCTATGAGTTGAATCAAGGGAAAATACCGGCCTTGTTCGGCCGTGAAATTGACATCATCACCTCGTCGGGCGGTTTTGAATGCAATTTGCCTGAACGGATGGCCGATATGGAAAAGGCCATGGTTCTGGCAAAAAAACGCGCCTCGGAACCAGAATTCAAAAAGACCATGGACGGACGTCCACGGATTCTTCTGACCGGCTGCCCCACGACCCATAAAAAAGTGCTCCGATTGATTGAAGATTCAGGGGGCGTCGTGGTTTGCATGGAAACATGCGGTGGCCTCAAAACAGCCGGGGCCCGTGTGGATGAATCCAAAGATCCCATGACCGCCCTTGCGGAACGGTATTTAAAAACACCTTGCGCCTGCATGACACCCAATTCATCCCGGATCACTCTTTTGGACGACCTGATCAGGCAATTTCAGGTGGATGGGGTGGTGGAACTGACCTGGGAAGCATGCCATACATATAATATTGAGTCTTATCATATTGAAAAGGCGGTAACCCAAGATTTCAATCGGCCCTATCTTCATGTCCAGACCGATTACAGTGATCATGATACAGGTCAGTTGGGTACACGAATTGAAGCGTTTTTAGAAATATTATCCTGATCAATCAAACCCAAAATAAGGAGTGGATGAACATGTTGAAAAACCTATTTACAGTGTTACTGTTGCCCATCACACTGTTGATGATTTCAAGGCCTTGTTTGGCTGCAGAGGATTACAAGATCGGAATCGTCACCCCTACCCTTTCAGCCAGTGAGGATGAATTCCGCGGGGCAGTGAGGGTTTCCGATAAATATCCGGGACGCATCACACATATTTCATTGCCGGAAAATTATTCGGAAGAACAGGAAACAGCCATCACCCAGATTATGAGCCTGGGGGCTGACCCTGATATCAAGGCCATTATTATCTGTGCCGGTTATTCGGGAATCCTCCCTGCCATTCAGAAAGTAAAGAAAAAACGGCCGGATATGATCGTTATCACCGCGCCCATCTGGGATGACCCGGATATGATGGTTCGTTATGTGGATCTCTGCCTGGACACGGATTGGGTCAAACGGGGAATCACCATTCCGACAAAAGCTCAAAAAATGGGTGCTAAAACGTTCGTTCACTATTCGTTTCCCACCCATATGGCCAAGGAAGTCCTGTCCAAACGACGGGATATGATGAAAAAAACCTGTGAAAAACTGGGCATGACCTTTGTCCATATCAATACACCCGATCCCAAGACCGGAGCCGGTTCCTCACCCATGCTTCAGTTTCTCCAGGAAGACATCCCCCGTCAGATCGCGCGTTATGGAAAAGACACCTGCATTTTCGGCACCAACTGCCCCATGCAGGATGTGATCATTTCCAAGGCACTCGAACTGAAGTTTATCATGGCTGAGCAGTGCTGTCCCACGCCCACCCAGGGATTTCCAGCGGCCATGGAGCTTGAAATCAAACCGGAGGATGCTGGGAATTTTGATAAAATCAATGCCCTCATCACCCAGAAATCAAAAGAGGCCGGAACCACGGGAAGACTGTCCACCTGGCCCGTCCCCGTGGGATATTTCTTCCCTGAATTTTCAACGGAAGTGGCCATGAAGCTGATTGACAAAAAACTGGCCAGGGTGGATATTCCTTCCCTTGCACCCATAGCCCGACAGGTTGCCGGTGTTGATGTCTATTTTGACAAAATGAAACCTGAATTGGATAACTATTATCTGATTGTCATGGATTCGATTTATTATTGATCCTTTTACGAGTACGTGATCTCCATGCTTTTTGATGACGGCGGAAAATCCATGCTGGAACTGGCAGGAATTACAAAAACATTCGGCAGACATAAGGCCTTGTCTGATGTAAGCCTGAGGGTTTTTCCCGGAGAAATCCATGGTATCGTTGGACTTAATGGCTCCGGGAAAAGCACCCTGTTGAACATCATGTCCGGATCACCTGTGATTCAAAACACCGGGGGGTATGAGGGCCAGATCTGCATTAAGGGCAGGCCCCATCGTCTTGGTTCACCCATTGACTCCTTAAACGCAGGCATTGGAATGATTCATCAGGAGCTTTCCCTGATGGATATGATGACCATTGCTGAAAATATCAAACTGGGTCGTGAGCATGTGTTTCCCATGGGCCGAAAGCTATTGGGCAGAAGCTTTGCCCGGATCAACCCCGGGAAAAACAAAGCAGATGCCCAAAAGGCCTTTGGCCGGATTGGGCTGACGGTGAACCCTGATCAACGGGTTCTCGACCTTTCTGCTTCCATGAAGCGGTTTGTCGAAGTTGCACGGGAAATAGATAAAGAGGCTCTTTGCGTTCTGTTACTTGATGAGCCCACCGCATCCTTGAATCACCTGGATTCAAAACGTCTGATGGCCTTACTCAGGGACATTGCAGAAAAAGGCATGGCTGTTGTTTTTGTATCCCACCGCATTGACGAAGTCATGATGATCTGCCAAGGGATCACGGTTCTCCAGGGTGGATCGGTCCGTGCCAGATTCGATGCACCCATGTTCGATGCCCGAAAGATCTCCCACGCCATGGTCGGGGGTCATGTTATTAAGGTGCAACGCACTCATGCGCCCCACCACGTCCGCCCTATTTTGAATCTGAGAAATTTTTCAGCCACAGCTCCGGGTGGCTGCGTGGGCCCGGTGGATCTGGATGTGATGGACGGTGAAATCCTCGGCGTAACCGGCTTGTCCGGTCATGGCAAATCAGCCCTGGCTTCGGGGATCATGGGGATGCATCCCTGGTCAGGCACCGTGATGTTTGAAGGGAAAAAAATCGATGATCTTCAACCGGACCACATGGTTTCCAAAGGCTTGACCCTGCTTCCCGGGAACAGGCGTGACAGCATGCTTCATGATCATTCGGTCATGGATAATATCGTGTTCACGGCGGTTCAGTCAAAAAAACGCTTTGTCCGTGGTTTTTTTGCAGGAAAGATAGGCCTGAGCGATAAAAAGAAATCACGGACCTATGCAGGCGAATGCGTTTCACAGTATCATATTCATTGCCGTTCCATTCATCAGAAGGCCGGGGAACTGAGTGGCGGAAACCAGCAAAAGGTCTGCCTGGCACGGGCCCTGGCAAGCAGGCCACGAATACTGTTTGTCAATGAACCCACCCGGGGCATTGACGTAAATGCGCGTGAAGTGATTCTTGCCCTCCTTCTTCAGGTCAATGAACAAAAAAACACAACCATCATGATCACCTCGGGTGAGATGGATGAGTTAAAACGGATCTGCCACCGCATTGCTGTGTTTTACCAGGGCAACTGTGTGGGTATTTTTTCACCTGAAACGGATGATCAGACGTTTGACAGGGCTTTTTCAGGAGATGTGCAAGGCCGTGAGTAAAAAGGTCACCCTCCATATCCCTGTGCCCCAGGTGTGTATCTCCTTGTTTCTGCTTCTGCTCTTCTGTGTTGCCCTCCGGATCGATATTCCTGTTTCATGGCTGATCAGCGATGCTCTGATCCGTCTTGTCATGAACGGTGTCCTGGTCTTGGCCCTGGTTCCCATGTTGAAAACCGGCATCGGGCTTAATTTTGGTCTGCCCGTGGGTATTTTGGCCGGTCTGGTCGGACTGTGTGTGGCCGTGAATTTCAGAATGACCGGGCTGGCCGGTCTGTTTTACGCCATGGTGATTTCTATTCCCATTGCAGCATTGTTCGGGATGATCTATGCCTTTATACTGAACCGTGTCAAAGGACGTGAGGAAATTACAGCAACCTTTGTTGGATTTTCCTTTGTCCCCCTGATGAATTTTTTCTGGGCTGTGGCGCCGTTCAGCAATCCGTCCATGCTCTGGCCCATTGGGGGACAGGGTATGCGGCCCGCAATCGGACTTAAACGTTATTTTGCCAAATCCCTGAACTCATTGGGGTCCTTTTCACTGGCAGGCGTGACAATTCCCTTGGGCATGATTCTTTTTTTCCTTGCCCTGTGTTTTGCCGTCCATCTCTTTTTCAAAACCCGCCTGGGCCAGGCCATGATGGCCACCGGTGAAAATGAACGGTTTGCCTTGATCTCGGGGATCAAGATCCGGAACATGAGAACCATCGCCATTGTGATGTCAACGGTGATCGCAGCGTTGGGCATCTGTGTGTATGCCCAGAGCTACGGGTTCATCGAACTGTACGACGCCCCCATGATGATGGCCTTCCCTGCGGTTTCAGCCATTCTTGTGGGTGGAAGCCTCAAGGAAAAAACCACCCTGACCCATGTGATTCTCGGCACCTTTTTGTTCCAGACCATCTACAGTGTTTCCGGTCCGGTGGCCAACGACCTGCTGATCCCGGAAGTGGCGGAAATTTTCAGGCTCATGATCACCAACGGTGTCATTCTTGCAGCACTGCTGTATGAAGGAGGCCGCCATAAAAAAATTTAAACCACACATGGTGCCCCTTTTGTTTTTCGTCCTTTCCCTGGCCGGATTATATTTTTCAGGGATGAGCACAGGATTTGTAATCAATGAGGTGATGACCCGGTTTGTCCGTGACGGAGTCATGGTGCTGGCCCTGATTATCCCCATACGGGCTGGAATGGGCCTTAATTTTGCTGTGGTCGTGGGGGCGATGTGTGCCCAGGTGGGTCTTATCCTTGCTGTAGATTACCAACTGTCTGGCTTATCCGGACTGTGTTTCATCACACTAACCGGTGTAATGCTTTCCCTTTTGACAGGATACCTGATCGGACGTTGCCTGAACCGGGTCAGGGGCAAGGAAATGATCACAACCATCATTATCGGTTTTGTAGGAACCGGCATCTACCAGTTGGTGTTCATGGCAGGGTATGGAACCGTGATAACTCCGGGCAACCCTGAGATGATGCTCTCCCGGGGAATAGGCATCCGAAATATGGTTGATCTTGAGATGTTCCGGAATATTCTGGACACCATCTGGCTGGTCACGGTAGGTGATGTCGACGTTCCGATATTCATGATCATGGTTGTCATCCTTTTTGCCATGATCATCGGGTATCTGGGAAAAACCCCCATGGGACAGACATTCAAGGCTGTTTCCCAAAGCAATGAAAAAGCCATGTTAAACGGAATCGACACGAACCGGGTCAGGATCTCTGCCATCATGATCTCAACGGTTCTTGCCTGTTTTGGCCATATTCTTTATATCCAGAACATTGGCATGCTCAATGTTTATACGGCCCATCTCAACACGGACATTTTCTCCTGCGCCGCCCTTCTTGCAGGAGGAGCAAGTATTTCAAAGGCAACAATCCGCCATGCATTTCTCGGCATTATTTTATTTCACACGCTGTTTATCGTATCTCCCCAGGCCGGTCAGAATCTGTTTGGGAACCCGGCTCTGGGAGAATACTTCAGAAGTTTTGTGGCCTATGGAACCATTGCCTTTGCCCTGATGATGAGCAGCAGCAGAAAGACCTGACACCCTGGAGTGTTATTTGTGACAAAAACCAGAATGCGAGTTAGAATCAAATCTTTATTCTTAACAATTCATCCACAACCCCATCAATTAGACCTTTTAGGGCATTGCTAAAGCCCCCCGCATATCATTCTTAAATTAAGCCATGTCCCTTAAATTCTGAATACTTTACGCAGAAGGCTATTCCTGATAGTTTCCATCTTTGTCTTTTTGATCATGAGTGGGCTTTGAAAAGAGTTTATTTCTGGGCTATTAAAGGAGAAAAATGAAAGAAAAAATATCGGAATTGGCCAACATTTACAGGGTATTTGAAGAAGATACACGGGACGTGGTCGCGGTAAAGGCCTGCGAACGGGGCTGCAGTTTCTGCTGCGAGGCGGCCGGGACCATTGACATCACGACCCTGGAGGGGATGGCCCTCCGGGAGGTTATGGAAAAGATGCCCAAAAGCCGTCAGAAACTTCTGACCCAGGCCTTTCGCAGTGAAATCCGGAAACGGGAAGCTGGCAAAACCACGCCCTGCCCATTTCTTATGAAGAACAAGGCCTGCATGATCTATGAGGACCGGCCGTTTGCCTGCCGGAGAATTTATTCTCTTCACATATGTACAAAGGAAAATCCGCCCTCGGTCAGCCGCCAGGTCATGGAACGGGCGGACCGGACCATAAAAGAACTCCAGAAACTGGACGATACAGGGTATTCAGGGAATCTTTCCTACATTATCTATATGCTTTCGGTCCCAGCCTTCATGACCACCTACATGGCCGGGGATTTCAAGCCCGAAGAGATCATGGAATTCGGAAAGGCCCACAAAATCATGATCAACAGGATGGCAACATGAGACCCGACACGTTGCCGGGGCAGGCTTCCTCACCTACGCGAGGACAAGCTTGAAAAGTTGGGTCCGGTTTAATCCCCTCAAACAAGGGCACGGCGCGCCGTGCCCCTACAATCTGCGAATGATTTTGCTCAATCGATTGACCCTGAATCGATCCTTAGAATCTCAATACGTCCCATAAGTCCTATAAGACTCATAATTCCTTCCTGCTGCTTGATAATTGATTACGAGCCGAAATTTAATACAAGGCAGGTTGAAAAGAGATCAGGAGAATAGTGATAAATAACTTTCTATTATATTAAATAGTTGTAACTTGTTATGCGGGATAAAACTCAAGTTTATAAAGATAAAGGCCGATCTATAAAGCAAGAGCAAGCTGATCTCTATATTGGTGGTGATTGAGTGTCTATGTTCTAAAAGGTATAGATTCAAATTTATATATTGGTTATTAAGGGGGACTAACATATAAAAAAATCTTGCATTTTCTGTATTTAGTTTATATATTTGAGCTGGTTATATATTAATTATTTTTTATATTAAAATAAAAAATTATATAGACTGCTTAAAATTAATCGGGCTAAAAGGATGTTTTATGAGAAGTTTACCTAACGAATTTGCCGAGATATGGAATAACGACATAGGCCGTGAAGTTATTACAGATCAATTGATCAAAACTGGTAAAAACAGAGAGCCCGACCAGCTGAAAATTTCTGTAAAAACGAATGGCCTTAATAAAAATTATGTTTTGGTTAGAGTTGGAAAAAGTACCATAGGAAAATAATAGTAAGACATCGTTAAATATTATAAAAGCATGCTGTTAGGCGTGCTTTTTTTATTTTTAGGGTATTTTTTCCATATCCACTTTTATTTCATCCTGAAAAACAAGTCAAATACAGGTTGGATCCATGAATATAGCCTTTTCGACGCTTGTTATTATTATGATTCTTTCCCCAGGCTTTATTTTCAAAAAAAGTTATTCTTGGGGTGATGGCGGTTTTTTTGACGAATACAAGCCCTTAAGCAGTTACACGGCGATTTGTGTTATAATCTCTATTTTTTTTAATTTAATTGCTGTCTCTATTGTTGAAGGGCTACATCTGTATAAAGTTGAGATAGATACTATTCTTGATATATTAATATCGTCCAAAACCTTTAAGCATGGTCCAATAGTCTCCTCTTATAAGCAAATTTTAATTTATTTTTTTGTTTTATATTTAAGTTCATGGCTTTTAGGAAAGTTATTGCAAAAAATAGTGATTAAGACCGGAATAGATATTAAACTTCCATGGTTGTTTAAGTTTGAAGCCCCATGGTATTATATTCTTAAACGACCAAAAGATGGTTATGGAAAAGAGATAAAAAATCCAGTTATTTTTATTGATGTAACCGTTGGTATTGAAGGAACGTCATATCTATACAGAGGGGTATTACAAGACTTTTTTTTTGATAAAGGCGGGAACCTTGATAGAATATTTATAGAGGGGGTATGCCGGAGAAATTTTCCATTCAGTGGCAAGGTTAGTACTGGTTGGGTAGAGTTCACAAGCGATCGATTTTTGGTTAAATACAAAGATATTACCTCAATGAATGTCACATATTATAAACTTCAGAGAGATAATAATTCTCAGGTTGAGCATGATTATGTTCCGCAAAATGATATATAGGACCAACGGGAGCGAACAAACAGAAAAGTACGGTTATGAAATCATGGCCATAATAACAGCCGCTTACAAATAACCCATATTGAGATTCAAATAATGGAATGCTTTCCTTCCCTACCGCCCCAAAAAATTTGAAATTGTTTCGTACTATATAATTTGAAATGTTCAACGATTTTGCATCCATGCGAATGTTGGTGTAGATTCCCACGCACGAGTCCCAGAAGAATCCCACGTAAAAATACCGATGTAAGACAGGTGCAAGAAAGCCGGAAGGAGTGGTTCCTTCCGGCTTGAGTATAATGTAGACAGCAGTCTA
>Ga0180007_10007501_pt1 | contig 10287 bp, 12 predicted proteins | sample MM_PC_MetaG_FD_121122 | JGI IMG/M metagenome (GOLD analysis project Ga0180007, IMG submission 121122) | Groundwater microbial communities from the Aspo Hard Rock Laboratory (HRL) deep subsurface site, Sweden - MM_PC_MetaG | ecosystem: Environmental > Aquatic > Deep subsurface > Groundwater...
CCGGAGTTGGGTTTTCCCGACAAGAAAGCCGCCATGAAAGAAGATGAGGCGACTAAGGAATCTAAGCGTCCGGAACGGCTGGCGAAATACCGCGAATTGTTTGATTCTTTTTCCGCGGCTCATCCGGAACTTTCCGATGACGGGTTGGCGCAAGCATTCCAAAATGAAGATGGGATTTCCATAACTTATTACGGCCATGCCGAAAAAGCGACAACTAATCCGGAAAACCGGGCGGTAGTTGATCGGATGGCGGAAAATTTAGGGCTGACCGAAGAAGAAAAAGGGCTGTTGATATTTGCGGTGGAGCAGCACATGAATCCGCTGACAAAGTTTGACAAAGCCGGCGAGCCGAAAGATTTTGAATTTTTTCTTAAAAAGGCCGAAGAAGCAAAAGTTAATCCGGAAAAAGCCATGCAGATTTTTGAAGCCATAGTTCTTCTGGACGGGGTGCTCGGGACCAGAAAAGCTGATCTCGATAATCCCGAGTTGCTCGTTCTAAACGGCGTGCCTTTGCGGAAATTTTTGGAAGCGGAGCAGAAATATCCGGCTTACCGGGCCGAGCAGGAAGGAAAAGCCCGCGAAGCGGAAAAAGCAAGGAGGGCGAAAGAAGCGCTGGTCAAGGCGGGATTAGGCGGCGATGATCTCCAGCAACTATTGGGCATGAAGCCGGGTAAGGAGCTTGGAAAGGTAATAAAAAATATTGAAAGAGCAGCAGCTGAAGGGGCGCCCCTGGAAGGCGTGCCGGAAGATAAAAGAACAGAGATAGAAACAAGGATCGCCGCGGCTAGAGAAGAGCTTGCAAAATCGGCCTAATTTCGCTAAAATTAAAAAAATAACAATTAACTTTCAAATTTATGTCACCAAGGGAATCAGGAGGCCCAACCCCCGAGGAAATGGGGATCTCACAAGAGGAAATGGGGTTAATACCCACCCCCGAACAGCAAGAGGAGGCGAGGGAGCGGGAAGAACGGTTTGGCGCGTTTCAGAAAAAATTGGAGAGCGCTAAAAGGCGCAATTCATTCGTTGAAGCTGCCGATTTATTGGTTGGTAATTTAAAGAATCGAGCGTTCAATAAAGAGCAAAGGAGCTCCGTTAATGAAGCGATCGATAATCTTCAGGAAGAGTGCGAGAAGGTTGGGATGTTAGAAAGCAAGGAACAAATCTGGCGCGCCCAAGCGAAAGAGGTGTTTGCCAGAGAGCAACCAAAAATGTCCGAAGGAGAATTTGTAATCAAATTCGTAGAAGACATGTGGTCCAAGTACGAGGGAACAAAGAAAGCGGCCGGAGGGGCAGAGGGTTTGCACAATTTAGTCAAAAATGCGCGGGAAGCTCGCAATATTTTGCAAAAAGTGACAGAGGGGTTTACGAAAGCAGAGGCGGCGCATTTTGAGGGAAGGAAAGCGGCGTAGGAGAATTGTGAAAATCCAGGTTTAATTTTTACGGACTAATTTTTATTTTATTTAATTTTAAATCTATGTCACCAAGAGAAACGGGAGGGCCAATCCTCGAGGAAATGGGGCTTGACAGAGAAGAAAGAAAAAAAGAATTACAGTCAATATTAGCCGAAAAGAGTATGTGCGAATTTCCAATCAGAGAGATTGAAAAGGTCATCGCCAAGGCAAGGGAAGAGGGTATTGAGTTAGATTTTTCAGACCCAATGGTCAAAAGTGGTCTGGACATGGTACTTAGGATGAAATTGAGTAGGGGTTTAGCTGAAGAAGCGGAAGGACTCGTTGACTTCGCAAAAAATAAAGGGATTAGTTTTGATTTTTCCGACCCAAAAATCAGATTAGCCCTGTCGGCTGGAGGACGCCGACCGGCTAATAAATTTCGAGAGTTTTTGTACGGGATGGGGGTAGATCTGAAAAAACTAAAGCCACAGAAGACCCCCGCCGTAAAACCCCGAGGTACATCTAAAAGTAGATGAACCAAAAAGGTCTGACCCTGAACTACTTTTTTCGGCTATACAAAAGCAAGGTAGAGGAACAAAATAAGAATCATTAATGGTTCTTATTTTAGTTTTAATAAGCCGCATTTTGGTATTCCGGGGATTTTTTAGACGCAAAAACGCAAAAGAGGCAAAAGCGCAAAAATCCCCCTTAATCCCCCTTTGGAAAAGGGGGAAATCCGATCATCTCCCTTTTGCAAGGGGAGGAGTGGAAGGGGATTTTTTTCCCTTGACAATCATTTTGGCCTATTGTAATATTTATAGTGTAAGAAAAAGATAGGTTCATCTTGAACGAGTTCCACTATTTAAGGGCGAAGTGTGGCTAAAACTTTTCCCTGCATCAGGATGACAAAATTTTTCGATTTTTTGTCATTTTTAATTTACAAAAAAATTGTTAAGAAAACCCGGATTATGCCAACTATAAATCAATTAGTTAAAAGAGGAAGAAAAACAAATCTTAAAAAGACTAAGACGCCGGCTCTTCAGTCGGTTTTGGATACGCTTCACAGAAAAAGAAAAGAGCTGCAAAAAGGCGCTTCTTTTAAGCGCGGAGTTTGTCTTAAAGTGACAACTGTTACGCCGAAAAAACCAAACTCTGCTTTGCGGAAAATTTGCAGAGTCAGGTTATCAAATGGTATGGAAGTGACTGCTTATATTCCCGGCGTTGGCCATAATTTACAGGAACATTCCATCGTTTTGATCCGCGGCGGTCGTGTTAAGGATTTGCCTGGTGTCAGATATCATGTGGTTCGCGGAGTTTATGATACTCAAGGCGTGGAAGGTAGAAAACGCAGTCGCTCACTCTATGGGGCAAAGAGGGGCAAATAATTTAATTTGATAAAACAAAAATAATTATATGCGCGGTAAAAAAGCACCAAAAAGAAAAATATTACCTGATCCAAAATATAAAAGCATGAATCTTGCCAAGTTCATTAATTATGTAATGGAAAGAGGTAAGAAGACCGTAGCTCAAGGAATTGTCTACGGAGCTTTTGACATACTCAAAGAAAAAACAAAACAAGATCCTTTGGAAATTTTTGATCAAGCAACAAGAAACGTCACCCCAGCGCTTGAAGTTAAAAGCCGACGCGTGGGCGGCGCCAATTATCAGATTCCAATTCCTGTCCGCGGCGAGCGAAAAGTTTATTTGGCATATCACTGGATTATTGATGCGGCAAGAAATAAAAAAGGAAAGCCAATGGCGGAGAAATTGGCCAATGAATTAAACGATGCTTATCAAAATCAAGGTGACGCCGTGAAAAAGAAAATGGATGTGCATCGAATGGCCGAAGCCAATCGAGCTTTTGCTCATTTCGCAAGATTTTAATTTTCGTAAATATTTATGCCTAGACAATATACTCAAGAACAAACAAGAAATATTGGTATCATCGCTCATATTGATGCGGGAAAAACAACTGTTTCCGAACGCGTGCTTTATTACACCGGGAAAAAACATAAAATCGGTGAAGTGCATGAAGGCGCCGCGGAAATGGACTGGATGGAACAGGAGCGCGAACGTGGTATCACTATTACCGCCGCGGCTACCACTTGTTTTTGGAAAAATGTACGCATCAACTTGATTGATACTCCTGGTCACATTGATTTTACAGTTGAAGTAAAAAGATCTTTGCGTGTTTTGGACGGTGCAGTTGTTATTTTTGATGGTGTGGCCGGCGTGGAACCTCAGTCGGAAACTAACTGGCATTATGCGGATGGCTATAATGTCCCGCGCATGTGTTTTATAAATAAACTGGATCGCACCGGAGCTGATTTTTATAAAGATATTGCTTCAATCCATGAACGGTTGACGAAAAACGCCTATCCTCTTCAACTGCCGATTGGCGCAGAAGCTAATTTTAAAGGAATTATTGATCTTCTGACTCGTCAGGCCAGAGTTTATCATGATGAAATGGGAAAAGAAATCACCGATGAAGATGTTCCGGCTGACATGAAAGATAAAGTTGAAGAATATCGCGCGAAATTGATTGAAGCCATCGTAGAAAACGACGAAACTTTAATGAATAAATATTTGGCAGGAGAAGATATTCCAGTTGATGATTTGAAAAGAGTTTTGCGCAAAGCTGTGATTGCGAACAATATTGTTCCAATTCTTTGTGGCAGTGCCCTAAAAAATAAAGGCGTGCAATTTATGCTTGATGCAGTGGCTGATTATTTGCCCTCCCCGCTTGATGTACCGCCGACCGAAGCTTTTGATCCGAAAGATCACGAGAAAAAAATTACGCGTAAGCCGACTGACGATGAACCTTTCACGGCTTTAGCTTTTAAAGTTGCTTCTGATCCGTATGTCGGCAAACTTTGTTTTTTTAGAGTTTATGCAGGAACAATCAAGGCTGGATCATATGTTTTAAATGTTTCAACTGGCGAACGGGAAAGAATCGGTCGCATTGTCCGAATGCACGCCAATCACCGCGAAGACGTTGATGAAGTTTATGCCGGAGAAATTGCCGCGGCTGTCGGTTTAAAAAATACTTTTACTGGTCACACTCTTTCCGATCCGGATCATCCAGCCATGCTTGAATCAATTGTCTTTCCGGAACCGGTTATTGATATTGCCGTTGAGCCGAAAACAAAAGCTGACCAAGAAAAAATGGGGGTCGCATTGCAGAAATTGGCAGAAGAAGATCCGACTTTCCGCGTCAGGACTGATGAAGAAACTTTGCAGACTATTATCGCCGGTATGGGTGAATTACATTTGGATATTATTGTTGACCGCATGAAAAGAGAATTTAAAGTGGAAGCCAATGTTGGTAAGCCGCAAGTTGCTTATAAAGAAACCATTAAAAAATCCGCGGAGGCTGAAGGAAAATATATTAGACAATCAGGCGGCCGCGGTCAATACGGCCATTGTTGGCTTAAAGTTGAACCTAACGAAAAAGGAAAGGGTTTTGAATTTATTGATGAAATTAAGGGTGGCGTTGTTCCCAAAGAATATATTGCGCCAATTGGAAAAGGAGCAAAAGAAGCCTTAGAAAAAGGTATTTTGGCCGGATATCCCGTGATTGACGTAAAAGTTACGGTTTTTGACGGTTCATTCCATGAAGTTGATTCTTCGGAAGCAGCTTTCAAAATTGCCGGATCTTTGGCTGTTCAGGAAGGCGCAAAAAAAGCAGGATTAGTTTTGCTTGAACCAATGATGAAAGTGGAAGTTTTAACTCCGGAACAATTTATGGGTGAAGTAATTGGTGATTTAAATTCTAAGCGCGGCCAAATTCAGGAAATGCGTGATAGAGGCGGCATTAAAGTTATTGAGGCCATGGTGCCGCTCGCGGAAATGTTTGGTTATGCCACTTCTCTTCGCTCCATGACTCAGGGTCGAGCTTCTTACAACATGGAATTTGAAAATTATTCAGAGGTGCCACGTAATGTAGCTGAAACAATCATTGGGGAAAGAGGAAAAAAATAAAATCATATAATTTTGAAGATTGTTTAAAAACAACTAAAATATGATGAAAGAAATCTTTGAAAGACTTTTTAGTCTAATAAAAAAAACAGGGGATAAGGTTGTTTTTTACGATTCGGCAAGAGGAGACGCTTACGTGATGATGAAGATGGAAGATTATGAGCAAATAACGGAAAACGTGCCTCCGGGGGAGGACTTGACAAATTTTCGCGCACCGGATAAAATAGAAAAAATAAATCAGGATATTGCAATATGGCGCGAAGAGGTTAAAAATGCAGTTGGTGACGTGCTTCCCGTGCCCGAAGAAGAAATTCCAGAAAAAAAGGAAGAAGAAAGCCGATTTTATTTTGAACCAGTAGAGTAGTTGCCAAAACAAAGGAAAGGTATTATAATTGAAAATAGTCTTAAAATTATTAATTTGCGGCTGGATAAAACCCTGAAAAATCAGGGGTCGCGTAAGGAGTTTTTAAAATATGGCAGAAAAATTCGAACGAGCAAAACCCCACGTGAACGTGGGAACAATCGGCCATGTTGACCATGGCAAAACCACTTTAACAGCGGCTATGTTGACTGTGCTTAGAGCACACGGCATGAAAGCATCTGATAAAAGTGTTGATCAGATTGACTCCGCCCCAGAAGAGAAGGCGAGAGGTATTACTATTGCTACAGCTCATGTTGAGTATGAAACCGAGAAGCGCCATTATGCGCACGTTGATTGTCCAGGCCATGCCGACTACATTAAAAATATGATTACCGGTGCGGCTCAGATGGACGGCGCTATTTTGGTTGTTTCCGCGACTGACGGTCCAATGCCACAGACCAGAGAGCACATTCTCTTGGCTCGTCAAGTTGGTGTTCCTTACATTGTTGTCTTCTTGAATAAAGTTGATATGGTTGAGGACAAAGAATTGATTGATTTAGTGGAAGAAGAAGTGAGAGATCTTTTAAAGAAATATGAATTTCCTGGCGATACCACTCCGATTATTCGTGGTTCTGCCTTAAAAGCGCTTCAAAATCCGAATGACGAAGAAGCTGCTAAGCCGATTTTGGAACTTGCCAAAACTTTGGATGAATATATTCCAGAACCGCAACGTCCGGTTGATCAGGCGTTTTTGATGCCAATTGAAGATATCTTCTCAATTGAAGGTCGCGGCACTGTTGTTACCGGAAGAATTGAAAGGGGCATAGTCAAGTTGAATGATGAAGTGGAAATCGTCGGCATGAGAGATACACAAAAGACTGTTGTGACCGGCATTGAAATGTTTAATAAATCCTTGGATGAAGGCAGAGCTGGCGATAACGCAGGTCTTTTGCTTCGCGGTACCAAAAAAGAAGACGTTGAGCGCGGTCAAGTTTTGGCGAAATCCGGTTCAGTTACTCCTCATACAGAATTTGAAGCTGAAGTTGTCGCCTTAACAAAAGAAGAAGGCGGTCGCCATAAACCATTTTTTAAAGGTTACAAACCACAATTCTATATTAGAACTACAGATGTTACTGGCGAAGTAGAATTGCCCGCGGGTACAGAAATGGTTATGCCTGGCGATACTGTCAGTTTGAAAATCAAATTGATTGTGCCGGTTGCGCTTGAAGAAAAAACAAAATTTGCCATTCGCGAAGGCGGTAAAACTGTCGGTGCTGGCGTAGTGACTAAAATTATAAAATAACATCGTTCTTATCCCGTCCCCTGGGGCAGTTCCCGGGGGCGGGGCTTGATTAAATTAAAATGGAAAACAAAGCTCCTGAAAAAGTAGAAAAAGAAGAAGTGCGGGCAAGGATCAGAATTAAGATTCGTGCCTATGATCATAAAATTATTGATCAATCGGCAAAGACCATAGTTGAAACGGCTATTAGGTCCGGCGCTTCAATTTCTGGTCCGACACCTCTGCCAACTGAGATTAGAAAGTACACGGTTAACCGTTCAACTTTCGTCCATAAGGATTCTCGGGAGCAGTATGAAATGCGAACACATAAGAGATTGATTGATATTTTAGAACCCACGTCGAAAACAGTTGATGCTCTTACCAATCTGGCTCTTCCGGCTGGAGTAGATGTGGAAATAAAAATGTAAGTTAATTAGTTTGGGGAGAGTAAAGAAAGATGTCTGGCCCTTTTGAGGAAGAATGGATAACCGTTCTTTGCCAAAAGGGCAGGACAAAACCTCTACTGGCCCTTGAAACTATTTGGAAGGTTTTACAATTAACCAAGAAATTACGACAACTTAGAATCCGGGTCAGAAAAAGCCGGCTTTAAGTTCGGTTTTTTGTTTTAAAAGAAGAGGTGATGGTTAATTAAAACCCAAAAGAGCAATTGTTTTAAGAATTATGAAATTTATACTGGGTAAAAAATTAGAGATGTCACAGAAATTTAAGGAAGACGGAACCGTCGTCCCCGTGACTTTGATTTCGGCTGGACCATGCAAAGTGACTCAGGTGAAAACTGAGGAGAAAGATGGAGTAAATGCAGTGCAGATAGGGTTTGATGTTGTTAAAAAATTAAACAAACCCGAAGCAGGGCATCTTAAAGATTTGGAAAATTTTAGATATTTAACAGAGATTGCCATTGAAAAACCAGAAGAATATTCACGAGGTCAAGAGATAAAGGTTTCTGTTCTTGTGCCGGGCGAAAAAGTCCAGGTGGTTGGAACTTCCCGAGGCATGGGTTTTGCCGGCGTAGTGAAACGTCATCATTTCCGCGGTGGACCGGCAACACACGGCCACAAAGATAATTTGAGAAGTCCGGGTTCAATTGGCGCCGGCGGCGTGCAAAGAGTTTTTAAAGGTATGAGGATGGCTGGGCGGATGGGCGGCGAGCGGGTGACTATTAAAAATTTGGAAGTTATAGATGTTGATGAGCAAAAAAATGTTTTGGCCATTAAAGGGGCAATTCCCGGAAAAAGGGGAGCAGTGGTTTTAATCAGCCAGAAGTAATATTATGTTGAAAGCAAAAGTTTACAATATGAACGGCGAGGTGGTGGGCGAAGAAAAACTTGACGCCGCTTTGTTTGAGGTCGAAACGAAAGAAGGATTGGTTCACCAAGCTGTGGTTGCCCAGATGGCTAATCGCCGGCAAGTTTTGGCTCATACTAAAAATCGCGGTGAAGTTCGCGGCGGCGGTATTAAACCATGGCGGCAAAAAGGCACTGGTCGGGCTCGTCATGGCTCGATCCGTTCTCCTCTCTGGGTTGGCGGTGGCGTTACTTTTGGACCGAGAAATGACAGAAATTTTCATCAAAAAATTAATAAAAAAATGAAAAGAAAAGCGTTACTTATGTGTTTGTCCGACAGAGCAAAAGATGAAAAGATTATTCTTTTGGATAAACTGGAATTGGAAAATTTTAAAACTAAGAAGTTTTTGGAAGTTTTAAATAAATTACCGAATAAAGAAAAAAAGACGCTCCTTGTTTTAGCCGATAATGATAAAAAAATAATTAAATCAGCGGCCAACCTGTCTTACCTCAAAACACTTGAATCGGTAAACCTTAATGTAGTTGATGTATTAAATTACGAATATCTAATGTTGCCGGTTGCCACACTGAAAGCCGTGCAGGAAATTTTGAAAAAATAATTATGTCGCTTTTTTCTAGAACAAAAAAAGAAATACCAAAAAAAGATGAGAAAGAGGAACCAAAGAAAGTTGTTGCCGTGGAACCGAAAGAGAAAAAGACTGTAAAAAAAGAAGTGGGAAAAGCTTTGGGTGTACTCATTAAACCTTTGATTACGGAAAAATCCTCCTTTCTTTCGCCGTATGGTCAGTATGTTTTTGAAGTTGCTTTGAAAACAAATAAAATTGAAATTGCCAAAGCGATTGAGCGAGCATATGGAGTTAAGCCCGTTAGCGTGAACATTATTCATGTTAGAGGAAAAAAGGTTAGATATGGAAAAACTTTGGGAGTTACAAAAAAATGGAAAAAAGCAATTATTACTTTGAAACCGGGAGATAAAATTGAAGTTTACGAAGGAGTGTAATTAAGTTTTAAGTTTTTAAGATGTCAATCAAGGTCCACAATCCAACAAGCCCCGGCCGCCGAAAATCATCGGGGGACACCTTTGAAGATATTACGAAATTTGAGCCGGAAAAATCCCTGATTTTTATCAAGAAGAAAAATTCTGGACGCAACAACACTGGGAAAATTACCGTGCGCCATCGAGGCGGGGGAACAAAAAGGTATCTGCGCGACATAGATTTTATTCGTAGCAAGTTTGATGTTCCGGCAAAAGTTTTGGCCATTGAATATGATCCGAATCGAACCGCGCGTATTGCTCTTTTGGAATATGCCGATCAAGAAAAAAGATATATTGTCGCTCCTGCCGGTCTTGTGGTTGGCGACGAAATTGTTTCTTCAAGAAATAAAATTGATGTTAAGGTTGGAAATCGCACGTCACTTCTAAATATCCCGATTGGTACGGTTGTTCACAATATTGAATTGCAGCCAGGTATGGGCGGAGTAATGGCCAGAAGCGCAGGGATGGCTGTTCAACTTTTAGCCGTTGACGGTCCTTACGCGCAGCTTAAAATGCCGTCACGCGAAGTGAGAATGGTTAAAAAAGAGTGTATGGCGACTATCGGAGAAGTTGGAGTAAAAGATAAACGCTTGATTCGCTGGGGCAAAGCCGGAAGAATGAGGTATCGGGGTTTTAGGCCAACTGTCCGCGGTAAAGCCATGAATCCAGTTGATCATCCGCACGGCGGCGGAGAAGGTCTTTCCCCAATCGGTTTGAAATATCCAAAGACAAAATGGGGTAAACACGCGTTGGGCGTTAAAACAAGAAAAGCTAATAAATGGTCGAATAAATTCATTATTAAACGCAGAAAGTAATTAAAATATGTCGAGAAGTTTGAAAAAAGGTCCGTATGTGGATCTTAAATTGCTTGATAAGGTTTCAAAGTTGAAACCTAATGATAAAACCATAATCAAAAC
>Ga0180007_10007502_pt1 | contig 10287 bp, 8 predicted proteins | sample MM_PC_MetaG_FD_121122 | JGI IMG/M metagenome (GOLD analysis project Ga0180007, IMG submission 121122) | Groundwater microbial communities from the Aspo Hard Rock Laboratory (HRL) deep subsurface site, Sweden - MM_PC_MetaG | ecosystem: Environmental > Aquatic > Deep subsurface > Groundwater...
AGTATTACGCCGGCGGTTACGACCGAAGGAATATAAGCAAGAATTCTATCTAAGAAACTGGCCACATCAGGCAACCTTAAAGTCGTCGTCGCCGCCATTAACGCCACCAAATAAATAATCCATTTAGCTATAGAGGCAAATAGGGCGGTGGCATCTTTAGTGATATTTCCCTTTTTAAGCATTTCTTCAACCTTGGCTTTTTCAAAAAGGGTCTGTAATCCGATTATCCGAAAAAGACGGTCAATCACCAGAAAAACAATAGTAGCTACAATCCAACCAATAACCAGAATAACTATCGCCCCAATAAGGTTAGGAAGAAAGTTGATAAATCGTTCCCAAATAGTCGCCCAGCTGTCGCTGACAGCGATTGTCCAATCCTGCATCATTTAAACTCCTTAAAAATCAATCTTTAAAATTTAAGTCCTCATAGATAGATCGACCCCCGCCAGCTGGCGGATCTATCCACACCCAACATATTTCAGAGAGAAACAAAAAACAAGTCCGTTGTCAAGAGGTAGAAAATAAGAGCGCCCTTGCGGGACGCTCTTGGCGTTAGCTATAGAGAGACGCATTAGCGCTTACCAAAAAACTGATCGATCTCGTCGTAGACCCGGAGCATTGCCGGATGAAGACCACCAGGCCGGCCGAATGCCCGGATACCCGAGTTCAACTCATACTCCCCGCTGTCCAGATGAGCACTGGCGTCAGCGATTTCTTGAGGGCTGACCTCTAGAGCGAAAATGTCGACAAACACATGATTCGGTAACCCGCCCTTGCCGTTTGCCCAGCGGTACTGACGAGGGCGGGGGTCCAATAGAACAAGACGATCGGGATCAACTTCTAATCCTGTGTCTTCTTTGAGATGCCACAGTGCAGCCCCCTCTATCGTCTCGCCCACCTTCATAGCGCCCCCAAAGACCCACCATTCACCACAAGCGGGAATGATTCTTCTTCTAGCAAGATCCAAAATAACCCCGTCTGAATCAGGGTGGCGATGCCAGAACGCCACATCTACACAGCAATAGACGAACTTGGATGCCCCACGGGCAAACTCCTCATCAGTAAGCCATATTCCTTTCGGATACGGCGGAAACCCTTCCTCCGTAAACACGTATGGATGCTCTGTACGCACGGTGTGATACCCCTTTCTTTGGAATGTCTGACGAATCACTCTGTACTATATAATAAAAAACACCACCTGTCAATGGCTCATACCCCTGAGCCATTGAATAAGGAGGGATTTGGACTAAAACGATCAGGGCGTAAAAACAAAAAACCCGGATTGCTCCGGGAGAAACCAAGATGGATCGGAATGGATAAAAAGTGAAAAACGGCTATCCTGCCCAGCCGTTTTGGTCATCCTGCCTTATCATGAGATCAAATTCACTCACTTTATTGCAAGCGCAAGCTGTCAATGCTAACCAACCTAACACGAATACTACATAGATAGCAACTGGAATTACTATGGCCGCCATCGTGAAGATACCTCCCCTGTTGAATAACTATATTTAATCAAAAAAGTGGTCTGATGTCAAATCATCTAAGGATAATTGGTGGACCGTGGCGGATTCGAACCGCCGACCTCGACATTGCAAATGTCGCGCTCTACCAGCTAAGCTAACGGCCCATACTCCCCTCCTTTATAAGGAGGGGCTGGGGGGTGGTTAATTCCTTGATAATACTTTCCAACACCCCATCTATATTTTCTATAATATCTTTGTTTGTAAAGCGCAAGAACTTAATTTTAAAAGACTCGATATATTTTTGCCTTACTAAATCAGCTTTCTTATTTCGTCCGTAGTGAGTATCCCCATCAATCTCAATTGCCAACCTCACCCTTGGACAGTAAAAATCAATTACAAACCTATCCACACCATATTGCCGGCGAAATTTATATCCGTATATTTGTTTTGCTTTCAGCTTCTGCCAAAGAATCTTTTCGGGCGCTGGCATATTGTGCCGTAGTGTCTGGCGCAGTATTTTATGTGATTTGTTATTAAAAACTCTTATACCCCTCCTGACCTCCCCTTAAACCACCCCTGACCCCTCATTATAAAGGAGGGGAAACGAGGGGAGGAAATTACCATGCGACTGTTGTTAAATAAACCAAACTCCCCGCTATCAATAGTATCGCAATCAATTTCCACACCGTATAGGTCCCGCCCATTCCCAACCGATTTTCCGCCCAGCTCATTTTGCCAATCATCCGCACTAACGGTTCAGTGTATTTCAAAATCAAAATAGCTAAGCCAGTGCAGATTAAAAAGATAATTATTTTAACAAAAACCATGCGCTTACTCCAATAATTATTATTTGAATTGGTATTCCCCAATACCATTTTTCTGCTGGCAAATCATAATGCAGCTTATGATGCAGATAGTCAATTTGACGAAAAACCGGCCATTTTAAATGGAAACGAACGATCGGATTATCAATGATATCCACAAAAATTCCGCCTAAGCCCCCTATCATTATTATGCCAAAATTGGGTTTACCGGCAAATAGAATAATCACTAAGGCCCAGATGAAAATGAACTCCGAAGCGGCAAAAATATAAATCCAAGTCGGCCAAGGTTTAAATTCCTGATGGACGGTTTCTAAATGTATTTCTTTTTTAACACCGGGAAGTTTAATATTATGAAAAGTCCCCGGATCAACATGGGGAATCGCATCTAAAATAAAATGGGAAACAAATCCTAACAAAAAAGCCACGATTGGACTATTGGTGGTTGTGGCCAAAGCCGCGCCGGTAAGCAAATGGGGTGTAATAGTCATATTATTTGGTGGTGGGCGCACCTGGACTCGAACCAGGGACCTCGTCATTATCAGTGACGCGCTCTAACCAGCTGAGCTATGCGCCCTTTCTACCCCCATATCTTAACATAAAAGAGATTAAACCTCAAGAGTAGTAATTTGTCAGACAATATCGCTTAAAGTTACCTTTAAAACCTGCCCCTCGCCCACCTCACCGGAAAGCATCTTTTTGGCCAAAAGATTTTCTATTTTTTCGGTAATCACCCGCCGCATCGGCCGAGCGCCAAATTCGGGCTCATAGCCCAATTCTACCAATTTATTGAGCGCCCCCTCATCCACTTCCACTTGAATATTTTTTTCTTTCAAACGTTCATTGACTCCTTTAATCATCAGACCAGCCACTTGAATTAATTGTCCATGAGTGAGGGGTTCAAAAACAATTACCCCGTCAAAACGATTTAAAAATTCGGGCGAAAAGATTCCTTGTTTCTGCAAAAAATTAATTAATCTTTCCCGCAATCCTTGAGTTTGACTTGAAGCCACCGCTTCTCTGATAAGTTCCGAACCAGCATTAGAGGTCGCAATAATAATAGCGTTCGTAAAATCACTGACGCGACCGCGGGCGTCAGTTAGGCGCCCGTCTTCAAAAATTTGCAAGAAAAGATTGAGAACATTTCTGTCTGCTTTTTCCAGTTCGTCTAAGAGAATTAAAGAAAAGGGTCTCTCTAAAACAGCATTAGTCAAAATACCATTAGGACTATCCACTGTTCCAACCAAACGATCAAGGGAATTAGGATTTTGATACTCGCTCATATCCAAACGGATCATATTTTTCTCACTGCCAAAGTAATTTTCTGCCAAGGCCCGAGCCGTTTCGGTTTTTCCTACCCCCGTCGGACCCAAAAAGAGAAAAACGCCCAAGGGTCTTTTGCCGGAGGAAATTCCCGCTCGCGCTCTTCTTAAAGTATCGGCCACGGCGGAAATCGCTTCATTTTGACCAACGACGCGCTGGTGGAGAAAACTTTCCAAATTTAAAAGTTTTTCCCTTTCGGTTTCTTGAGCTTCTCCCACCGGCACATTGGTTTTTTTGGAAACTAAGTCCTCCATATCAGCTGGCAAAATCACCCTTAATTTAACTTCCGAAAAATTAACTGCCGCTTCCTCTAATAATCTCAAGCCCTTCTCCGGAAAAGGAACATCGTGAATATAACGCTCGGCCAGTTTAATCGCTTTTTTCAAAGTAGTCAAAAGATAGAAAACATTATAGTGCGATTCAAGATAGCCCAGCGATTCCAGCATAATAGACAAAGTATCGTCAGGGCTGGCTGACTCTACTTTGATTTTCTCAAAAACGCCGGAAATAGCAGCATTGCGCCTGACCCGATCAAAATAGTCATTCGGTGCAAGTGATGCAATAATTTGTAAACGAGAATTCTCTAAATAAGGAATCAAGATTTGACTGGCGTCAATACCACCGATCTCTTTATCCTGCCCATAGCCGCCAAGTAAACTTTGAAAATTATCAATATATAAAATGATATTGCCGGCGGACGTGGCATCACTTAGGGCTCCCTGCAACCGCGCCTCCAGCTGTCCTGGCCCGGCGTTGGCTAAAATTCGCCCCACATCCAATTGTCTGATTCTTTTATAGGCCAAAGAAGAAAGACACTCTCCTCGGGCCAACTTCATCGCCAGAGCATTAACAATGGTTTTCTTACCCACTCCCGGCTCCCCTACTAACAAAACATTATTTTTAGAAGGTTTGGCTAAAATAGTTTGAATATCATCAATTTTATTTTGATGGCCAAAAATATTAATTTTTAAGTTCGGATCCTGGAAAAAACGCGATAAATCATAAGAAAAAGCAGAAAGTATCGGCGTATAGCCATAAGACCAATCTTGCCCCACTCCCGCCAGCATGGTTTCATCCTGCCAAAAATACCTTTTTAAGGAGCGTTTTTTAATATCAGCTAAGCAAAGAATGAGTTTTTGCACCTCCTTTTTCTCCAATTCAAGATAGGTCAGATATTTTTCAATTGGTTTAAGATTAATAACTGCTAAAAGAAAATCTTCTACAGCAACTTGCTCCGAATCAATTAAATTAAATAAATCAATTAAATCGGCCGAAATGGTCGGCTCCTCCGGCAAAACCCTACCGCGAGTTTTTTTAACAAAAGGCACACCGATTCTCAGACAAAAAAGTTTTCCTTCGGGGACTAAAGAAATTTTCCGGAAAAGATATTCGGGGGTAATCTCTTTAACATTTTCTTTTCTTGCTTCAAAAATGGTCAGTTCAATTAGTTCAATTAAAGAAGCAGAAAAACAGTCAACCATATTTCCTGTTTTTTCAAGTTTAACGGTGGCAAATTTTCGCGCCAAAAGGTAGCTTTGAAAAAATAGAACCAAACTCAAAACAACTTCTCCCAAACCTCTAATTCTTACTTCATCGCTAAACATCAAAAAGATGCTCATCAAAAAAAGCGCACCACAAAAAAAAGTAGCAAAACCAAAAACAAAGCCAGAAAATCCTTTCTGGGATTGGTAAAACTTTCGGGCCTTTGAATTTTTCCAATCAAACTTAGCCATTGAAGATCATCCTTATGCCATTAAAAAAGAAAATAATAATAACCATTGGCATTACCAGCCACAAAAAGAAGCCGATAATTAAAATAATAAAAGTTAAAACAGTTAAAATTAACCCCACCAAAATAGTCCCGAGCCGCACGATAAAACCAATGAAACGGGAGATTAAATTGTTGACCCAGATTTTGAATCTTACATCTAAAGAGACATTTTCGGCCGACAAAATATCCTTTTTCCAAGGATCAAAAAGAGTGCGTAAAAGCAAAACAACCGAAAAACTGGCAAAAACTTTTTTGGTAATGATAATAATCGCCCGCCAGAGCAAAGTCGGCTCTTCAATATACCACCAAGAAAGATAAGTAATCATCCCGCTCCTTTATTTTAATTATAGCAATGTTGGGCTTATTAAAAAAGACCCAAGCTAAGATCTTTGGGTTGTTAGAACACACTTTTCAGGTCTTTTATGGTTGCCCCACTTCGCTCTTCGAGCTTCGAGGGACGAACCTTAAAATTCTTTCAGAATTTGTATGGTTGCAAGAAGAACTATCTATAACACAATCATATTAGCTATCGATCTTATTGATAGTCATTTTAACGACTATTTCACTCCCTAGAAAGGAGGTGATCCATCCGCAGATTCCCCTACGGATACCTTGTTACGACTTAGTGCTCCTTACCGACCTGGCCGTGTCCCGCAAAATGCGGAATTCGGGCCCTGCCGACTCGGCTCACTTGACGGGCGGATCGCGATAATTAACGCTATTTCGCATTCCCACCGAGCAAGCGGCTTTTCCACACTCGGCGGTCCCCAAGATTCATTTTTTTCTTTAATTCTTCAAATTTCTTCATTCCCTAAAGTGATGCTCGACTGATGGTCTTTTTGTCCGATTTTTTATCTCATAACGAATGTTGATATAGAAACAACCTTCGCCGTCGGTTAAACCGACGAGGTAATCGGGCGATAATATCTTGGGTTTGTCCCTTTGACGCTGCGTCATATTATTATCATATCATGAGCGTCTACTATGAACAAGCTGACTTCTTGCCCTAAATTTTTGCGTTATCAAAGGCAAGATCTCCATGGATCATTTAAAAGACCGTTTGTTACATCAGGCAACCTTTAATTTATATCTTCCCTATACCACAACCGCCAAATACAGGTCGATACTGGTTTCTATAACTACCCGCTATAACTTGCCATTAAGCCCTCTAGTCCGTGTCTCGCGACCTCGGACCTGCTTTAAGCTACGCTCCGGAGACGTGCCGGAGGAGTCGATTTTACGACTTGGTCTAATAAACTGCCATGCGTCTTTATATTTGTGTACAAGACTCGAGAACGTATTCACCGTGGTATGCTGACCCACGATTACTAGCGATTCCGACTTCATGAGGTCGAATTGCAGACCTCAATCCGTACTGGGGCAGTTTTTAAGAGATTTGCTCCACCTTGCGGTCTTGCCACTCTTTATCTCTGCCATTGTAGCACGTGTGTTGCCCAGGGCGTAAGAGCCACGCTGACTTGACGTCATCTGCACCTTCCTCCCCTCACCTTGCCTCGAATGCTTCACATCGGATTACTCATCCGCGTTCCGCTTCGGGGCATGGTGAGGGGCGGTCTCCTGTGAAAATTAACACAGGACACAGGTTTCGCTCGTTGGACCACTTAAGGCCACACTTTACAGCACGAGCTGACGACAGCCGTGCAGCACCTGTCTTAGAGCTCTCTTGCGAGCACTCCCGCCTTTCGGCGGGATTCTCTAGATGTCAAGCCCTGGTAAGGTTTTTCGCTTATTGTCGAATTAAACCACATGCTCCACCGCTTGTGCGAGTCCCCGTCAATTCCTTTGAGTTTTAGTCTTGCGACCGTACTTCCCAGGCGGCAGACTTAACGCGTTAGCTTCGCTACAAGAAGGGTCGATACTTCTGATAGCTAGTCTGCATCGTTTACGGCGTGGACTACCGGGGTATCTAATCCCGTTCGCTCCCCACGCTTTCGCATCTCAGTGTCAGAATAACCTAGCAAGCTGCCTTCGCCATTGGTGTTCTTCCCGATATCAACGCATTTCACTGCTACACCGGGAGTTCCACTTGCCCCTGTTATCCTCAAAGAATTTCGGTTTCGAATCCAAAACCGCAGTTAAGCTGCGGGCTTTTAAATTCGACCTAAAAAACCACCTACATGCTCTTTACGCCCAATAATTCCGGACAACGCTCGAGCCCTACGTATTACCGCTGCTGCTGGCACGTAGTTAGCAGGCTCTTATTCTTAGGGTACCGTCACAATCGTCCCCTAAAAAAGGTCTTTACACTCCGAAGAGCTTCTTCGACCACGCGGCGTCGCTGCGTCAGGCTTTCGCCCATTGCGCAATATTCCCAACTGCTGCCACCCGTAGGTGTTAGGGCCGTGTCTCAGTCCCCATGTGGGAGATCATCCTCTCAGACCTCCTACCCGTCGTCGCCTTGGTAGGCCGTTACCCCACCAACAAGCTGATAGGAACAAGGCCGATCCCTGCCCGCCTTACGGCTTTACCCCGCCTTTCGGCGGAGACCATCCGATATTAGCCCCGCTTTCGCGGGGGTATGTCGATGGCAGGGGTACGTTCCTTGTCATTACTCACCCGTTCGCCACTATCCCGACTTGCGTCGGGACCGTTTGACTTGCATGTGTTAAGCACGCCGCCAGCGTTCGTCCTGAGCCAGGATCAAACTCTCAAAATTGAGTATTTTAACCCCACTTCGCGCGATGCTAGGCAGGGATAAAATGCTGATTTATAATTTTAATTTACTTCTGATTATGAACAGAAGTTCTTGCAACCATAGAAATCCTGAAAGATATTCTATGGTATTTGTTAAAGTTCGGTCATCAAGGACATACAAAAAAGTTCCAAGGCGGAACTTTTTTATTCATCCTTGAATTTCCCTCAATTAATTTTTAAAAATGAACTTCTAACAAAATTATTCTCCTTTGTCTGGAGCTCATTTCTATCTTATAATATCCTCTCTTTTTTGTCAAGGGCGAGGATATTTCGAAATTATATAAACTGAATTCTTTGTCAATAGTCGCTGTATTCCAGGAATAGATTCATAAGGTTATTGGGCGACAAAGACGACGATGTCGGCATCGGGCTTGGCCTCGCCGTCAGGTAAAGTTCCCACTTCACCGCCTAAAAGCGAGGCAATCTGATCGGCTTGAGTTTTAAAACTTCCCGATAAATCCACCACCATTGTTTTGGTATAATTTTTATTTTGCGCGTTGTCTTTATTGATAATTTCAATATCAGCCACTTCGTCTTTGATTTTGCCTTCAGCGTCATTAGTCAAACCAGCCTTATTAGTGCCATTTAAAAGGACCACTCTTGCTTTGGCGCTTTGTTGTTCATCCGTCACCAAGGGGGATATTTCAATAATTTTGTCGGTTGACGGCCGATAAAGAATCGCTTTTTTAGCATCCATATACACCAGGATCTTGTCGCCGTTTTCGGCATTCTTAAAAAACACTTGATCTTTAAGCTTCTCCTTATCTAAAACAGTGGCCACGGTCGGTGTCCCGCTTGGCAATTGCATCAATTTAGAAACTTTACCCACTAACCAAGTAGTTTCTTCTTGAGAGATTATATCAGGATTTTGCTTTACCTTTTGATATTTGGCGTAAAAATAATAAGCCGTCGCGCCCGCGGCTAAGATAACCAAAGAAACAGCTACGATTAATAGTGTTCCCCAAGTCAAAAACCTTCTCATGAAAGTTCCTTTCTAATTATTAATTTTATTAATTCAAAATCAACCAATTTGAACTATTAACCGTCCCGTCGGACATATATACTTTATGGTTAGTTGTATCTACATAAATATCGCCAATTCTTACCGGGGTGGTGGCTGGTGCGGCAGTTCCGGTTGTTACACCCGGTATGGCTTGTCTTTGGGTTGAACCAGCCACACCATTAGTGGCGGTCATGTAAAAGGTATCAGTCAAAAACTCGATCGCTCCCGCTTCGGCCGTGGTATTGAGTGCTCCTGAAGTAAATTTTAAGGGTGCGGTTGAGGCAGTCGCCGTGCCTGCTTTGAGATGTAAAACGGCAGTTGGGGAAATTACTCCGATGCCGACGTTGCCGTTATTTAAAATCGTCATCGCTTCTGTCGCCCCATTATTACCTACCAAGAAGTGCATATCAGCACCAGTTGTGCCTACGCCTTTAGTAGTCTGGAGATAAAGGTCAGAAGTGGTGGCTGTGCCGCCGATAACATAAGGACTTAAAGTCTTTGCCGCCGTGTTTGTTCCGTCATAAGTAATCGTCCCTGAAGTCGTACCGTTAACTAAAGTGCTATTTCTTAATTGTAAAGTCGCTGAAGACGCCTGTGTGACATCAGCGGTAGCCCCATTAAATGAACACTCTTCAGCATAGAGGTAAGCATTACTTTGAGAAGCATATGCACCGTAACTTGTCCCTCCCGTTCCTACCACATAGCAATTATAAAGATACATATAACCGATTGATGGTGAAGAATTATCAAGAGAAATAAACCCTGTGGAAAAATCGCCCGAAGCGGCTGTATATTTTACATTTGTGTTATAAATCTTTAAGGTAGTTTCCGCTTCGGCAGTAGAGTTAGCTACTAACCGCACTCCATAAACTCTCAAGGTGGAATTGGTTAAATCTATATCACAATTTCTGATTACTCCTCCAGCATCGCTATATTGTATCCCAAAAAGCACACTATTTATTGAGGATGTACCAGATATTTTTACATTAGATATATTCACATTATTAAATACTGTGGTAGCTTGACCATATACATGTATACCGTATTGCGGGAGAGAACCTGAAATAACAATCGAGAAGTTGCTTAAAGACACATTATCAGCGGTAACACTTATTGCGGTGGCTATAGCTGAAGTTAGAATGGTCTGGTTTACACCTTGACCTACGATATTCAGAGCTTTACTGACGGCTA
>Ga0180007_10007503_pt1 | contig 10285 bp, 8 predicted proteins | sample MM_PC_MetaG_FD_121122 | JGI IMG/M metagenome (GOLD analysis project Ga0180007, IMG submission 121122) | Groundwater microbial communities from the Aspo Hard Rock Laboratory (HRL) deep subsurface site, Sweden - MM_PC_MetaG | ecosystem: Environmental > Aquatic > Deep subsurface > Groundwater...
ATTTCAAGCTGAAAATACTCCAAAACTGCGGCCTAAGCCATCAGAACAAACCTTGAAGAGCCTTAATATTTTTCGGTTCCAAGGGCAGGCCAGTAGATTTTAACATCATAATCAAGCTCCCAAGCAGAATGGATGAACCGGAGATCGTGGCTGAGGCGAAGGAGATGTTGAGGCAAGTGATGAAAGCTTAACCTAATTATACCAAAACCAAGGGTCTCTTTTTTCTTTCCTTTCGAGCTCAGTAAGGCCATCAGGTTTTCTGCCAGTACCAAGCACTAAAACAGGCAAATCTTCTACGCTTTTCTTTTGTGCTTTTCTAACTGTGTTTGATATTGCTTGATTATGGAAGTCAAAGTTTTGATCATGGTAAAGGTTCTCTGCCTGAACAGCTTCAAAGCCTGCATCGCTGAATAGTTCTTCGATATCTTCAGGTTCAGGAGTGAATGAGGGGACAAGATATTCTCTTCCATCAATTAGGAATCTCGTAAAAGCTGGATGAATTCCGTAGAGTTCCTGTCTGATAATCGTCATTAGGGTTTTGTGGGGGTAAGTGACAATGAACATTCCTTGTGGTCTTAAGACTTTAAACGCTTCTTCATAAATGCGTTTTTGGTCTTCTACATTGTCGCATAATCCTGCTAAGACAATATCGAATGATTCTGATGGAAGAATATCCTGGAGCTCGAGGACATCGCCCTGGACCTGCAAGGGCTCGCGCTCTGCAAATCGCCTTTGGTATTCTTCTGAAGGATAATATCCCTTTGCAGCCTGGAGCATCGCAGATGAGATGTCGAAATCAGTTATCCTGTCCCATCGGACTCTTTCTCTGACAACATGTTTGTATATGGGGAGGCATAACTGCTCGCAGTGCTGGCCATTGCCCACTCCTATGTTCAGGACATCAACCTCTTCCAACGGTTTCCGTAGGAACCTGGCTTGTTCTGCAAAAGCAATTCGTATAGGAAAGGCTTGGATGGCATTGAAATACCTAATGGTGTTATGTTGCGGGGAATAATAAGTATCCCCAAATGCATCATAGACTTGCTTCGTGATTGCGTGAGTCATTCTGCCGATACCATAAAGGTTTGTCCCCCTTACATGGGATGTTTCTAAAGTTTATAAAAGTGGTGGGGGGAAGTATTTGTATATACACCCCTTTCCCCCCCCATCATAATCACTTAACAGTAGTTAACAACCAAAAGATTTATAAAGCAGTGGTCATTCCACCTAGCTATGGGACAAGGGATACCGCGTCAATTGAGAGCTTCCGTCAATTATACTATGGAAGCATTGAAGGAAACAAAAGCGCCGACAAGCATTGGTTATAATGACATGGCAATCATGATCGCTTTTGGTCAATCCGATGAGTACGGAATTCCGACTGTCGGTGCGAGCATGATTGCAGATTATTTGGCAAGAAATCCGTCTGTTCCTGAAGACGCTGGGATGCAGTCAGGAGCAGTGCAAGAGTATCTTGATGTCCTGATTAATAATGCGCTGTTATGGCGACAGGAAAACCCTCATACCTATAAGATGAGAGATGATATCGGTTCTTGTATCATAGACAATTTTGAGAGGAATAAATCACCTCATATCCAAGAGATGTTATTCAATAGGTTCAGGATATATTGTGCCAATGAAATGGCCGAGAAAGGGAAACTAAAGCCACCTCAATAAGACCTTCATCTTTCTGCTCTTTTCTTGATTCTCTTCATTCACGCTCTCTATCTCCAACAATCCTGTCATGAGCAGCAACCCCTTTAAGGGGGAGAATGACACAGGTCTACTTAAACCCTATCCCGCCAACAAGGATTGGTATCTGTTCTAATGGGGCTTTTATAAGTTTTGCAGCTCTCTGTATTGTTTCAGATGGTTTATAGCCCTGCACCCGCAAGAAGGGTTGTTTTTTTGCATCCTCACTATGATGTAAATTGCTTGTTTGAACATCCCTGAATCCCCTATACATCCTTTCAAGTTCTTCTTTCGTAACAACCAATGAGTCCAGGAGAAATTCCTTGCCGTCTATGCTAAACCTGGTTTGATCTGGGGGAATACCATATATATCCTGGCGGATTTTTGTAAAAAGCTCTTTTGCCGGATAGGTTGTTATGAGTGCGCCGCTCTCTCCTAGGACTCTTCTGGCCTCTTCGAATAATTGCTTCCAAGGAAGAATATGATCGCATAGGCCTGCTATAACAACATCAAATGATCCATCTTTCAATGGTAATCTTCTCGCGTCTCCCTGGACAAAATGTCCGGGTATGAAAATGCCGCCAGACCTTGCCATTGTGTCAGCATAGCCTCCGATAAGTGCTTCTAATGCCAGCTTCGAGATATCCAGGTATGTTACTTTGCACGAATCGACTCCTCGGTCATGCGGTCGTCTTGATTCATCCAATGTTCCTGTAACCTGGCGGGCATTGCCTGTTGCGCCTGAGCCCATCACCAGAACGTCCATCTCCTCGAGCAGCTTGGGATTATGCTGTCTTACAGACAATACAGCATTTTTCATGAAGAGGTTCTGGACAAGGTACATGAATTTGGTCGTGGCATGAGAGCCGCTGAAGTAACCAGCACCCATCCTATCATAAGCAGCAGCAATCCCCCCATGGAGAGAGGGATATATTTCTGGTTTATTAAAGTTGGGGGATGGGGGGAGTATTGAGCAAAGAAGCACACAAAATCTTTTACTGATTCCATCACACACCCATCACACACCCATCCACCCGCAGTTTCAGCCGGAAAATCCCCGGATTTTCCGAAAATTTTATATGCTGTTCATCATACAATCATCATACAATTAGGACATAATCATGTTTAAATCGCTGAAAAATCGATGTAAAAAAACATCATACAAATAACTTACATTTGGCTTATTTGGAATGAATATCATAACACAGATATCATAACCTATTTCTTCCAGAACCACAATATTTATATATGACGGGTGTAATTTGATATACTATCATATACAATACACCTGTAATACAGTAAAACAAAATCTGCTAAAAGTCGTAAAAAATCAGGCGCGGGACATGAAAGAAGAAATACATATATTGAATGTGAGGCTGCCCGAAGACGTTCTAAGCTGGCTTGACAACCTAGTGAAATCAGGATCCTACAACAGCAGGTCAGAAGTCATCAGGGACATAATCCGAGACTTCCTCCAAAATGACTAATAAGATAGTTTCAGTAAGGATACCGAAGAATATGTTCGAAGGATTGAAGCTCGCTTCTCAGAAGAACCACTATCTCGACGTAAGCGAAGCTGTCAGATCAATAGTCAGAAAGAAATGGCTCAAGCAGAAAGACCCAGAATTATACAAGATAGAGAAACTGCGGACTGAAGTCACCGAACTTGTCCAGAAACAATCAGAAGAGAAGAACCGCCAACTCATAATAAAAGAGCTTCAAAAAATAAAAGACACACTACTAAAATGACTGAACTCAACAAGACCGGACTGGGAATCATGATCATGTTAGTCCTTCTGGCAATGACCTTGGCTATTGATATTGTCCATATCCCTGAGCCAGAGCCGGCACAGCCTATTATTATGGATACTGTGGAGGTCGAGCCTGTCCAGCGCACAGACCTCACCCAGACAGAATCCACAGAGGTGACCGATGACCTGTGGACCAAGCGCCTGACGGTCTCGAGCCAGGACCATATATACAAGGTCCCGAGCTTCACAGACATCCCGGAGACAGAGCCTGAAAATGTAAAGCTCTACTGGTACATCGACGGCATCGCAATAGACGTAACTGACGACCCAGAGCTAGACTTAAGATTCCTTGACACCAACCGCAACGGATTGATAGACAGGCTGGCCTTCACCATACCCCATCTATCGACCCAAGAGTTCGAGATCAGGATAATCCTGGACGCAGCCTCGAATTCAGGCAGCGTGTCGATAGTCCTCGACAGCCTGACGGGCGGCGAATACGTGCCCAACGCAGGCAGCCTGACCATGGGCTTTTCCGTGCTCTACGGTCCCTCTGTGGGGAACGTTATGTGCAACCTCACGCTCGACGGTGCAATCCTGAAACAAGGCATGGCCGCCTCAGGCGACATCGAGTACGAGCTCACCAGGAGCCTGGACTCACAGCTGCACACCTGGCAGGTCAGGTGCCGTGACAACACCTCGACCCTGACGACATCATCGCAGGAGACCTTCTACACAGACCTGGACAGCCCGACGATAACGCTTGGCACGCCCTCAGACAAGGTCTTCCAGACATCATTCATACAGCTGAACTTCACGCCTCACGACACCCTTGACACTTTAGCATACTGCAACGCGACCATCGACCAGGCCGATTACGCGATAGGTCAGGTGCTCATCGACAGGCTCTACCAGTTCAACAGGAGCGGACTGTCAGAGGGATTGCACAGGTGGAACGTCACCTGCACCGACAGGTCCGGCAACATGCGCAGGAGCTCTTCAAGGAACATCTATGTGGCATCAGGCGACAATGGCGGCTTCAGCGTGGCCCCCAACAAGGCGCTGTATTCCCTCTCAGAGAGCGGATACGTCCTCGTGACTGCAGACGTTCCCGCAAACCTCACATTGTTCATCCTCAAGCCCAACGGCCAATCCCTAGAGAGGTCATACACCAACCCCTCATACCCCCTGATCAACCCGATAGACTACAACAACCTCTACGGCGAATACGACATCGATGCCATCTTCAGGTATGGCACGCAGGTGACCGTATTGAGCACAGGCTTCGAGGTCGAGTACCCCTACTCTAACACCTCCAACACGTCAGGCGTAAACTTCTCCATCGTCCCGAACAAGGGTTCCTACACCCTAGGGGAGGGCGGATACCTCACCATAAACTCGTATACAGCGGCCAACCTCACCCTGTTCATCTCTAGCAGCAACAGCGACTCGTTCTTCCAATACTTCTACAGGCCTTCCTATCCATTCATCCATACGGTGAATTTCTCCTCCAGGGCCGGGACATACACCATCCAGGGCATCTTCATCCAGGCAGGTGAGATGCACACCATCACCAGCTCAGTCACCGTGGACAGCAACCTGAAGGTGCAGATCAAGTCCAACGACACCACCATCGAGAGGAAACAGACTATTAACCTGCTTGGCGAGGCAGAAGGGGGCATAGGCACCCTTACGTATGATTGGGACATGGGTGATGGCAAATCCAAGACCACCAAATCGATATCCCATACCTACCAGGACATCGGGACCTACACGATAGAGCTGACTGTCAAGGACACGAAGGGGAACAAGGAGACAGACACCATACAGGTCGATGTGAGGGACAGGTTCACTATGAAGGTGAGCCTCCTCGACGCAGAGACCAACAGCAAGATGGCCTACTGCTGGGTGAAGGTCCTGGGTGAGAACAAGACCACCGCCAGCAATGGCGAGGCGGAGTTCAAGATATACAACGGCATCTACACTTTGGACTTGGGCTGTGAGGGCTACAGGCCCCAGAAGAGCACCGTCAGCCTGAATGACAACCAGGCCTTCACCTTCGCGCTCCACCGTGATGATAACCAGACGGTCCAGGATGCCTCCCAGCAGGTGCAGGAGGCGCTGCCTGTTGAGGCCATTCCAGGGCTAGAGGAGTTATCAGAGTTCGATGACATCATCAGCCGCTTCGAGAATTACGACGACGAGCTCGGCGACATCGTCGGATATCTCGACCTGATAACGACGCTCCGCCAGGCTGAGAAGCTGCTCGCCCAGGCCCAGAGGGACATCGACAACCTGGAGAGACGCACAGGCAACAAGGAAGAGGCCAGGGAAGAGAGCCTCGAGAAGATCAGGCTGATCAGGTCTTCCACCCCCAAGTCGTTGAGCCTGGTGAGCACAGAGGAGTTCGTGGCCTATCCTGAGCAGGTCTCTGAGCTGTTCGACGGATACATGGAGGCCAGCGCGATCAAGCTGAGCAAGAGCTCGCTCAGCAAGTACAAGGCACTGACTGAGGGGATGCAAAGCCATCTCTCTGTCACGGTCAAGCCCATGCTTGTCAAGTTCTCGAACCTCGACGGCAGCCACAGCACCAAGACCTTCGTCGTGGTGAAGCCGTCCTATGAAGGGGGCGAGGATGAGCTGGCCATCGTGATGAGGCTCATCGACGGTATAGGTGAAGTGACCTTCATCAAGGAGCCGACCATCAAGGATGGCATGTTTGTCCAGTACCCGCTCACAGACGGCCTTGAGGTCGTCTTCTACAAGGACGACCGGCTGGACCTCGAGAGATTGAAGGACCTCGAGTTCATGGTCCTCACCCCTGACCCGACCAAGGCCAAGCAGAAGCTCACCGGGTTCGCGATCTCAGACGTGTTCTCTGACTCAGGCTCGTTGAAGATCACAGCGGAGATAATCGGCATCCTGGTATTGCTCTTCATCTTCCTCTACTACCAGTTCGACCTAGGTACAAAGTTCAGGCAGATGAATCTCACTGACTGGGTCTCCTCCCTGCTGATGGTCTTCGGCTCCAAGCAGATAAAGGAAGTGAAGAAGCTTCTGGGCAAGGGCAGGGCATTGGTGGATGAGAAGCAGTATGACCTGGCTCGCAACACACACAAAGAGGCCATGAAGATATATAACCAGATGCCATCCAGGGAGAGGGAGAAAGTATTCGGTCACATCGAGGGTTTCTTCCATGAGATAATCCTTGCAGAGATTCACAACCACCTGCAGGGCGTGAACAGCTCGATCAAGGCCAAGGACAAGAAGGCAGCTAAGCTCCAGTACCACGAGGTCACGAAGCTCTACGAGCAGCTCCCCAAGTCATTGAAGAAGAATGTCTCAAAGGAATGCCACGATGTCTACGGCCAGCTGGCCGCGCCATAATGGCTATGTGTAGTTGTCATACTTATACATATCAAATAATATAGCCCATATACTTTTTTGTATATTAATATATAGAATAGAAACCTTTATATACTATTTCTTACGCAATCATATGTAATCGTCATACTCGGCTGCAAAGAATGAAGGACCGCATCACTGTGAGCATAGACAAAGACCTTCTTAGTTGGGTAGACAGCCGGATAAGGACGAGGGAGTTCGCGAACAGGAGCCATGCATTCGAGCTCCTGGTCTCCACCGAGATGAAGCGGGAGAGGGAATCCTGGTCAGATGAAGGAACGCATTAGCATAACGATAGAGAAAGGGCTGCTGGAATGGCTCGACAGGAAGGTCGATCAGCACATCTTCGCCAACCGCAGCCACGGACTGGAATATCTCGCAGCGAGAGCGAGGGAGAGGAAGGGTGGCTAAGCACCATTACGGTTATACGGCGATGGTCATGATAGTGATAGCCACGTGCATGCTCGGCATAATGCTCATGAGGGACTTCACGGGCTGGGCAGGCTACGAGTTCAACCTGACATCCGGGAACATCTATTACGTGCAGATAGACGTCTCCCCCTCAGCCTCGACCTGGACAGGCTTCGCGGGCTACGCCCTCCATGTGATATCCAACGAACAGAACGAGTGGAACCATACTGTCAGCGCCGGGAACGTCACAAGCGCGAACTTCTATTTCAACTGCATGGGCAAGACCGGCTACGACTTCTATGCCAGCACCTGGACACCCAGCCAGATCGACATCAACACGATCCAGGCAGCGACCCCTGCTGATATCGATGCATACGTCGGAAACACAGGCGACGAGATATATTCCGCCAACCTGACTTTCAGCGATAATGTGACGGTGAATTTCGGCGGGGGATTGATCAGCGCCCCAGCATTGTACACGAAACAGTACTCCGGCTCAGAAGACTTCCCTATGTTCGCCCTCAAGGACGGGAACGGCAAGCTCGTCTTCGGCGGATGGGCCAACAAGACATCTGTCGGCTATGACGGCTCGAACTACAACTACCAGTTCATGCTTCCCATGCCGGCGAACACATCCTTCCTGAAATATTACTTTTTCCCAGACCCTGTATCGGATCCACTGGGCAACTGCTCAGAGATGGAGTACGGCTGGCTGCGCGGCGTCGTGACAGATGCCCGAGATTCTCATTACAGCGACGGCACTTTCCTCTCGAATGTCTCCCTTAACATAAGCGGTGGCATGTACTACACGGACGAGAACGGCTATTATAATATCTTTTTGCAGGTGAAGGAGCATCTGATAAAGGCCAAGAAGCCCGGATTCCAGGACTTCTACGGCAGCAGCTCTGTCCAGGTGATGCAGCCGACATGGTACAATTTCTCAATGGTCCCTGATATGGGCGCAGCCATGGTCAATGCCACTCTCAAGGGCTACGTCTTCGACAATAGCTCCGGTGCGCCGTTGGCAAATGCCACGGTTGCAGGAAGCGGCGGCTCGACCCTCAGCACGAGCTCCGGCTATTACCAGCTTGCAGTTGGCGCCGGGAACATAACATGGATTGCCGTCAAGTACGGCTTCAACGCGGAGATTGGCTCGTTGTTCATCGACACCTATGAGGAGAAATGGCTCAACATCACCCTCCAGCCGTCGTTCAGCGGCGAGGTCATAGCCAAGGCCTTCCTCAAGGGTCATGTCAAGGACAACAGCACAGGCCTGCCATTGGGGAATGTCACGGTTGCCGCCGCAGGATACTCAGGCAACACGAACCAATCCGGCAACTACCAGATACCTGTGTCAGACGGGAACACTACTGTGTTCTTCAGCAAGAGCGGCTATGAGGCCTACATGGAAAATGTGTACATACCTATATATGACACCGTGGAGCTCAATGCATCCCTCAACCCGGCACTGAGCTTCGGAGGCCAGAACTCCATCCTCGCAGGTTGGATAACCGATTACTACACCCAGCAGCCGATTGTGAACGTGACCGTATCCTCAGGCACAGGCTCTGCCAAGACCAACGGATCAGGATACTATGAGTTCGCGGTCAGCGCAGGAAACAATACAGTCATAGGCATCAAGCAGGGATACAATCCATACATCGGGAGTACGACTAACTATCCCTGGCAGACCAATTATCATAATTTCACCCTGGCGCGGGGCATAGAGGACTACCCGAACGCGACCTTGACAGGATCGACCTTCCTCGGGACCACACTCCTGAGCAACGTCACCATCGCCATAGGCGGTTTCATAACCCAATCCGACGACAACGGCTCCTACAGCATAAGCCTGCCGGCGAAGTCCTTCTATTATCTCTTTGCCATGAAGGCAGACTATGAGATATTCATGACCAACCTCATAGGCAATAATTCTTTGACCCCGGGGAACACGACCTATTACAACATAACTATGGAAAAGTACAGCCCTCCTGGCCTCGGTCCTGGGATGGGTCCTGGCGCTGGCCCCGGCTCAGGCCCAGGATTAGGCCCCGGCCTCGGTCCTGGTTCAGGTGTCATGGTCGAGCGGCCTGAGGAAATCTCTGAGATAACTACTGACGCGCAGAAGATCAAGGACGTCTCCGAGACAGTAGCGGATGTCGTCCTGTCTTTGGACAGGATAATCAGGAAGATAAGGCAAGGTAGCTTCCTCGAGGACTTCCTGGTGGTCTACAACTACAGGCCTACGAGTGTGGATCTGCAGGCCAGGGTGGAAGGGGATGCAGCTAAGCTGATAGATGTCAAGACCCCCACGGTCAAGGTGCCCCCGAACAGCTCCATGAGCATCCGGTTCAGGATACTGGGCAATGCCAAGCAGGGGATATACAACGGCAACATGGTTATCGACGGCGACTACAGGGCTGTCATCCCGATCGAAGTGAGCATCATCAAGGAAGAGGACCTGCCGATAGAGGCTATGATAATGAACATCAAGCCCCTGAATAAGGTGGTCAACACCAACGGGCTGTTGCGCTACAAGCTTGACCTGGTCAACCTCCTGATCGACAGGGCTTACAACATCAACATCCATTATTCCATCAACCACCAGAACGGCACGGAGATAATCCCGATCGGTGATGAGGAACTCTCGCTGCAGACATTCCATTCAGTGATCAACGAATACAGGATACCCGATGATTTCCCGGTCGGAGATTATATACTCACGGCTGATGCGACCTACATGGGTAAGACAGCGACATCCAGCGCCCTCTTCACCGTCAAGCTTCCTGTTTACAAGTACAGGATATTCGGCTTCCTGCCTGTCTGGTTGCTCTTCGTATTACTGTTCGTGGCAGGAGCCACCTTAATCACCATCAAGATAGTGAAGAAGCAGATGGAGAAGAAGAAGCGTTTCCATGCTAAGATTGATTACAAGCTGCTTCCGCAGCCGGGTGAGCGTTCGTTGTTTGTGGGGCAGATTGCTGAGACTACGCATGATTCGTATATGGATATGGATGTGTTGACTG
>Ga0180007_10007504_pt1 | contig 10285 bp, 7 predicted proteins | sample MM_PC_MetaG_FD_121122 | JGI IMG/M metagenome (GOLD analysis project Ga0180007, IMG submission 121122) | Groundwater microbial communities from the Aspo Hard Rock Laboratory (HRL) deep subsurface site, Sweden - MM_PC_MetaG | ecosystem: Environmental > Aquatic > Deep subsurface > Groundwater...
ATGAGCGGTTTTATCTGCCCGCACTGCAATGAGAGTGTGGAGATTTTCAAGACCGGCGGCGGTGAGAAAACCGCCAGGGAATTCGGCGTTAATTTTCTGGGCAGGGTGCCGATTGATCCCAGGGTTGTCGTGGGTGGAGATGATGGCAAGCCGTATCTCAGTTCTGCTGATGATAGCCCGGCCATCAAGGCCTTTGGCGATATTATCAGCAATGTGGAAAAACATATGGCTTCAGGAGTTCCTCTTTCATTGAAGGTTGCCGATTCTGGTTGCGCCTGCGGATCAACCTGCAATCCTGCCACTTGCAACTGTTAACGCTTTTCTTTGTCAGTTTACCCGTGGATTACGGCAATGATATCTAACCGGATCAGTTTTATCAATATGGTGAATTATGCTTATTAGGCAGATGACGGTCGGTTCCATGGCGGTTTGTTGTTATCTCGTCGTCTGTGAGAAAACCAGGAAGGCAATGCTCATTGACCCGGGCGGTGATGAGGACGACGTGCTTGCGATGATCAAACGTGAGGGGGTCAGCCTTGAATATATCGTCAATACTCACGGCCATCCTGATCATGTCTGCGCCAACGGACCTATAAAAAAAGCTACCGGCGCCCCTATTGTCATGCACGAGGAAGACGCGGATTTTTTCGGCAGGCCCGAGGTGGACAAATATTTTTCCATGCTTGGTCTTCCCGCCTCTCCGCCGCCTGAAAAGCTTGTCAAGGATGGGGATATCCTGCGGTTCGGTCAGCTTTCCTTTGAGGTGATTCACACCCCGGGTCATACCCCCGGAGGAATCTGTCTTTATTCCGCCCCTCACCTCTTTACCGGCGATACGCTCTTTGTCGGGGGCGTGGGACGCACGGATTTCCCCGGTGGAGATCTGCGGACTTTCATGCATTCGATCCGTGAGCGTCTCCTTTCTCTGCCGGATGAGACCATTGTCTGGCCGGGACACGGTTATGGCGGTTCCCGTTCCACCATCGGTGAGGAAAAACGCAGTAATCCCTTTATTAATGGAGAGCTCTAAGAATGCGGGAAATCGTACTGGGGACAGCAGGTCATGTGGATCATGGCAAGACCAGTTTTGTCAGGGCTTTGACCGGTATTGACACCGACAGGCTCAAGGAAGAAAAAGAACGGGGAATCACCATTGAACTCGGTTTTGCCTACCTTGATTTAGACTGCGGCCATCGGCTTGGCATTATTGATGTTCCCGGGCATGAGCGGTTTGTCAAGAATATGGTGGCCGGAGTTGCCGGCATTGATCTGGTCGCGTTTATCATTGCCGCTGACGAAGGAATTATGCCGCAGTCCAGGGAACATTTCGAGATCTGCCGTCTGCTCGGGGTGAAGAAAGGTCTCATCGTTGTCACCAAAAAGGATATGGTGGAGGCTGACTGGCTTGAGCTGGTGGTGGAGGAAGTGCGGGGATTCTTTGCGGATAGTTTTCTGGCCGATGCCCCTCTTGTCATGGTTTCCTCGACCACAGGTGAGGGGATTGACGAGGCGCGCAGGATTCTGGACTCCCTGGTTTCCTCCTGTGAGTTTACTGAGGCCTACGGACCTTTTCGGTTGGCCATTGACCGGATCTTCACCATGAAGGGATTCGGGGCCGTAGTGACCGGAACCTCCCTTTCCGGCCGGGTTGCCGTGGGAGATGATATCAGGATCTATCCGAAGGAGCTTGACGGCAAGATCCGGGGCATCCAGGTTCATGGCCGGAGCGTGGAAATCGTGGAAGCCGGCAACCGGACGGCAATCAATATTCAGGGCATTGAAATGAATATGCTGGAGAGGGGGAATGTGCTGGCCACCCCCGGCAGCCTGAAGCCTTCCTATATGCTTGATGCCGAGTTTCTCTATCTGTCCTCCAACGAAAAACCGCTGAAAAACAGATCCAGAGTTCGTGTTCATCTCGGCACGGCTGAGATCATGGGACGCATAGTTCTGCTCGAGAGTGAGGAGGCTGTCCCCGGCAGCTCTGCCAATGTTCAGCTCCTGCTTGAAGAGCCGGTGGGGGTTTGGCCGGGTGACCACTATGTCGTGCGCAGGTATTCTCCGGTTACCACTATCGGCGGCGGTGTTGTGCTCAATAATTCCGCCCCGAAACGAAAACGCTTCCGGGAGGAAAACAGCAGGATCTTTTCCCTTTATCATACTGCCTCCCAGGAGGATCTTGTTCTTTTTTACCTGAGGGTGAGCGGCTACAGCGGCCTTACAGGAGCCGAGCTGTCAGTGAAAATGGGTTGTTTTGGTAACCGTTTCAAAAAATTAATGACCGGTCCGATTTCGTCCCGCAAGGTGGTGGTCGTTGATTCGGAAAAACAGCTTTATGTGGCGGAAGAGGTGTATACCGGGCTGCTGACGAAAATTGCCGACCTCATCGCCGCCTATCATAAGGAAAGTCCGTTGAAGCCGGGCCTGCCCAAGGAAGAGCTGCGCAGCCGGATAAAGAAGGGGCTTGGGCCGAAACTTTTTCATCTCTGCCTGGCTGATCTGAGTAAAAAGGGCATCATTGTTCAGGAGGAGGGCATTGTCCGTCTGGCCGGGCATCAGGTCTCTCTGAAGGCTGATGAAAAGGAAATCAGAGAAAAGATGGAAAAACTTTTCACCGCTGCAGGACTCAATGCCCCGACTATGAAGGAGGTGCGCAGTGCCTTCCCCGATGTTCCCCAATCGCTGGTGATGGAGGTGTTAAGCCTTCTCGTTAAGGATGGCCTGGTAACCAAGGTGACCAATGATTTTTATTTTTACACCAAGGCAATAGATGAACTGCAGAAAAGATTTGTGGATTTTCTGCAGAAAGAAGGTGATATTGACGCACCTCGCTTTAAGGATATGACTGGCTTGACCAGAAAATTCTCCATCCCCCTGCTTGAATATTTTGATAAGATAAAACTGACTCTTCGGGTAGGCGATAAGCGCATCTTGCGATCAAAGAGCTGATAGAACCATTTGCTTTCTGCAATCAATTGCTGCATGAAACGATCACAACCCACAGGAGAACAGGTATAAGTAATCTCACCGGAAATCTCAGCGGCCTGAAAACCGGCCAGCTCAAACGTCTGGAACGCCTCAGTAAGCGGAGGGTTGATCCCAATCTGATTGTCTCGGCGGAAATCGCCAGGGAGATGGCGGAACTTTCCGCCGAGATCGGACGCCAGATCGGTTTGCTGCTTGCCCGTTCCGGGCAGGTGGAAACGGTCATTGTCGGTGATCATAAAAAAATTGTCATTCCTGCTCTTTCTCATATCCGTTCCGCAAGCGGCCGCCTGAAGGGATTGCGTTGCGTCCATACTCATCTTGGCGGGGAAGATCTCACCGAAGACGACCTGATGGACCTTCTTTTCCTCCGTCTTGATCTGATGGCGATGATTAAGGTCATGGACAGCGGTCTGCCGGAGAAACTCTATGCGGTGCATCTTATCCCTGTTCCGGTTGATGGGAGGAGCTGGCATTTCCTCCCCCCGGTTGTTCCTTCCCGGCAACCGGCAAACTTCCTGGAGCTCATAGCCGCCCTTGAGGACGAATATGCCCGCTCCGCGGCGACCAAAAAAAGTGATGAGGGTAAAGACCGGGCCATCCTTATCAGTGTTACCACCCAAACAAAGGCAGGAGCCCAGGAATCAATGGATGAACTGGTTGAGCTGGTCCGCTCCGATGATGTCGATATGCTGGAAACCATTATCCAGCGGCGTAACAGAATCAATCCCAAACTGATCATCGGCAAGGGAAAACTGGCGGAAATCATGCTGACGGCTCTCAAGCGTAATGCCAATCTGCTTATTTTTGACCAGGAGCTGAACCCGTCCCAGGTGCGGTCCATCACTGATCACACCGAGTTGCGTGTTATTGACCGGACCCAGCTTATTCTGGATATCTTTGCCAGACGGGCGCGCAGCAGGGAGGGTAAATTGCAGATTGAAATGGCCCAGCTCAAATATCTGCTGCCGCGCCTGGGCCAGCGTGATGACGCCCTGTCAAGGCTGACCGGAGGGATCGGTGGCAGGGGGCCGGGAGAAACGAAACTTGAGGTCGACAGACGCAGGATCAATGACCGGTTGAGCAAGCTGGAAAAGCGATTAAAGCAGGTCGGTCAGGAGCGGCACCATCGCCGGTCACGCCGCCGCAAAAAGGATCTGCCGGTCATTTCCCTGGTGGGCTACACCAACGCCGGGAAGTCAACCCTGTTAAACAGTCTGACCAAAAGCAACATCTTTGCTGAGGACAAGCTCTTTGCCACCCTTGATCCGACCAGCCGTCGATTGCGCTTCCCCGAAGATGTTGAGGTCATTGTTACCGACACGGTAGGTTTTATCAGGAATCTGCCGGAAGAACTGCTCAAGGCATTCAAGGCCACCCTGGAAGAACTGCATGAAGCGGACCTGCTGGTGCATGTCATCGATATCAGTAATCCGCGCTTTGCCGAGCAGATCCGCGTTGTCGAGGAACTGCTGGATGAGCTCGATCTTACCGATATTACCATCATGCAGGTTTATAATAAAATTGATATGGTGGATCCCGTATTTGTGAAAGAACTGCTGGAAAGATCTGATGCCGTAGCCATTTCGGCCATCAATCCGGCCACCTTTGGCCCGTTTCTTGATAAAGCAAAGAAACTGGTGCTGAAAAAATGGAATGGACATCAAGATGTCGCCTGAAATCCCTGCACGCTGCACTCATTGTCTCACATTTTCCTTCGATCAGCCGCTGAGCAACTGCCAGGTTTGCCATGATCAGGCAATGTTTGAATCGTATCTCTGCGACATCGCCAGAAGTTCATCCTCCGCCCAGTCGTTCATCTGTCATGCCTTCCGTCCCAACTTGACGCTGGTGGGCAGACAGGAAGAAAAGACGGCGGAGATAGCCTTCTGCCAGAATAAGCAGACTTATTTTGCCAATGTGGTCCGACTGATAGGTTCGGGACAATGTGCAGGCGGGGGATGCGGCAATCCCGGTTGTCAGCCTGAAAGTAACGGTGCGGCTGAAAAATATCATGTGGTGTGGAGTGTGCGGCAGAGAAAACCTGTTTTTGCGGCAAGCAATCTCTATGTTTCCTTTCTTCATGACGTTTTTCTCTCATGCGGGCACCTGATGGCCGGCAAGGTCTTTCTGCTCTGGCTGGCCCCTGATCACCTTCATCTCTACCTTGAGTGTGCCGGCTGGGAATCCGAGAATGAAATTGTCGAAGACCTGCAGGGTCTTGTCCATGATGCCATGATGCATGAGTTCCCCGGCCTGAGAAAAGATTATGAGAAAACATTAATCTGGGATCGTGATTTCTTCCTGGAAAAAATATCTTCCGAATGAACATGTCATTACAAAGAAATTTTCTGTTATTGTGCTGTTTTATGCTGCTGCAGGTGCTGCTGTTCTGCCCTGCCTCCGTGAGCGGCAAAGAGTCCGCCCGCATTGAAGATATTGTTCTGATGAATTCTGATCATGACCTGCTTCTCTATTTTACCCTGAGAGACGCCTTTACCGATGAGATGGTTAAGGGTATCGAAAACGGTATCCCTGTTACCTTCAGTTTTTTTATCGAAATCTACCAGCTCTATGCTGGAGAGCCTGAACGTAAGATCGCCGGTCAGGCATTTGATCGCACCTTGAATTATGACCCGCTCAAGCAGGAATATTCGGTGGAAATGGAAGAGAGAAAGGTGAGCGTCATCACCTTCAAGAGTTTTGCAGAAGCAAAAGCAGCCATGACCGATATCCATGATTTGCAACTTGCCGAACTTGCTTTGCTGGAAACGGATGGCAGATATATGGTCAAGGTAAAGGCCAAGCTGGCAAAAAAGGCCTTACCCATGAACTTCCAATATATCATACCCTTCTGGCAGCTCTGGAAGTTTGAAACCGAGTGGTACTCACTATCGTTCACCTATGGAAATACCGGATCAGCAACAAAGAGATGACCGCAAGCGGCGCAGGGTCCGGACAGTCATTTTATCCTGTCTGGTTCTTATCCCGCTGCTGACTTTTGTTGAAACCAAGGTTTTTCAGCTTGGGGCCGTCCCGTTCCCGGTCAGCGGCAATGTGCTGGTTTTTGTCATCATCAATTGCAACGTCTTTTTCCTGCTTCTCATGGTGTTCCTGGTGCTGCGCAACCTGGCGCAGCTTGTTTTCGAGCGGAAAAAAAAGATGCTCGGCACCAAGCTGAGGACAAAGCTGGTTATTTCCTTTGTCTCACTTTCTCTGATCCCCACGGCCCTGCTGTTCTTTATTTCTCTGCAGTTCGTCTCCACCAGCATGGATTACTGGTTCAATATCAAGGTTGAGCAGTCGCTGCTTGAGTCACTGCATGTCGCCCAGGACGTGTATCAGGAAAAAAGGGAGGAAATGCAAAGGCTGGGGGGAAATATCGCCCGCCGTATTCAGTCACAATACGATGGCCGGACAGGGGCTTCCTCCTTTGATGCCTTTCTGAATGATATTGTTGACAGCCATGGGCTTGCCAGTCTCGAGATTATTTCTCCGCAGCGCACCATGGTGGCGAGAATTTCTGCCGAACAGTTCCAGGATGCGGCCTATGTGCCGGAAATTTTGCCGGACCTGTTGCGTAAGGCCCTCAACGGTGACGCAAAGCAGATTGCCATCCAGAAGATTAACGGCGGCGAGCTGGTGCGCAGTCTCATTCCCTTCACCCTTGGCTCTGATGGGAAGAACCCGCACGTATTGATAGTTTCTGCCTTGATCCCGCAGTCCCGCCTGGATAGAATGGGGATTATCTCAAGCGGTCTGGAAGGGTACCGGCAGTTGATGCAGCTCAAGCAGCCCATCAAGACAAGCCTGCTGGTTATTCTGCTCATTGTAACCCTGCTTATTGTTTTCAGCGCCATCTGGTTCGGTTTTTTCGTGGCACGCAGTCTGACTGATCCCATTGATAAGCTGGCCATTGCCACGAGAAGGGTCGCGGATGGCGAGCTTGATTTTGTTGTGGAAACGGATGCAGGGGATGAAATGGGTACGCTGGTTGAATCGTTCAACCAGATGACCCGTGATGTTCTCGCCAGTCAGAAGGAGCTTGAGGCCGGCAACCAGGAACTTGAAAACAGAAGGCGTTATACGGAAATTATCCTGCAGAATGTGGCTGCCGGTGTCATCTCGCTCGACGCTGATGGGCGTATTACAACCATCAACCGCTTTGCCGAGGAGCTGCTGATAATTGATAAGAAGGCGATTTTGAACCATGATTACCGGCAGGTTTTAAATGCCCAGCATCAGGAGGTTCTCAATAATTTTTATGCTGAGCTTGACCGGAGCGGCAAGGGAACCATAGAGCTTCCTCTGCGGCTGAAAGTGCGGGACGATTCTTTCTCCCTCAGGGTCAATATGACCCGCCTTGTCGATGAATACGGCAAGGAGCTTGGCGTGGTGCTTGTTTTTGACAATCTGACCGAACTGGAGAAAGCCCAGAGGATGGCGGCGTGGCGTGAGGTGGCCAGACGCATCGCCCATGAGGTGAAAAACCCCCTGACGCCGATTCAGTTATCCGCTCAGCGGCTGCGCAAAAGGTATCTGGATAAATTGGGTGAAGAAGGCGATGTTTTTGATGTCTGCACGAAAACCATTGTCAATCAGGTTGAAGAGCTGAAGCGGCTGGTCAGTGAGTTTTCCAATTTCGCCAGGATGCCGGCCGTGCAGAAGTCAATGAACAGCCTCAGGGAAATGTCGGAAGAGGCCATTGTTCTTTTGCGCGAAGGGCATAAAAATATCCGTTTTGAATTTGTCTGTAACGCGGATGTGCCGAAATTCCCCTTTGATCTGAAGCAGATGAAGAGGGTGCTTATCAATCTGCTGGATAATGCGGTTTCGGCAGTGGGAGATGGGGGGAACATAAAGGTGGAGATCTCGGTGGATGACGAGCAGAAACTGGTATTTCTTGAGGTGCGGGATGATGGGCCCGGCGTCAATGATGAGGATAAACATCATCTCTTTGAACCTTATTTTTCAACCAAAAAATCAGGAACAGGCCTTGGGCTGGCCATCGTAAGTACGGTTGTTGCCGATCATGGCGGCTATATCAGGGTAAAAGACAATCTGCCTCGAGGCGCCAGGTTCATTATAGAGCTGCCACTGGCCTAAGGTCAGACAACCTGATCCCGGCAGATTTTATGTTGATACTCAAATTAAAGTTCGAGAATAATGCCTAAAATACTTAAAATGCCTAAAGTACTTGAAGTTGCGGTACTTTCTGATCAGAAAAACCCTTTCATTTAATACCCGCAAGGGGCACAAGGGCACTTTAAGTACTTCAAGTACTTTAGACACTCCAACTGGTAACAGGCCGGAATCCGGGATGGTGGCATAACTCATTGAAAATACGCCACGAATTCAGGTCTTCTGAAGGTGATGGCAGTCCAGGAAGAGTATGAGGAAGGTCACAAATGGCAAAGAAAGTGATGATCGTCGATGATGAAGCCAGCATCAGAGAGTCTCTGGCGGGCATTTTGTCTGATGAGGGATTTCTTCCCGTGCCGGTTGAATCTGCTGAAAAGGCTTTTGAGGTGCTGAATCAGGAGAAGATTCATCTGGTATTGCTTGACATCTGGATGCCGGCCATGGATGGCATGGAGGCTCTGCCCCGCATCAAAGAACAGTTTCCCCATCTGCCGGTCATCATGATATCCGGCCACGGCAACATCGAAACGGCGGTGCAGGCCACCAAAATGGGCGCCTTTGATTTTATCGAAAAACCGCCGTCATATGACAAAATAGTCCTGTCCATCAATAACGCCCTGCTCGTTTTCGATCTGGAAGAGGAAAATTTCATTCTTAAAGAGAAGAGCTCGAAGAAATGGAAGATTACCGGCAGTTCGCCGGCAATTATCAATGTCCTGCAGCAGCTTGAGCGGGTGGCGCCGACGGATGCCTGGGTGCTGATCCGCGGTGAGCACGGAACCGGCAAGGAGCTGGCGGCCCAGATGATCCACCGTTTGTCCGCTTCATCTGAAAAACCGATGATTGAAGTAAACTGCGCGGCAATCCCGGAAGAGCTCATAGAAAGCGAGCTTTTCGGCCATGAGAAGGGATCTTTTACCGGTGCCACCGGCAGCAAGCGGGGCAAGTTTGACCAGGCGGACGGGGGGATTCTTTTCCTGGATGAAATTGGAGATATGAGCCTGAAAACCCAGGCAAAAATTTTGCGAATTCTGCAGGAGCAGAAGTTTGAAAGGGTGGGCGGGACCAAAACAATTTCGGTGAACGTGCGGGTGCTTGCCGCAACCAATAAGAATCTGGAGCAGGAAATCGAGCAAGGCAATTTCCGGGCTGATCTGTTCTGGCGTCTTAATGTCGTCCCAATCTACATGCCGCCGCTCAGGGAACGATTGGATGATCTGCCTCTGCTGGTAAATGAACTGCTGGTTGAGTTTTCCCGCAAAGGGCTGGGGAAAAAAGAATTTACCCCTGAAGCACTCAAGCTGATGACCTGCCATATCTGGCCGGGAAATGTGCGGGAATTACGTAATTTTGTCGAACGGGTTGTCATTATGACCCCCCAGGAGATTGCCACGGAGAAAATTATCGCACCCATGCTGCCAATTGATGTCCGTTCGCTGGAACAATTTCATGCTGACAAGGGAAAAATTCACAGCCCGATATTCCATCAAGGTTTTGACGCTACTTTCAAGGAGGCCAAAAGGATTTTTGAAAAGGAGTATCTGGAGGAAAAGTTAAAGGAAAATGATGGGAATATCTCCCAGACCGCGGAACAAATCGGCCTTGAGAGGAGTCATTTACATAAGAAATTAAAAGCGTTGGGTATTGAAGTGAAACTTGAAAATTGATACCTTAATTGAAAACCCCTGTTGATATCCTGATATTTTTTTATTAAATCTCTGGCAGGCCGCAGACAGTTTCATGTAATTTCACATGATGACAAGGGTATCATGCCGCAGGTCCTGTCCGGCTTCTCGGGTTCTTGCCGGTGCCCTGAAAATTCTACATTGAAGAAAATCTATAATGGCTGACGATAATCTCACCAATCTTCCCAATCAAAAAGACCTTGAAAAGGAAATCGCTGACTATTTAAGCAGGAAATACGGAGGACAGGTTAAGATTGTTTCCACCGGTTTCTTCCCTTATCCTGAAAAGAAGGGTGAAAAAAAACAGAGAATTTCAACGCCGAAGAAGCCTACCTTTCATTTTGATCTGAAACCTGAAGAGCTTGCCGCATATCTTGATGAATATGTCATCCGGCAGGACGATGCCAAGGCGATTCTCGCCACCAAGATCTGTACCCATTTCAACCGTATCCGCCACGAGTCGGAAAAGCCGA
>Ga0180007_10007505_pt1 | contig 10285 bp, 11 predicted proteins | sample MM_PC_MetaG_FD_121122 | JGI IMG/M metagenome (GOLD analysis project Ga0180007, IMG submission 121122) | Groundwater microbial communities from the Aspo Hard Rock Laboratory (HRL) deep subsurface site, Sweden - MM_PC_MetaG | ecosystem: Environmental > Aquatic > Deep subsurface > Groundwater...
CCGTTCATTTTAGAATCCTCTGAATATATGTTTGACGTAATTCCACCAAGTATCTTTTTCCTTAGTTTCAGGCTTATCGTCAAGCCAAGCATTTATCAGCCTCATAATAACCACAAAAATAAGGAAGTACAAAAGGTATTTTGAAAGAGGTTCGTTGTATTGAATATTGCTTGTCACCTGATTCAGCGTAGTAGTGATCTCTGTCTTATATTCAATGAAGTCCTGCTTTATCGTTGTTATATCCCCGTTTATCTTCTCGAATTTCTGGCTTAGTTCGTCTGTCTTTTCCAGTGCTGTTGCCACCTTCTGAGCAAGTGAAGCAGAAGGCTTTACCGACTGACCCCCAAACAAAGAACAGCCCGCCAGTAGCGCAAGCAATATGAGAACAATCAATGCCACAATAAAAACGATCTTTTCTTTTGTTTTTTCTGTTATAGCCATAATCATTGTATCACCGTATCTCCTACCTGTAAGGTGTAATTTCCAATATCATCACCTGTGGTTCCGGCTTGGTTCGCCCGTCCTACATTCCCAATAAAAGTAGCCTGCTGTTTCTTGTCACGTTTTATCGCAGCAACCATTTTCTCAACGAACATTTCCCAATGTATCCCTCGTTCGTCATTCAGCCTTGTCTCTGCAACCGCAAAACAGCTCTCCATTATTACGTCTGAATATTTCATAGATCCCGCAGGATATTCCCCGTCTGCAAATTTATCAACAAAAGCCTCATACCTATAATTCAGCGTATATGCAGTATTGCACCTCGGATAAAACCAGACCTCCCTTCTCTGTCCTGTGGTTCCATCCGTTTCCAGTATGACCTCTGCGGCAATCTCCGGTTCCCCGGTTATATCATTCATTGCCCTCAGCTTCATTATCCTTCCCGGATCAACGCCCCCAAGTATATATCTCTCCTGATCGTTCCTTGAGAAATAGTACCCGTCTATAAGCCTTCCAAAATCGTCTGGAAGCGTATAGTTTCCGTTATGCTCTATTTCCCAATCGTCTTCCCCTGCCGTAACGTCACCTTCTGCTGAAACAGTAAGAACTGTACCGCTATCCCTTGAAGTCACGGTGTATTCAGTGCCGTCTATCGTAAGTATGCCATGAGTGGCAGACCACGTAGGCCATGTCCCACCTGTGAGTGTGCAGGTAGTATCTGACACCTCTACTGTCCCTGTGTCGTAAGAAGCTGAAATATCAAGCGTAGTCCACGGCTTCAGGAACGTCCATTCGTATCCGGGCTCTATTTCCCCAACAGCAGGAGGATATAAGAACTGCCTGTATCCAGAGTCAATGATATTGTCTATCCTTGTCTGCTGTGCAGCCGTAAGATCCTCGTGATCTGCTTCACCGAAAAACCTGTCCGATATTTCGTTAGAGATATTCTCGTGTAAAAGCGTTAAGGTTGATTCCGCCATTATTCGATTTCCTTATAAGGTTTAAGGTCTGATAATTCGAACTTCCTGAATTCCATTTTGTCACCCTGTATCTTGACCTTTGCCATTTCGTTCTTTTCCCCGATATATTCAATGAATGTTCCAAGCATCATGGTTCCCTTGAAATTTGCCCCGACCTTTTCATCCTTGACGTATGTATAGCCTTTCTCCGGCTCTACAAGCTGCCTGTCTTCCTCTTCTTCTTCTACTTCCGGCTTCGGATTGAATATATGGTCGTCAACCGGTTTCGGCTTCGGCAGTGTATAATCTTCCTTCACCATATCATACATTGCGCTCAGTTGCAGTTTTTCCAGCGGATGAATTATGCTGTTTACCCCAAGTATGCTTCTCTGCTTTTCATACTTCTTATACATTTTTATCAGGTCTTCTGGAACTTTATCCTCTGAACTTAACTGCCTCATTCTCTTGAACTCTTCTACTACCTGTGCCATTTCGAGATCATCCATTTCCTGCGGGATGTTCTCTATTTTTGTGTCCGTCATAATAAACCTTTCTTGAAAAAAGGGGCAGGGAGGAGAAAGCCTCCTCCCCGAGTCCCTCGGTATTGGTATTAGCCTTCTGTCGTTCCGCCGCTCATTGCTAAATGGCGCCAATTATAGCACCACTCAAGGAATGAGACGTCTGCGGCGGCATCCATTGTAAGAACTTCCGTCAGGTCCTTTGTCCCGGCCAGCTTGTAGCCGGTTGTGTCAAGGTCAATGGTTACATCATACGAAGTGCTTAGTTCTGCACCCATAAGTATGAAACCAATGCGCTCCCCATAAATCGTTCCGTCGGGAAGGTCAAAGTCAAAATCAGCGGTAAGTGTTACATTTCCGTTGATATACGTTACTCCGCCCATCATTGGAGCTGCGTCGGTATCACCTGCATTCGGTGGGCTTACCCATGTGATAAGACCTGATTCAGCACCGTCCATGAGATAACCTTCTACAAGGTCGTTATCTGAGTCTGTGACGAGATAAGAACAGGTCAGAGCAGCACCAGGTGTTGCTCCGTTGATGGTGCTGGAACCGTTGATTATAACTTCTGTTCCACTGGTAAGGGTATCAATTGAATACCTTCCAACCGCACCTATCTTTGACGAACCTTCGTCTTCGCTTGCAAGGATAACAATTGTATCCTGCCCGACTGTCCAATCAGAAGAATCGGACACTGTAAGCGTGAAGCCGTCGGTAGCCATCGAACCAGTACCGTCCTGTACGCTTTCAAGGACCGTGGTATTGGTCTGAAGCGGAATGACTGACCCTCTACCAAGAAAACCTTCTGCAAGGAATATCGAGGTATTGTCTCCGCCACCGGCAAGACATGTGAGGTATCCGGTATTGACTACTGTGTCAGCACCGGCTTTAAACTTGCAGACACTTCCGGGTTCGTAAATCTTAACCCATCTACTTGTCTGGTTTGCTGAAAATACAACTTTTTCAGCCAGTACACCTGCGAAATTACGGTTGTTGGAGGTTGAAGGTACTTCGACCCTCTGGTCTCTTTCCCAATCAACGTCCCCAACGGTTCCATAATCCCGATTGTAACAAAGGCCGATGCCCTGATCGTAAGTTGTTGAGGCCGATGCCGTAAAGTAAACCCATTTTTCTTTCACGGTCGGTTGTCCAAACACTTTAGCTGCGGGCTGCATATTCTATCCTTTCAAAATATAAGAGAAACAAAATTAGCTGGCATAGAAGACGGTCTGCCTTCTCCAGTCCTTACATTCAATATTCCATGCCATTGTGCTGTCAACAGCAATAACATGCGGCTGATTCGACAGCCTTCTCGGTTTCGAACGTTTCTTGAACCAGTCCTTCAGGAAAACCGAATTGATATAATCAAAGTTGAGAATATACATCGGGTTGTTTGAAGTGTTCTGGTCAAGATACGGTACTGCTTCAATAGTCGAACCACGATAAACAGGTTCCTTTGCCGCAAGGTCATACCCAAGGTTATCGTTGTTGCTCTTCGCCTGATTCTTCAGGTTCATCTTCACAGTCCATGTAGTGAAGATACCTTTTCCGTAACCGCTTCTCTGATTGCCGGGTTCTGGAACAGGCGGAGTCCAAGCCGTGTCATACGTGGCTTTCTCCATCATATAAACAAGGGCTGTTGAAGACCCGTCACCATACGTTGCATACGCTCCGGTATAGTTTTTCAGCCTTGCATACGTTGTGCTTGAGATACCTGCACGGCCTGAAGAAAACCCTGACGGGTTTCCGCCGTTATACCCAAGAGTAACGTGCTGAGTCACCCAATACGGAATGCCAAAAGGCTTCGTATTGTCGTCAGAAGTGTCCGGCTTGTTCCAGACCGCTTCTTCGCACAGTTCTACTATCGAGGTATCCATAGCGGCTTTTTCCATTTCAACTGCGTCAACAAGGGCAGCAGCCCCGCTGTTTATATCGTCTTCCAGCTCGTCCCAAGCCATGTGGCCTTCTGTGAATCTCCACGGAATACGCCCGCTTGTCAGGTTGTTATCCCGTTTGTATTCAACGCTGTTGTAATGCCCGATATGTTCTGCGGAGTCATTATGATCAGTTACGAACCTGACCTTAATGCCCTTACCCATGTCCCTTTTTTCACGCCTGTTTTTGCATATCTCATTAAAGCCGACATGCTTTTGCAGGTCTGTCATTGCTCCGATCCATTTGCCCTGTTCGAGATTGTCAAGTGTCATCTCCACGGCATCTGGAAGATCATCATACGGTATTGCGGGAGGCATTTCTTATCCTTTCAAATAAATGAAAGGGATTCAGGTCAACCATATTTTTCCTCAAGAGCTTTTATCGCTTTACTGGAACCATCCAACGGTTCTTCGTCATCCTTCTTCAGGAATTTACCGTCATCCCCACGAGGAGCGTTTATAGCTCTCTTGGCTCTTGCTTTCGCTTTCTCGGCTACCTTCTTCCCTTTTTCCTCCACAACTTTATCACCGTAAGCCCCGTTCAACGCCCTTTTGAATGCTTCGTCATTAGAAATGGTCTCTCCTGATGCTTGAGCTTCTTCTGTGACAAACCCGATATATCTCGATACTTTGTCACGTGCTTTCTGCTGTTCGCCGGAAACAGACCCTTTCTTGCCGAATAAGTCTTCATAGGACTTTCCGAGTTCGGTGAATTTGTTGTTTAAAAAATCTCCTTCAGAGTAACTATTACTCCGAAGATCCTCAATGAGCTTTTTCTGTTCGTTATTTGATTTGTACATGCCAGCAAAGAGTTCCTTCATTTTGCTGAACCGCTGAACGTCTTCTTCTTCCCACTGTTCGTTGTCCACATCAAATATCTCGTTTAAAGTCTGCTCAAACTTTTTGCCTTCCTCGTCCTCTGAGGCTCCGCCTTCTTTGGACTGTCCGGCTGTTTTCGCTTCCTCCTTGACCGTTACATATTCCTCAAGCAATTCTGCATTCGGATATTTCTGTATCTTGTCAAGTGAAAGCCCTGCTCTGATTGCCCGTTCCTTGAGTTCGTTAGGTATGGGATCCTCCTCATCCTCTTCCTCGCCGGGCTCCTCAGTATCCTCTTCCTCCTCCGATTCTTCTGAAGGAGTTTCTTCTTCATTGTCTTCTTCCTCTTCTTCGTCTTCCTCTCTGATGTTATTATCTTTGATAGCGTCCTTGATGTCCTTTTCAAGCTCTTTCATTGCTTCGCTCTTCCCGTCATCTTCAATCTCTTCCTCCTGAGCTTCTTCTTCGACTTCTTCAATTTCTTCGACTTCTTTTGCCATTTTAGTGTCCTCCTATTTCTTCCATTCTGATTTATGACCCCTGCAATCGGGATCTCCGTAACCACCGTCAAAATCTGTTAAACCACGGAATTCCATATATTTTTTCCTGTGCCCTTGAGATGTCAGTATCGGCCTTCCCATGTGATCATGTTCTGTGGGTATTCCTGCTGCCGAAGCTGCCTCTGTCATTTCCTTTGCCTTCCATGCCGGAACTGCTGCCGCATAAGATTTCATTGGCCAGCATTTAGCGTCTTGACCTCCCTGACTCGCTATTTCCGCAGCAACACACCTTTCGCATACGATACCGTCTTCAAGCTCTATTGTTTCCGGCACTTCGTTCATAGGGAATATCCTGTCGTGTATTGTGCCGTCCGGTTCTTTAAAACAATATGTCGGCATTAGCTTACACCTCCAAATATAGACTTCTGCTCCGCCCCTTGAACGTTTGCCCCAAGCAATGAGCTTACAAGTGCCATATCTTTTCCAACACGTGTCGCCCCTGTCCTGTTCACTCTTTCATACGTCCTTTTGGTTTCCGCAGGCTTTGCCATTGGCTGTGGATTCCCTGCCGGGGCTTCTGTCTGTCCGGGAGATCCACCCATTGGAACGATTATCTGAGTAAGTTCAGGTATGTTTACATAATCTGAGGCTATTTCAACTGTCCTCTGAACGTCTATTGTCATTCCCTGTTGCTGTAAGAACGGCATGAGTGGTCCGATAATCCTGTTGAGTATGCCTTCTATTTTGCTGAGCTTCAGTTCAGGCATTTCATCCCTCATGCTGACCGGGTTTATGTCAAGGTTAAGATCGAGTATATCTGCGTCAATAGTTGAAGGATCCCATTTAACAGGGATAGTATAGCTTGTTCCCGGAAGCTCCTTTGAAAGCATTCTGGTTCTTACGGGTTCAGTCCATTCATACCAAGCAAGCTGTTTCATTATCTCTCTTGCAAATTCTGTAGTTGCGTCCTGCATGTCCCGTATCTGTGCGCTTGCCGAAGCAAAAAGCATTTCGTCCTGTTTCGCTGTTTCCGCCATAGGCGAAAGACCGCCAAGACTGTCAAGGTTCCCTGTGGCCCATGAGAACATATCTTTAAGCTGTATAAGCAATGCAAGCGAAGGCTGGTCTATTCCGCCGGAAGACAGGTTCTTTGGTTCTCTGCCGTGATATACCATTGCATGACCGTCTTTTGTTTCCCTGAATTTCTTTGCGTCACCCTCGTCTTCAAAAGCGGTCACGTCTTTCTTGTTCTCCACCTGCCACACAAGCCTTCTGATAATGCTGTTGCATATATCATGTATAGCCCTGACCTGAGCAAACGGAGCCATAGGCATTGTGTTGTCCGGTACAACATTGTAGAACAGCAGTTTATACGGATCTTCTGCCCCGTCAAAATCACTTATGACCTTTATCGGTCTTGGGGTTATCTTATCCGCAAAATATGTCACAAGCTGTCTCTGACTTGTTATCCATACGTCCTGAAGCGCAACAATATCCTCAAGCTTCTCATTCTCTCCGCTTGCCGGGGTATGCGAGATAGTTTCTGTCCGGTTTGCCTGCTCAGGACCTTTTACGCTGTCACCGGATTCACCCTTTGGAATGCTCTGATTGTATATTTCCTTAAACCGCTTTTTTGTTATGAAATATCTGTCACCGATAAATGCCGGATTGTGTGCGCTTCCAGAGGACATATCGACAACAAGATCGTCAAAGGAAATGTTTTTTACAAACGGTGTGGTCACGGCAACGCTTGATCCTTCGTATTCCTCTTCCCCTGCATATATAAGCCCCATTTTTATAGCGTGCATTGGAGAAAACAGCGAGTCTGTTACTGCTATCCTGAGTACAAGTCCAAGCTTAACGTCATCTGTTAGGTCTTCAAGGGCAAGCTTCAGGTTCCTTGCCAGCGGTCTTAATTCCTGATACGGTGTTGTTATCTTCGGTGTTGGAGCACGCACCGCAAGCTGTCTTGTGTATATGCTTGTGGCAAGATACAGAAGGTTCAGGTATATTGTCTTTGCCTTGTTATCAACCTTGCCGTAATATTCACTTCCAACGTATGCCTCAATCAGTTTTTTCCTGAAATCCCTGAAATCTCCCATTTTCGTATAACTGGCATTTACGCTGTTCCTTAATCTTTTAAAATCTTCAGGGCTATTGGGGTTCACCTATTTATCCTTTACCAATATTCAAGTTGAAGTGCTTCTTCCTGCTCACGTTCCCATTCGGCTAACCGTGCAGCAAGACAATACGGGTTCAATTCAATATTTTCTTCTTTTTCATCTCTGCGCCTGATCGAAATACTTCTGAGCATTGAAGCCAGTGCGTCTGCAATACATTCATCACCATGCCCTTCTCTTGCCCCGGAAGGGTCTTGACTGTTCTTTGCGGCTGAATGAACCGCCTTACCACCGGGTTCCTCGATAAACTGAAGTGCTTCATCCATGCCTGATGCTGATACGTTTATAAATTCCCTCGTTGAAAGTGCGCTTCTGTAGTCCCTTAATAGATCACCTCTTGCTGATGGGTTAAGAAAGTATCCCGGCTTGTCAGAAACACGTTTTCCCGGATTCGTTTCATCCTTGTGGTAGTACAGATGCGGATATTCAAGACTTGCTATTCTCTTGGAGAACGTCTGTCCCACCGAACCGCTTGCGTCCCATACCAGTTTTGCATTGTTGAACCATTTGCATAACGCCACACATATTTCGGCAAAGTTCTTCGGGTATGTGTTCGGGTCTTTCCACAAAGCAACCTTTTTTCCTGTCTGCTTATCAACAACTACCGCACATGAATTTGACGCTCCTGTCCCGGCGGACACGTCTGCACCAACCCCGAATTCCCTGCCCCTTATGTAATCTCTGCCGTTATTTTTCTCTATGTCAAACCATAAATTCAAAGGACCTCCTTCTGACCTTTGAAAATCCCCCGGCTTTATATCGTTATCCTCAATACCTTCAATATCTATCCTTCCCTCTTCTATCGGAGGAATACAATATTCTGCTTTAAGTTTGTTTATGAATTCGGGATCAAAGAACTGCCAGTCTGAACCAAAGAAGTTTATATCAACTTCCTGAGCCATAAGCTTTTTAGATCCGGTTTCAGCTTCTTTATTGTCATACCAAGGGCTTCTGGTCTTCCCGTCAAGAATAAAAGGATACTCTTCCGGGAACTTGAATTCTTTTATACCCTCCCAGTCAATGCGTATTGCCTTAACCGTTCCTTTGAAATTATTGTCAAGCAGTTTTACCTTGCCGTTTTCTGTGGTGTATAATCCCTTGCTGTATATCGGGTGCTGTGAAAAATGCAGGTATCTTTTTACAACTGCGCTTTCATGGATTATCTTGTAAAAAGCGTTATTTGCTCCCTGAGCGGTTGAGTTATAAAGCTTGCAGTCTGATACGTCATATACAGATTCAAGCGTCTTAAAGCTGTCTGCAACATCAAAGGCAGCAAACTCGTCAACAATAAGAGCGGTAAGCCTGCCTCCTCGATAGATATTCCCTGTTGTAGTTTCTCCGGTTATCGTGCCGTTCGTGTCAAGGTTTGTCAGGTGCCTGTGTCTGCGTTTGATATTGGGCTTTAGCCATTTCGGTTGATTCTGGTGAAGACAGTCTATTTTCCCGAATAAACTTTTTGGATCACCGATTGCGTCAACAAGTTCTTCTTTCCTTGATACCATCCCGAAATCAAGGTTATTTCTGAAATGCCAGAACCATTCAAATACGGTAACTGCCATCCATGACGCACCCATTGTCCTTGATTTAGCCCATGCTATTGAAAACCCCTGCTCGATACCGTCACAAAACTCAAGTATTGCATCGTCCTGAAAATCATACGTTATGAACGGCTGAAGGGGCATTTTCGTATCACGTGGCTCTTTGATCCAGCACATAACGTTGATATAGAAAAGAATATCCTCTGAGCACATCTGCCTTATTGTTGCTGCGTATTGACCGTCATGCGCTGCACGTTCAAGAACCTCAGCCCGCCATTTAAGGTTAGCGTTCAGTTCTTTTGGTACGCCTTTGTAATACGGGGTTTTCATTATGCAAGATATTCCAGAACAGCGTCTTTCTGATCCTGTAGCTTTTTGATCACGCTCAGGTCAACCGGGATATTGTTCCCCTCAACAATAGCTTCAAGCGCAGCAAACGTCCTGCATGTCTGCACGGATTCGATCAGCGTGAACTTTCCTTCGTCTGAATCGTGAATACCGTTTTCGTTTGCCACTTTTTTCTCCTTCTTGGGTTTCTTTGGTTTCTTTTCTTTTTTCCCAATAACAGGTTCAAGGCTTTTCATTATCGAATCATAAGAAATCCTTACCGTGCCGTCTTCTGTCTTCAGTGTGTACTTCCCGCTAAGAAGCGGTACGAATTCCTTTGTTTCCCTGTGGAACACCTGACCACGCTCGTTTATAACATAGCTTGGGTGTCCGGGTATCTCAACTTTCAACATATTCTTCCTCCTTAATTTTTTCCATATCGCTTATTATCTGTTCTGCCAAATTCTTTAATATTTCCCCGTCCCATGTCTCTTTCTCTTTTCTCTCTAAATCGCTCTTTGCAATCAGCTTTACGTGTATATCGTCCCAAAACAGGTTCTTTCTCGCTGTTGTGGCACTATAGCTTTTGAGCATACTTACGGCAGCAGCGCACGGTGCGTCCTTGATATTGTCCTCATTCAGCCCGATTTCAAGGTATTTCGCAACGTATTCTATCGAAGCCACTGCGTCATGGGGATTGTTCATTACTTCGTCTGGAATAATAAGGGCGGGTTTGGAGCCGTGAGGCTTCTCCCCCGCCCCGGACACTCCTATGGCAGCAGGAGTACGTTCTTCCTTAATTGCCTCAGCCATTGGTATATATTTGGCTAACATTTCGGCTTTGGCTTCCGGAGCCGTCTTTCCTAGGCTTCTCAGATATTCACGGTCTTCTACGAACCGCAACCAAAGGCCGGTATCCTCCAATAGCTCCTTGTCAGCCTTCTTTACTCTGCCTCTTTCATACGGCAACTATTCTATCCCCTACAAAAAAGTATATACTTTCGTCATAATTGTAATGCATAAATCGTGGAAAAGCAAATTATTTTTTGCATAATTGTCATTGTGATAC
>Ga0180007_10007506_pt1 | contig 10285 bp, 6 predicted proteins | sample MM_PC_MetaG_FD_121122 | JGI IMG/M metagenome (GOLD analysis project Ga0180007, IMG submission 121122) | Groundwater microbial communities from the Aspo Hard Rock Laboratory (HRL) deep subsurface site, Sweden - MM_PC_MetaG | ecosystem: Environmental > Aquatic > Deep subsurface > Groundwater...
ATAATCCATGGTGTCAAAATAGGAATCCATCCGGTTCAGGCGTTCATACAACCCCTTTATGAAATCCTCCTGGATCACCTTTAGCATCACGGCATCTACACAGGCCTTGTCTGTTTCCCCCAGCACGCCTAATATCGAACGAATCATGTTCAGGGCATTGATGGTCTTATAGCCGCCGAAATATCCCGTCTCCCGGGTCTGGGTATCATGGATTTTTCCCTGGATGGGCAGCTGAAATCCGCAGTTGCAGAGCCCCTGGGGCACATGACCATAAAGGTTTGAACACATGGGGCCGAAAAAGCCTCGCTCCATTAGCGTTGCCCCGCAATCCGGGCAATAGGTGTTGAGATAGTCGGTTCCCGGCGTATTAAAAAGATAAACATAGGCAAGGGTGTGGCGCAATTGCTCACAAACAGCCTCCGCCTCTTTGACGCTGGGCTCCATGTCAATACGGGCATCCTTGAAAGGGATAAATCGCATGACCTGAAAGGGAATTTCTTTTGAAAGAGAGGCCACAAACGCGGCTACCTTTTGAATTTCTTCTTCTCCATGTTTTCGAAAGATTGCGGATATCTCAATATGAACGCCCTGGTGGAAAAGCTGTGTGAGATTTCTCCATATGGGGTCCAGGTTTGAGATTCCGCAATTGCGATAGGCTTCTTGTGACATCCCTTTGATTCCGATATTTACAAAATCCAGATACGCCATCAGCCCCTCCAAAGCCATTTGAGTCATATATCCATTGGTTGAGCACCCCACGAGCAGCCCTTTTTGTTTGGCCATTTGGGCAAGGGTTTTAAAGGTAAAATAGGAGACCGTGGGCTCATTAAAACAAAACATCACCCCGATACATGACTCGGACAGGGCTTTGTCAATGACCTGATCGGGTGTCATCTCCTGGAATGCACCTTCTATGGCCGACATATGGTCTGTCAGTATTTCCGAGACACATCCCTGGCATTTAAAATTGCAGCCCACGGTGCATACCTGGAGAAACCTCCCCCTGGGATGGTAATGAACCATGGGCATGGACTCAATGGCGGTATCCACAGCGGCAAGGTATCTGCCGGGATATAGCTCTTTGATCTTGTCACCGATTTTTGTATACATGCCGCATCCACCGACACCACCCTCTTTTATATCACAATTTATTTCACAAATATTACATCTCATAGGATCCTCTTTGTTTGCAGCGGTGTTTGTCACTGCACTATTCAAAAAGTCACAAAAATAGCCTCGGACGTTCGGGTTCAATTTATGTTGATGGCGGATCTGTCCTACATGCGCAGGGTAATCCCAACCAGAAAGTTCAACCCGGGCTCAGCCCCGTTTGTTTCATAATAATTTTCATCCAGAAGGTTGTTTCCCTGGATAAAGAGTTCAGGATCAATTCCCCAGAGTTTGCTTAATTTCTGGGTTAATTTTACATTGACCAGAAAATAGTCGGGTAATTCTGCCCATTCAGCATCATTGTCTTCCCAGAATTGCCGCTGGTTGTAAGAGGCCTGCAGGTCCGCCTTCAGCCCAAAGGGGAAACAATAACCCACTGACAGGTTGATTCTGTGCCGGGGGCGGCCTTGAAGATCCCGGTCATTGTTCGATTTGTCCTGGGTTGCCAGAAAGGTGTAATTCAGGCCTGCATTCAGGGCAGAAGAAAGCTGTATGTCAAAATTTGCTTCAGCACCGTAGATGGTCGCTTCATTGATATTGATATAAGCGCTTTCGCCGCTGATTTTTGTGGTGGCAATCAGATCCGTGACATCGTTATAGAAAAAAGCCAGCCCGCCCCTCGCGTTTTCGGAAAATATGTGGGCGCCACCCAGTTCATAGGCAATGGCCTTTTCAGCATTCAGATCCGGGTTGCCACCTATAAGCGTGCTGTATAGCTCTTTTAAGTTGGGGAACCTGGTTTTTTGCCCCATAGACGCATGGAAACTTGTGTCCTCTGTCATTTCAAAAACAGCCCCGACCTGGGGATTCAGGGTATCCATCTTACCCGGTTCAGGCTGATCATATGTTTGGGTCGGTTCAAACACATCGTAGCTCATACCGACGACCATGGAAAACCGGTCAAAGGGTCTTAACTCGTCCTCCACTGCAAGGGTATAGGTATGGGCGGTGTACTCTTTTTCAGGCTCCCACCCAACCGATGAGATTCCATGGGTGACGTTCCAGCAGTCGTTGCTCAAGTAATTGCCCTCCTTATGATTGTCCTCCATATAGTTCAGGCCGAACCGGAGGCTGTTCCACTGGGCCAGCTCCACAGCGGTCTGGATCTCTCCGCCAATGGAGGCATCATCATAGTAGCTTTGGTCAAACCATTTTTTCCCGCTGGTGGTATGGTTGGCATCCCAGCTGACATCACTGATACCATCGTCATGTTTTACATAAAAAAGCCTTGTCTTTACCTTAAGTGCATCGGTAAGCTTATGTTCTCCCGCCAGGTTCAGTTGCCATTGCCGCCAGTGATCATATGCCCAATAGCGGTTGTAGAAGGTGGGAATCCCCCGCTCATTGTCAACATAATTAAAGGACAGGTAAACGCTTGAATCCTGGCCTGGATCATATCCTATTTTCATGTTCAGGTTCTTTTTCAGATAATCGCTCAAATCCCTTTTACCGCCATCTTCATTATAGGGGGTGCCCAGCCCAACATCAGGGTCATTTGTGTCAAAATCTCCGGACAGCCGATATCCGTCCGAGGTCTGATACCCCCCTGACAGCCAATAATTTATGTTTCCCGAGCTGCCGCCATGGCTCAGGGAATAGTTGGCAGTGCCATAGTCTCCAAAAGAAGTGCTAAATGTGGTCTCAGGGGTTTTGGTCCCCTTTTTCGTGATGATATTGATGACCCCGCCCATGGTGTTGGAACCGTAAAGAACGGAACTTACCCCCTTGGTGATGGTGACCTTGGAAATGGTGTCGGCCGGCAGCATGGAAAGATCCACTGTTCCGGCATGGGTTTCCCTTGCCGGAACACCGTCTATGAGAACTTTTACCTGGCGCTGTTCAAACCCTCTGATACTTACATGGGCTTCTCCTTTGCCGCCATTTTGAACAAAAACACCCGGAAGAAATTCAAGAGCCTGTGCAACGCTAGTTGCGCCCTTGGCGGCAATATCTTCCATGGATACTTCCGTCACCGTGGTGGCCAGGGTAGCGGTATTTTTTTCTCCTGTGACAACAATTTCACCCAGACTAAAAACCTGGTCGTTTTCCAATTTGCTTTCCGCCAACGCCATGTCCATATCCATTGTCATCATCATACCCAACACCAGCAGGCAGATCCATTTCCAACACGATGATTTCATTTGCACTCTTTTCTCCTGTTCATAAGTTTATTGTTTGTATGTCACCTGGCTGAATCCGTATGAATATTTATCAGGGCAGCTTTGGCGGCAGGTGATTCAAAATTTGTTCAGCTTCAAGCGGTGTCAGGGCATAGTGGTAAAATTTTGCGTAATAATCCATCAACTCCTGTTTCACATCCAGATCCGCAAACAAATCCGGATGGAAAAGTTTGGCCAGAAACTGAACGCACAGGAAAGATTCCGTGCTGAAGTGGCTCCAGTAGAAAAGCCCCTGGGGATTCATGACCACCCTGTTTTCTTTTACTGCCGTGATGGTCTTCCAATGGGGGTTGTTGAGGATGGGATCGATGGAGGGCAGTGTGCTCACCACAATAATATCCGGATTCCACAGAATCATCTGTTCCGTGGTGACGGCAACAAAATAGGATGCCTCATCATGGGTCAGCATGGTTCCGCCCGCAGCAGTAACGAGCCAGTCGGCTGTGGAATGACGTGTCTGGGTGCCTGGCGGGCCGTTGACCTGCCCGCAGAAATAAAACACCTTGGGCCGGTCTGCTGCGGGAATCTTTGATGTGACGGCAATCACCTTGTTTATTCTTTCATTCACATAGGTACAATAGTCATCGGCGATTTTTCTTGCTGGCCCGCCAAGCAGTTCGCCATAAAAGCGGATCTGCTCGTAATAGTCTTTGAAAAAGTCCTCAAGGGTTAATTGCCTCTGGCTGCCATCGTAGGGCACCACCACGGGAAGTCCGGATGCACTCAGCCGTTCAATCTGTTTTGCAAAGGGATGGTAGATCACCAGGTCTGTCTTAAGGCCGAGAAGTTCTTCCACATCAGGGGCTGCATAGTTGCCCATAATAGGGGTTTTATCCAGGGCAGGATTTAATTTGTAATTCCACGGCAGCATCACATTGGCGACAATGGACACCCGATCGGCCCCACCCAAAGCGAAGAGTTTTTCATAGCTTGGGCCGAAAATACAGGCGATTCTCTGTGGGATTTTTGGAATACGAACCGTTCTGCCCGCCCTGTCAGTGATGATCCGGGTGGATGCCTTTATTTCAGAAGCGCCCAGCATGGCAGGGATATGAAGGATTCCAATCTCCATGGACAGGATCAGAAAAAAAATAATAGACTTTTGAAAGTTCTTGAATCTGTTTCTTCTATGAATAAGGTACACAGGTTTTTTAATCACTCCAGCTCCTCTCTTTGTTACGGAGTAAAAGATATCCAAACCAGGGGGCGCCGATGATGGCCGTCAGGATTCCCACGGGGACCTCTCCCCCTGGCAAGGTTCTGGCCAGGGTATCCATCGAGAGCATGAAGGTGCCTCCCAACAAGGCAGAAAAAGGGATCAGCACCTCGTGGTCTGCCCCTACAATTAGTCGGGCCATGTGGGGAATCACCAGACCCACCCAGCCGATACTGCCGCATGAGGCAGTTGCCGCCGAGACCATCAGGGTGGCGATCAGAATATATCCTGCCCGCCAGCCAGACACATCAACACCCAAACTAAGCGCTTCTTCATCACCAAGGGCCATGGGGTTGAGCCCCCAGCGCAACAAGTGGCTTGCCATAAGCCCCATGGAGATAAGCCCTCCCCCCCTGGCCGCATCCCCCCAGGAGACACTGTTGAAACTGCCCATGGTCCAGAAGACAATGGCAGGAAGCTGACTATATGGATCGGCCTTGCATTTTATATAGGAGAGCCCTGCCACAAAAAGTGAGGAGACAATGACGCCGGCCAATACCAGGGTGGTGACCGAATGGTCGCCCCTTTTTCCAATCTGATAGGTAATGCCCACTGCAATAATGCCTCCCGCAAAGGCCGACGCTTCAAGTGCCGTGACAGAGCCGCCGAACAAAAGCAGGGCCAATGCCGCACCAAAGTTGGCGCCGGAAGTAACTCCCAATATGGCCGGTGAAACAAGCGGGTTCCTGAACAGGCCTTGAAACATAACACCCGCGACAGACAGAGCAGCTCCTGTCAGGATGGCCATGAAAATTCTGGGCATTCGAACAGACCAGAGCACAAGGGATGGTTCGACAAGGCAGGTACCTGCCTCCTGAAACCCAACCCCGGAAAAAAATAACCTGCCAAGGGTTGAAACATCTATGGGATACCTTCCCATGGAGAGGGCCATCAGAATGGTAAACACCAGTGTAACGGTTGCCAGGGAAAATGGGAGTTGGTGTTTTGTCATGAAATTATTTTCTTCATCCGGGATATTGATCAATGCAAAAGGGCCCTGTTCTCTTTTCCCGACGGGATGGCAAACCATTTTCCGTGGCAAGTGTCTGTGATGGATACTTTTATACCGTACATGGATTCAAGAGCCTCCTCTTCAAACACATCTTCTGTCATTCCCTGCCGATGCACCCTGCCCTGCTTGAGCATCACCATCTGGCTGCAATAGCGTGACGCAAGGTTGGGGTCATGGAGGGTAATGACTGCGGTAAGATTTTTTGCTTTGGTGATGGTTTGAACCATCTCCATGATGAGATGCTGATTTTTAAAATCCAGATGGGCAGTGGGTTCATCCAAAAGCAGGATTTTAGGGGTCTGAAAAAGCGCTCGGGCAAGAAGAACGATTTGTTTTTCTCCCCCGCTTAATCCATTGAACGAACGATGCTTCAAATGGGCCACGCCAAGTTCATTCAAGGAAGTTTCAGCATCCTGGTAATTTCTTCGGGAGGGTCTTCCCAATGGGCCCAATTTTGCGGCCCGGGCCATGACAACCATTTGGAGGGCCGTGAAAGAAAAGGCTGTAACAGAATGTTGGGGAACCACTGCCATGAGATCGGCAATGGTTTTTCGGGAAAGGTGATCGATTTTTCTGCCATTGATATCCACATGGCCTGTTTGGGGTTTTAATATACCGTTCATGCATTTAAATAGTGTGGTCTTGCCGGATGCATTGGGACCGAGAAGACCGCAGATGGTCCCGGGTTCAACGGAAAAAATGATATTCTCTAAAACGGGTCTTTTGGCATAGCTAAAGCTGAGATTATTAACCGTAAGCATTTTCATTTTTGATAGTCTCGTTCCTTAGTTTATTGCCATTTTCCCTGGGTTTAAAGTAGGATTTGCATGGCTTATTGTCTGTTTTATACGTCACATGACGTTTTAAAACATCATAGTTAAAAACCCGTTCTACTATTGCCATGTTCAAGAAGTCAATGGTTTTTTTCTTACCATTGGCTTCAATTATGGTATACTCCACCCCATGAAAAAAAAAATTGAATTACTGGCACCCGGTGGGGATATCGATTCCATAAAAGCTGCTATTATAGCCGGGGCAGACGCTATCTACTGTGGCCTGGATAGATTTAATGCGAGAAACCGGGCAACCAATATCAGTTTTGAGGCCTTGATCGGGGTGATCCATCTTGCCCATAAACATGATTGCAAGGTGTTTTTGACCCTGAACGTCCTTATCCTGGGCAGTGAAATTGCAGTCCTTATAAAATGGTTGAATAAACTGGTTAACACCGGAATCGATGGGGTGATTATCCAGGATTTTGGATTGTTTTATCTGTTATCAACCTATTTTAAGGGGCTTGATATTCATGCCTCTACCCAGCTCAATACCCATAATGAAGGCCAGGTAAAATTTTTAAGTAAACTGACTGCCAGCCGGGTGAATCTTTCAAGGGAGTTGAATATTGATGAGATAAAGGCCTTAACCCGGGTGGGGCATCAAAAAAATATCCTGACAGAAGTGTTTGTCCACGGATCCTATTGTCTGTGTTTTTCAGGTATCTGCTATATCAGTTCCGTCCAGGGCGGGAACTCGGGAAACCGGGGCCGATGCAGTCAGCCATGCAGAGACAGGTATATGACAACGCCCCGGGGGAAAGATTTCCCCCTTAATCTTAAAGACAATTCAGCCTATTTGGATCTAAGGGAACTTGCGGATGCCGGGGTGGACTCCCTGAAGATTGAGGGAAGAATAAAGAAGTTTGATTACGTATATCGGGTGGTCGACTGCTGGAAACAACAGCTTGTGCTTTTTTTTGATAACAAGCGCTTAATCACGGATAATCGTGCGCTTTATAAGGTATTTAACCGGGATTTTTCAAACGGTTATTTGAGGGGCGATATTCACAAGGATATGTTTATTGATAATCCCCGGGATCATTCCATCAAACAATTTTCCGGTTTTAGCAGCGATGCTGAAAATAAAAAATTATTGGAAGATAAGAATGCATATTATGAAGACAAACAAGACATTATCACCTGGGTAAAGGTAAACATAAATAAATTAAACATTGAAAAACTGCCTTTAATAATCAGTGCTTCCGGGAAACAGGGCACCCCTTTAATCCTTAGTATAAAAACGCCGGATACAAGCTTTTCGGTTTCTTCAACGACCCATCTATCCAAAAAAAATAAACACAGCACCATAAAATGCCTTACCAATGATTTTTTAATGGGAAGACTTCGGGCTTTAAATGATACAGCCTATTTCATTGCGCATCTGGAATTGGAAAACCTTCAACCGGATCTTTTTCTATCCTTTAACGAACTCACGTCAATCAAAAAAAATATTATATCTGTCTTAACGGGTTCAACGGACATTATGGACCCCATTGAGGTTCCTTTCCTAGAAAAAGCCGCCCCAATTGAAAAAAAGCCCGGCCTTGGCGTCTTAATCTCCTCCCCGAAGGATGTGCACCTTTGTCATAAGACCGAGGCAAAATTTTTTTTCCAACTTCCCAATGGGGTTCACGATGAAATTTCCCGACTGATTACTCTTTTTTCAGACAATCCCCAATTAACGCCCTGGTTCCCTTCGGTTCTCATGGGGGAACACTTCCGGGCGGCCGTAAACTTTCTTGAACAGGTCAACCCCAGCCGTATCGTGACAAATAATACGGGAATTGCCTATGAAGCCTATAAACGAGGAATTCCATGGATAGCTGGCCCCTACCTTAATATGGTAAATTCCTTTGCCCTTTTATGTTTAAAGGAAAATTTTAATTGTTCGGGTGCCTTTGTGTCAAATGAATTGAATCAGGTTCAGATAAAGGGGATGGTTCCGCCTGAAAATTTCCGGCTCTACTATCGGCTATATCATCCGATTTTGCTTTTATCCACCAGGCAATGTTTATTTCACCAGGTGATTGGATGTGAACGACAGACAATGGATGAAGCCTGTATTCAGAGGTGTGATCGGTCGACATCCATCACCAATTTGAAGAATATTCCTTTGTATATTGAAAAAACAAAGGGGAATTATCCTTGCATCTATAATGATAAAAATTTTTTGAATACGCAGATTGTTCAGGATTTGCCCAATCTGTTTAACCGGTTTTTTATTGATTTAAGGGATATAAAAACCGAGACTGAAACAGTGACGGATAAAGCTGGCATCATAAGGCTTTTTGAAAAGTTTCTCAACAAAGATCCTGATTCAGAAAAAGAGCTCACCCATTGTATTCAGCGCACAACCAACACCCCATATAAACAAGGGATCTAAGTCAAAATAGCAACCTTGTTTCGGCCCCTGCGTTTGGCCGTGTACAATGCTTTGTCTGCGCGTTTGAGTATCTTTTCAAGGGAATCTTCATGGGATTGCATCTGGGTCAGGCCAAGGCTAACCGTGAAGCGAACCTCTCCTTTGTCGGTTTTAATGCAAAGGTCTTCCAGCTCTTTTCTAAGACGCTCTGCGATAAGTTCGGCCTTTTTAAGATCGGTTTCAATGAGGATTCCAACGAATTCTTCTCCCCCGATCCTACAGAAAATATCGGTATTTCGAAGAACCGATTCAGACAATTTAACCAGTTCTATTAAGACGATATCGCCTATACCATGGCCATGGGTATCGTTGATATTTTTAAAATGATCAATGTCCATCATCATCATGGACAATGGGGTTGCGTATCTTTGACTGCGAATCATTTCCTTTTGTGCATTCTCCATGAAAAAACGGCGGTTTTTTGCATTGGTGAGGGGATCGGTTATGGAGAGTAATTGCAAATGCGATTCCAGTTTTTTCTGCTCGGTGATATCCGTGACAACCATGAGAAGAGATTCGATCTTATCGGTTCTGTCTTTTAAAACCGTAACACTCAGGTTTCCCCAGATGGGTTTTTGTTCCTTGGTGATGAGTTTTCTTTCATTGTGCCAGGCGGTTTCATTGTTTTTAAGATGAGCTTCCATATTCTTGAGGGCATCGGACAGGTCATCGGGATGGATAAAATCGGTCATGTTTTTTGTCGGCATCTCTTCTCTTGTATACCCTAAAAGTTGTGCACAGATTTTGTTGGCAAGAGTCACCTTTCCGTCGGGTGAAAGGAGCAGAATTCCGGCAAAGGCATTGTCAAAAACCCCCTTGAAAACCGCTTCACTTTTGGCCAGGGTTGCTTCTGTTTTGGTCTGTTTATCAATGATGGAATAAAGTTCTTCATTGGCGCTTTGTAGCTCAACGGTTCTTTCGTCAATGATTTTTTCAAGGTTTTCATTGGTCTTTTTTAATTCTTCTTCAACTCTTTTTCGTTTAACAATATTCCACGTGCCATCCATGATAAGGGATAATTGCTGGACGTCCTCTTCACTATATTCTCCCTCCTTGTTTCCCACACCGGCAATGATGACGATTTTACCATTATCAAAAACCGGAAGATTCATATGGTTTTGGACCGGGACATGGCCTTGTGGATAGCCTTTTTTATAAGGGCTTAAATCATAATTATTGGTGATGACGGCTTTTCTTTGTCTGACAGCTTCTCCCCATAATCCTGTTTCCGAGACTAGGTATGCATCGGGATAGCTTTCAATGGAACACTGGGGCATCACGTTTTTGGACCATGCATGAAGATATAATTTGGTCTCATCGGAATTTGCAAAATAGATGTAGCCGATTTTACTGCCGGTTACCGTAACGCCTGCTTCAAGGGCAAAGTCAAGGATTTCCTGTTCAGATTGATCCAGCATTCTGGAAAGATCATACAGGGTTTTAAACCGG
>Ga0180007_10007508_pt1 | contig 10281 bp, 4 predicted proteins | sample MM_PC_MetaG_FD_121122 | JGI IMG/M metagenome (GOLD analysis project Ga0180007, IMG submission 121122) | Groundwater microbial communities from the Aspo Hard Rock Laboratory (HRL) deep subsurface site, Sweden - MM_PC_MetaG | ecosystem: Environmental > Aquatic > Deep subsurface > Groundwater...
AGGAACTTTGCCGCAGGATGAATATCGTTGAAGGCCCGGATGAATTTTTGCGGCCAAAGAATATCGGGCTTCTGCTTTTTTGCCCCGAGCCGCAGAAGTTTTTCCCGCGCACGACGATCGATGTAGTCAAATATAAGGACGAAGTCGGTGATGCCTTTGAAGAAAAGATTTTTTCAGGCCCCGTTCATGAGCAATTAAAATTAGCGCTTAAATATATTGAAGATTTGGTGATCGTTGAATCCGTCCGCAAGGTAGAAGGCAAAGCCGAAGCCAATAGATTTTTTAACTATCCATATGCGGCTATCGAGGAGTCGCTAGTGAACGCAGCTTACCATCGTAGTTATGAAGAGCGCGAACCGATTGAAGTAAGGATTTACCCGGATAAGATATTCATCATTAGCTATCCGGGGCCGTTGCCTCCGCTTGGTAAGGATAATATTAACAACCCGATAGTTACGTCGCGCCTTTATCGTAATAGCCGGTTAGGAGATGCTCTTAAAGAGCTTAAGCTGACGGAAGGGCGGTGCACGGGATTTCCCAAAATACGCCGCACGCTTAAGGCAAACGGCTCTCCGCCGCCCTACTTCGAAACAGATGATGACCGCACATATTTTATGGTAACTCTTAAGATCAACCCAAGAGCCAAGAAAATGGCAGCTGAGATCGGCCCTAAAAAGGTCGGAGAAACTGTGGAGAAAACTGTGGAGAAAACTGTGGAGAAAATTCTCAGCCTTCTTAAAGCAAACCCCCGGATTACTCAGAAAGAAATAATGAATAACACCGGTTTGACGCGTCGGGGTGTCGAATGGAATTTAAAGAAACTTAAAAGCGAGAAGAAGATCAAGCGCGTCGGTCCGGACAAGGGTGGGCATTGGGAAGTGGCGCATAAATAGGCAAAATGGCGCATAACGTGGCGCAAATAGGGTAACAATTCCTCGAATGGGGTAATAAATAGTGTAATAGGCAACGGTATACTAATCACTGCGAATGGCATACTGAATGGTATATCACGAAGCAGGCGAAGAACAGCGGAGCGCCGGATAAATTATAAAGTCAGACATATTGTTTTAAAACCGCACACGGTGTGTGCAGAATTATGTTAGCAGGCGGTGCTAACGTCCTGACGTTGTGGCCACCGGGAAGCGAATGAGGGAACGATATGAACAATTTCATTACAAATAATGAGGCAAAGGATCTTAAAAGGCGGCTAATCGAGCTTATTAAAAAGAGCGATGAGCTTAAATTCTTGGTCGGATTCTTCTATTTTTCAGGGATCAGGGAATTATATAAAGGGTTAAAGGAAAACCCGGATCAGAAGATCAAGGTTCTGGTGGGCTTGAATGTGGATGCTACCAACTATGGCATGATTGAACTTGCTGACCAAGACGAACAGATATCAGATGAGGAAAAGACCTTCAAGTTTTTCGAGTCAGTAAAAAAGTCTTTAAACACCGAAAGCTTTGATACAAAAGAGTTTTATGAACAGGTAAGATTTTTCATCCAGCTAATCCGCGATGACAAGTTAATGATACGCAAAACCTTTAGCCCAAACCATGCTAAGCTATATCTCTTCAAATTAGAAAAAGAACAGGTCGGCAGGAAAAACTTGTTTATTACAGGCAGTAGTAATCTGACCAGGGCTGGCTTAACGACCCAAGAGGAATTTAACGTTGAGATAAGTGATTTTGGCTTCGAAGATGCGGAGAAGTATTTTGATACGCTGTGGGATGAAGCGGTAAAAATAACCGAGCATGGCGAGTCAAAGAAAAAACTAATAGAAATAGTTGAAAAAGATACGCTTATTAAAGAAATCACGCCTTTTGAAGCGTTTGTCATAGTATTAAAAACCTACATTGATTCATTTGAAGAACGTGAAATTGGGCAATCGTTGCTGAGAATACTCGAAGAGAATGGTTATACTTCCTATCAATACCAGTTAGATGCTGTTAAGCAGGCGCTGGCTATCATAGATAATAATAACGGCGTGATCATTGCGGATGTTGTAGGTCTGGGTAAGACTATAGTTGCCTGTGCGGTAGCAAGGGAACTTAAAAAGCGCGGTATAGTTATTTGCCCTCCCGGACTTGTAGGCGATAAGAATAAGAAATCCGGTTGGAAAAAGTATACGGAGGAATTCAAGCTTTACGATTGGGAGGTTAGATCCCTCGGCGATTTAGAAAATATTGCCGAATTTGTCAATAAACACAAAGATATTGAGGTCGTGATTGTTGATGAAGCTCATCGTTTCAGAAATCAGGATACCAAAGACTATGAAATGTTAAAGAATATATGCCGTAACAAAATCGTGATTTTGCTTACCGCGACACCTTTTAATAATCGCCCGGGCGACATTCTTTCGTTGCTGAAACTTTTTATCACTCCTAAAAAATCATCCATTACGCTTGAAAACAATCTTGTTGATAAATTTAAGGCATTCCGGGGCACTTTTGACCGGCTTGGGTATATCAAAAAGTACTGGAATTCCCCTAACAGCGCAAAACGAAAGAAAGCCGAAACCTATTATCAAACATTCTTTGGAGATAAAACTATCCAGTTAGAAAAAGTCGCCGAGCGGTCGCATTATCTCGCCAAACAAATCCGGGATGTGATTGAGCCGGTAACGATTCGCCGTAATCGCCTCGACCTTCAAAATAACCCCTACTATAAAGATGAGGTCAAGAATTTATCTAAAGTCGCGGATCCAAAAGAGTGGTTTTTTGAATTAACAAAAGAGCAATCATCTTTTTATGATCAAGTGATCGGCCAGTATTTTGGAGATCCCGAAGATGACGGCCAATTTAAAGGAGCCATTTACCGGCCATTTGAATATGAAATTGAAAAAGAGAAGATTATCGAAGAAAAACTGTCTGAAAAAGATAATCGCCAGTTCATACAACAGAGAAACTTGTATGACTTTATGCGCCGGTTGCTCGTAAAGCGCTTTGAAAGTTCTTTCGGGTCTTTTGAGCAGAGCATAAAGAATTTCAAACGTATTACGGAAAGGATACTGGAATTTATCAAGAAAACCGGCAAGGGCGATTACTACAAGGGCGAATATATTTTAGACAGAGCGCTTCTTGAGAAAATTTACGACCTGGATTTGGACGAGATTGAGAAGTATTTAGCCGAATACACCGAAAAAATCAATAACGGTGAATATCCCAAGAATCACAAGGTCTATAAAATCAAAGACTTCAAGTATAAAAGCGATTTTATTGACCATATAAAGTCGGATCTGGAGCTCTTTGATGAAATCTTAGCGCAGTTATCAAAATTAGATTTGGTAAAAAACGATCCTAAGACCGAATGTCTGCTGGAAAATATTAAAAAGGAGATGAAACAAAAACCTCTTAAAGATGAACCCAAAAGGAAAATAGTCGTATTTTCCGAATATCTTGACACTGTAAGATATCTAACTCCCATTCTGGAGAAAAGCTTCAATAAAAAGGTCCTTGTTGTCACGAGCGATTTATCGGCGCATAAGATCTTTCAAATCAATAAGAATTTCGATGCATCTTACCCGGATCAGGAAAACGATTATGACATTCTACTTGCTTCCGACAAAATATCAGAAGGTTTTAACTTAAATCGCGCGGGGCTCGTGATTAATTACGATATTCCCTGGAATCCGGTCAGAGTTATCCAGCGCGTAGGCCGTATCAATCGTATCAGCAGGAAAGTATTTAATGATCTGTATATCGTCAATTTCTTTCCTACAGAAAGAGGCGCAGAGCTGGTAAAGTCACGCGAAATTGCCAGCAATAAGATGTTTCTCATTCACAATACACTTGGAGAGGATGCCAAGATTTTTGATATTGATGAAGAGCCTACCCCTTCAGGGCTTTTTAATAGGATACAGCAAAACCCGGATGAGCAGGAAGAAGAAAGTTTTTACACAAAAGCCCTTAAGGAATTTTTAAAGATTAAAAAAGCGCATCCAGAGCTTATCGCATCTCTGAAAAAATACCCTCCGCGAATCAAAGTAGCTAAGAAACACAGTGAGAATGAACTATTGGTATTTATGAGAAAAGGCAGGCTATACATTCATGGTGTTAGATACGATAGCGATAACAAACAGGACGTCTATCAGGCTGCATTTGAAGAAGTATTTACCAAGATTATCTGCGGAGAGGATGAAAAGGCATTAGCTCTAAGCAATAATTTTTGGGAAGCCTACGAGAACGTAAAGAAATTTAAGGAATTCCGCACTATCCCGCCAAGCGAGCAGAGCCTTGAACAAAAGGCGCTGAATAATCTTACTACACTGATTAATAAGATTCATGCTGAGGACATTATGCCTCATAAGGATTTCCTGCGTATGTTAAGGGAAGACATTTTAGATTTTGGCACATTATCAGATTTCACGTTGCGCCGGATAGCCAATATGGAAAGTGCGGATGAGGTAAAACAAAAAAGAACAATTGGTGAAATAGCCGCTTTAAAAAAAGAGCTTGGTGAAGATTATCTGCAGAAAGAAAAAGCAAAGCGTAGAGATTTGTCGAAGGAAATCATCATCGCAATTGAGAATCAAAAAGTATGAGTAAAGAAATATTGCAAGACATTATAGGCGATTTTTCTCCTGAAAAATTCAGCAGGTTTTTCCGTGATCAAAACAGGTCATTCGCGCCCCGCCAGGAAGCCATTGCGCATTACGATGACGAAAGCTTTAAGCGTGGGTTGAAGCTCGGGGAAACTAAATTTTCAGAAACAGAAAAGCTTATCGCTTGCTCTTTTCAGGTAAAGCAGGCCCTTTCCGAGCGCAGCGGGAAGAAGGCTCAGTATGAGAAAGGAAAGAAGATCCTCAAGGATGCTCAATCTGATGCGGGTATCTTTATATTTTACGATTCATACGGCAATTTTAGATTCTCCCTTATTTACCCGGAAACCATTGGCAACAGGCGCCAGTGGAGCAGTTTCCGGCGTTTTACTTACTTTGTGAGCAAAGAATTTACCAATAAGACCTTCCTTCACCGAATCGGAGATAACGAGTTTTCAACATTAGAGAAAGTCAAAGATGCCTTTTCTGTCGAGAAAGTCACTAAGGAATTTTATCTGGAGTACCGCAGGCTATTCGAAAGCCTTGTTAAGGATTTCTCGTCAAACCACACTTTCATAAATGAAGCAGCGAAAAACGACATCAATACCGAGAATTTTGCCAAAAAACTTCTTGGTCAGATAGTTTTTATCTATTTCATTCAGAAAAAAGGCTGGATGGGGGTTTCTGCAGGTCAAAATTGGGGTTCCGGCGATAAAAATTTCTTGGTAAACATATTCAGAGAAGCAATCAATAAAAAGGAGAACTTCTTCAATGATTATCTGGAGCCTCTTTTTTATGGGACATTAAACAATCCGCGCAGGAATACGGCGGATCCAAGTTTCTCTAAGGAATTCGACTGCCGTATACCGTTCTTAAACGGCGGTCTGTTTGAAGCCGAATACGATTGGGAAAATAGCTTTATTTATCTCGACAATAACATATTCAAAAACATTTTTGAGGTTTTCGACAGGTTTAATTTTACCGTCGAAGAAGAAAGCCCGGATGATAAGGAAATCGCCGTTGACCCAGAAATGCTCGGGAAGGTATTTGAGAATTTGCTTCCTGAGAACTTGCGCAAGGGAACCGGCACCTATTATACACCCAGAGAAATTGTTTATTATATGTGCCAAGAAAGCTTGATTAATTATCTTGATGCTAACTCAAAACTTGGCAAAGACAGAATAGAAAAATGTGTCAGGTCGCTGAAGGAAGGCGAAAAGCTTATTGCCGATAAAGAGGCAATTGAGCTTGATAACTTATTAGAAACCATCAAAATATGCGACCCTGCTTGTGGATCGGGGGCATTTCTGGTGGGTATGCTTAATGAAATTGTCCGACTTCGGTTATTATTCCGGGCCCTCTACCCTTCTAAACTCTCTAAGAAATCAGAATATCAGCTTAAAAAGGATACGATTCATGGCTGCGTCTATGGTGTAGATATTGACCCGGGCGCTATTGAGATTGCAAAGCTGAGGTTATGGCTAGCTCTTGTCGTTGATTATGAAATAAAAGAGATCGAGCCTTTGCCTAACCTAGACTATCGGTTAATGTGCGGAAATTCTCTGCTTGAGGAATTCGAGGGAGTTAGGTTTTACAATGGTGACGACGAAAAGCAGGAACTTAGCTTATTCAAAGATACAAAAAAACAGGAAAAGATATCTGAATTAAAAAAGAGGGTTGAGGAGTATTTTGATATTCACGATGATGAGGAGAAACGGAGCAAGCGGAAGGAAATTAATGATATTAAGGATTGGCTGATTAAGACTGCTCTTGAGAAGCGCAGAAGAGAACTCGCCAGCCATAGGAAATCTGAAGAGGCCAAGCTTAATATGTTTGATGAAAAAAGTCGTAAAAAATACTTTGAGAATTGGGGAACTAAGTTTATAGCCGAGGCAAAAATTAATGAGGTCCTAAGAAACCTCCACGATCCCAGAAAAGCCAAGCCGTTTTTTATCTGGAAACTTGAATTTATAGATGTATTTGAGGATAGGGATGGGTTTGATGTAGTGATTGCCAATCCGCCTTATGTGGGAGAAAAGGGCAATAAAGAAATATTTCGAAGCATTAAAAAAGGAAATCTATCGAAATATTATCAAAGAAAAATGGATTTATTCTATTTCTTTTTTCATGTAGCGATTAATTGTGGGAATAAATTCTCCACAATTGCTTTTATTACTACTAACTATTATCTGACTGCAACATGTGCCACAAAGCTACGAAAAGACTTTAAGATGAGGACTGTTATTAGGAGTCTCATCAATTTCAATGAATTAAAAATTTTTGAATCTGCCTTAGGACAACATAATATGGTTACAATATTGCAAAAAGGTCAAACGAATGACGCGAGAGCGTATGCCTGTATAACAAATAGAAAAGGCAATGCCACAGCTTCTATTATGAAACAGATTGTTAGTGGAACGGATTCTGATACTTCATATTATTCAGTTGAGCAGCGAGACCTTTACGATGGTGATGAAGCTTACATTAGAATTTCTGGCAGTTCTGCATCTTCAGACCCTATTCAGAAGATATTAGATAAGGTTAAAAGCCAAGGTCAGGCATTGATTGATCTATGTAATGTTAATCAAGGATTATTGACAGGAGTAGATAAAATAACGCAAAAACATGTAAGAAATAAATTAATAGATCCAAGTTATATAAACCACGGCGTATATGTACTAACCCAAAGTGAACTTAAAAGGATGGGGCTAAGCAAAGAGGAGCTTAAAATTATATATCCGTTTTTTAAGAATTCCGATATTGAGAAATATCGTTGTGAATATATGCCAAGAAAACATGTCGTTTATGCAACTAGAGATCTTTCTATCCAAAAGTACCCTAACATCCATGGACATTTTAAGAAATTTAAAAAGGTCATTAATGCCAGGAGTCAAGAAAGAGGCGAAATGCAGGCGGCTTTAAAACTTGGTAAGTGGTGGGTAATTTTTGCAGCTCGCAATAAAGATATATTTTTAGGCAAAAAGATTGTCTCGCCACAGCGCTGTTATAAGAATAATTTTTCGTATAATGAAGCAGATTGGTTTGCAAGTGCAGATGTTTATTTTATCACAGAAAAATATACCGACATTGATCTTAGGTATGTTTTATCTCTATTGAATTCAGCTCTTTATTATTTATGGCTTTACCATAGAGGTAAACGAAAAGGTGAAATGTTAGAATTGCTATACAAGCCTCTTTCGGAAATACCAATTAAAAAAATAGCTATAAATGAGCAAAAGCCCTTTGTGGATATTGCTAACAAAATATTGTCTGTCGCCAATGGTAAAGACTATCTGAAGAACATTTCAAAACAAGCTAAAGTAAAAGAATACGAGCGCGAAATTGACCAGATGGTCTATAAGCTCTACGGCTTGACCAGAGAAGAGATTGATGTTATTGAGAAAAGTTTTTCTTAAAGTAAGAGTTCATTTATGAATACCGTATATATCTTGGGCGCTGGAGCGTCGCATGACTTAACTTTTCGAATTAGCAATCTGGATGCCGGGTACCGAACGTATACCTATAAGGATTTTACTGTTGAAGGCCCGCTAAGCAGCGGCTATTTTTACTACTGCAATCAGATCCTGAAGGCTGTTAAGGCGAACGTTCCTCTTTGCTCCGGGTTTTCCATTAGCGAAGATTTATTGGTTTATATACGCAAGCAATACGGGGTTTCTAATGATGATCTGCTTGAAAAGAAGGAAGTTAGTCAAAAGGTTAATATCGAAAGCTTTTATATTAATATCGAATCGGCTATTGAAGATATGAAATCAGAGCGAGGGGCCCGTCAGGAAGACCTTTCTTTGTTACGAGAACCAGAGTTCATAAATTTATTCGCTCTCCACAATGATCTCAGAAGTTATATTTTTGATTCACTTTCTTTCATAGGATATTATTGCATTTCTAAGTTTCACAATATATTTGCAAATCATATCATTGAAACCAGTGCAAATATTATATCTTTCAACTGGGACATTTTGTTAGATGAGGCAATGGGTAACTCAAAACTCTGGAGCTACAGTACTGGCTATGGAATTGTATTTGATAAGGTCATTTATAAGGACGATAAGGATTCAGCGGCCTTTACTACATCAGAAGCCAAGAGCGTTATATTAAAACCGCATGGCTCGATTAATTGGTATTCAGATATGCATAAGGAGAAATTATACCTTATTGTTCCAGTTGGCTTAAAATTGAGAGGTGGAACTTTCGGGCAACTGAGGTCTTATGAAACTATCGATAAAGATAATCACGCATTTTCTTATATTATTCCACCAGGCAAGAAGCGAAAGCAGTTCCCGGCCATATGGGAAGCTATGAAAAATATGCTACAAAGCGCAGATAAAATTATTGCCATAGGTTTCTCATTCAACAGTAATGATTCCCACGTGAAAGAGGAATTTGAAAGTATATCTTTCAAGAAAGATGTAGCAGTCGAAATAGTGAATCCAGCTGGTTCAGATTTACTCGATATTTATAGGAAAGTATTTAAAACAGAAAATGTATCTATAACGAATGGCCCATTTTCCGACTATTGTAATAGCCTAACGTTATCTGAAAGAATAGCATGAATATGTCAAAAGAAATTGCGGGTTTGATTAAAATATTCCAGCAGAAATATGCCGATAAAATAAAGGAATGCGCAAAGCTGAGTGAGAAATTAAGCGAGAATTGTAGCAAGCTTTCGCGGTCTTGGAGTGGATCTTTTGCGGGCTGGCATGGAAATATGTATTTTCGAGATTTTGAAATTCCTTCAATTCATGAGAAATTCAGTGGAGAATGGGGCGGCATACATGGGATTCCATCAGGATGGGAAGAAAAGCAACCCGAGCAAGTTTCTGTTAAACTTGAAGAATTAGTTGGAAATAGGTTTTCCATAGATCGGCTTGAATCTGACATAAAAGATTTACGGCAGGCCATAGAAACATTGCAGAGAGAAATAGTGATTTTCTATGCCTCCTTTAATTTTAATGCCGATCTGAACAAGGAAAAAGAGCTGATGGACAAAGTTGAAAATTACTCGTTTGGAGAGTCCAAGAATGAATTTATTTATGCACGATTGCCGAAATCATTAATGTCGAGAGATTCCGAGGCTCTACGGCAAGGAATATGTACTCCAGCTTGGCTATATTATGAAGGCATTGCGTTGGAAGGAATCAGTCTCTGCAAAGCGATTAATGATTTTTTCATTCTCGTCGATAGGCTATCTCGCCAGTTGGAGAATAAGGTGAAGATGAAGAAACAGGATTGCGTGAGTGACTTTGGAAAAAACCTGAACGCCGATATATATGCTAAATGTCATGAGTTATATGAAAAAGGGGCATATGCAGAAGCTGTTGAAAAGAGTTTTAAAGTTGTCCGGGATAGATTGCGCAAATTAACAGGATACGAGACTGGATCGGAAGCTTTTGGAAAAGGCAAATTGCACATCAAAGGAGCTGCGGCCCCTAATGTCGATCAAGATTTTAACAACGCGGTAAAGTTTCTGACAATGGCAATTGATCAGTTCCGGAATGAAAAAAGTCATACATCTGATGCCAAGATAGATGATCCGATTCGTGCATATGAGTATTTACGATTGAGCAGTTTGGCGATGAACTTATTGGAGAATGTGGACATCAGGTCATAGAGAGGCAAAGAGAACGGTTCTATTTGCTTCCCATGATTTCCACGTTGTAGCGGAATTTGTTGATATTGTCGATTAGGGACATAAAAAACAGTTTTTTTGTAACAATTCAATTTTA
>Ga0180007_10007509_pt1 | contig 10280 bp, 13 predicted proteins | sample MM_PC_MetaG_FD_121122 | JGI IMG/M metagenome (GOLD analysis project Ga0180007, IMG submission 121122) | Groundwater microbial communities from the Aspo Hard Rock Laboratory (HRL) deep subsurface site, Sweden - MM_PC_MetaG | ecosystem: Environmental > Aquatic > Deep subsurface > Groundwater...
CGCACATTCGCGGCATCCGCCAAATTGGTTTTGAATAGGGTTGTATCGTTCGGGATTGCAGCACGAGAGGCATTGACATACAGGCCCGCAAGATCGGCCTCAATTTCATTTACAAGGGTACGCATGGCTTGGTAAAACTGGTCAACCATGATCCGGGAAACTCCAGATCCGCCAGGGCTATTCATCTGCATGGACTCTTCACCCTGCCATCGGACAGGGCAAGCCCGCGATTCAGTGATAGCCAATGTTATATTTCCAATAGTTTGCTCACCGACATCAGTTCGATGCTGTGCTGGAGCAATGGTAAATGCTGTGGCTGCCGGCGCGACAAAAGATCGGACTGTCTGGCCGATAGCAGCACGAGCAAGACTTGAATCTCTTGTTACGGCAGGGATGAACCCGACCAATTCCCTCGACACAATGTCAAGGGCAAGGTACAAAGTGGGAATCAAATTTGTGAGGGTATTTGCGGCCATGATTTTCTCCTTTTCTAAATGTGTTTTGGTTTACTAAAAATAAAAAAGCCGAGACTAAAGAATCATATTTGACCCTTCAGGTCTCGGCTTCGCCTTTTTCTATCTCCCTTTAGGAAATAGTTCTGTTTTTAAAAGAGCTTTTTTAGGTAGTTAAAACCCCTCCCGCCTTCATAAACTCCATTTTTCTAACATCAGATAGAGCATCAAAGGCAGTCCGGGTCATTGTTTTTTGCTCGCCTTTCCCATCTCCACCGCCAGGTGCTCCACCACCTGTATTGACGGGTGCATCGACAAAGGCTTTGCCTTCATCCGATTTACTCCATTCGGCAACGAAGTCCTTCAGAAGCTTGTCGCCTACTTTCGCCACCCGGTTCTCGCCGTCCGCCGTTAGAACGACCTGCCCCGCGAGCATAGCCTTTGCCGCTTTCAAATACGAAGATTTTTTGACACCCGCCTCAAGCAGGGCAGTCGAAAGGCCGTTGTCAACAAGCAAATTGTGTGCGACTTTGCTTTCCGTCTCATACGCTTTCTTGATCTTGTCGGACTCGGTTGTGGCGGTTTTCAGCGCCTTGGTTGCCTCTGCCAACTTGGTTTCGGATTCAGCGAGTTCGGCCTGAAGTGCCGCATGATCTACCGGATCAATCTGCGCGTCCTTGGTCGCTTTCTTCAGTTTGCCCAGCAATTCGGTGTTTTTGGCCTTCAGTCCGCCGGTCGCTTCCTCGACCGCCGTTTCGACCGCTGCATCAACAGCCGCCTTTAGCGCCGCTTTTGTGTCCAGATCCTTTGGATCATAAGCCATGATTTTCTCCTTTAGAGAATTGGTTTTGGGCTTTGCCCGATTAAGCTCTCGATATCAATACAGTCCCGTCATCTTCAAGGGTTACGCCATCCGCAGCTCCTATGCAATCGCATCCAGAATGATATACGAGAGCATCTTGTGGCATGGTTTTCAATCTCTCGATAAGTTCACTTACTGTTAGAACATTTTCATTCCCGTAATTATCATCTTGCATAGAACCTCTTTTGGGCTTTGCCCAGTTAGCGTACCAGCCGTTACCCGGAAGGTTTTATATTAGGATACATGGAAAAAAATAAAATGCAAGAACTATTTTTCTATATCCTTTATTCATTGTCAAGTAAATTATTTTGATTTTAATTGCGCAAGCGCATTTGCCCGACGTGTTGCCCATCTCTTCGCGCCCGTTCCCGGAGGCATTTTCTTACCGCGAAGTTTAGACACGCGCTTTTCAATAGTTTCCGCCGATTGTTTCTTGCCCCGATGTGCTTCTGCTGAGCGGGCTATTGCTTCCGTGCTTGGTTTTCTCCCCTTATTGGTTGCGGATATTTTCGCGCACGTTTCAGGAGTTCTTTTTTTCCCCGTATTGGCTAAGGCGCGATGGGCGATTACTTCGGGTGATTGCTTTCTTCCTGATAGTGCGGCGGATAGTTTCGCCCGTGTCTCCAGACTATGTTTTTTGCCGGTTAGGGCCGCCGATATCTTGGCCCTTGTTTCGGCAGTTTGGTTCTTTTTCGCCACCGACATATTGATACATGCTTGCAACGGCATTTTTCGGCCCTTATGATAGGCTAACAGTTTAGCACAATGTTCTGGTGAAAGAGTGCGCCCCTTCAATGCCGCCGATATTTTCATTCTCGTTTCTTCCGTGGGTATCCCCATCCCATCCCCACCTTCTGTTGAATTGGTAAGGTCATGGCCGGCCTTTTTATATTCTGAAATAAACCTGCGTTCTGTTTCTTCCCATTCACTAATAATAACATCAACAACGAGATTGATTTGCGGAGACATCCCCGCTGCTACAATAGAACGTATCCAGTTAAGTTTTCGTGTAGTTTTGGAAACATCAAAAGCCTCTGTCATGTGTTCTTTTAACCGATTTGATAGCTTGCGCGTAGTTTTTCCTATGTACCGAATCTTTTCCGGTGTTCGTGGGTCACATAATACGTAAACATGCACAACCTTTTCCATGATTCTCATTTAGCACGTAAATCAGACAATGTCAAGGGATTTCCATTGAAACTTAAAAGATCGGATAAAGTTATTTTCCCACTTCGCCAAAGTGCAGCACGCCCTGGGCCTAAAAGATCATTTTGATAACCAACTGAATGTCTGGAAAGGAAGGCCGAAAAACTGAGGTCTGCGGGCACCTGGCCCAGATCGCTTGCTCTTGTACCCGTGGGAGGCTCTTCGATGTCGGCACCAAGTTCTTTATAACTCTTCAATATCATTAAAATTTGACACCGGCAATTAGTATGAATTGGCGTCTGGATAAAAGGGATTTTATTTCCACCTATGGGCTTAAAGTTCAGATCCCATTGAGCACCGCTTCTTGCTATACAGATTTTGCAGATTATCCCGTCAAGGGTGGATAGATGGAAATATCCTTTCGATATATCCTCATTTTCCTTATAGACGGCCATTCGTGCCGCACTTGATATGCTCATAATCGAATCATGAACTAAGGCCGATGCGTTACGTCGCAAGATTGAATCCGGGAAACCAATTCCAGGGGTGCCCAGCCGCTTTGAACCGAAAACACGGACGATAATCTGCTGCAATGTCTCCCCCTGAGCAATGCCTTGACGGACGGCGTTCCCATACCTAAAAGCCAGGTCATCGCCTTGTTTTGCCCACCATGCCCTTAAAGGTGCCCCCTGGAGCAGCGTATCGCTTACCAATGCCCTTAAAACGGCTTCGGTAGGTATAGCAGCTTCAAGGCCGATAGTGGCGAATGTCTGAGCGGTAGCAGTGGCTTCAATTTTTGCCAGGTTTGATAAATCAATTTTCCCTTGAATATCGCCATAATACCCATCAATTATTGTGGTCGCCTCTTTAAGCAATTTCTTGACGCGGGCCTTTCCGAAATCGGTCAAATCGAGGGCAAGTTTCGCCTTTAATTCGCGCTGTAATTGATCAAGTATCGCCAGCACCTTCTTGCGCTCGCCTGCGATAAAACGGAGCAGGTTCACCTGATGCGATAGAGTTTCATCCATCAGTACAAGCTCGGCTTTATTCATATTGTCTCTTTATGCAAATACTCAAACGCTTCAAGCACGCATCGTACCTCTTCAAAAGAAAAACCACCATCCAATGTAAAACTGTCAACAGAATCGAAATGATAATAAATACTATCGTTAAATTTCTTTGTAATTTCTTCTATCGTTATTTCTTGCTCATCAGTTAAGGGTTTCATTCAATTATTCCTCCGTTTTTGGTTTCGGAATGGGTTTTGACGCTATTCGTTCTTGCTCATCTTCAAGCGTAACATCAACGGTTACCATTTCCCGCTTTTTCAAGAGATTGAAAAAGCCTTCATCGCTGAAGCCGGGTGCCCCCTGTTGCCAAGCCGCCAACCACCCGGCCAGCTCCTGAGGTGTAACCTCCGGCGGTAGAAATTCATTGTTAAGCGTGATCGACCAATCCCCTGGCTGCCTGGCCCATTCGCAGAACGTGTTTAAAGCCTTGGTCAACCCGATGGATATTGTCGCCGCCATTGCCGAAAGAATCGAAGTTTCACCCGCCCGATATATCCTGGCCGCTTGTGCCGTCTCGGTCGATTTGCGCTCGCTGGCAAGAAGCCGGGCTCCCAAAATCGCCATGCGTTCCTCATTTTTTATCATTTCGGCAGACACCGGGATAAGACCCTCGCCCTTAAACTCCAGAAAGCCAACGCTGGTCTGCGGATCCGGGAAAACCCAAGCCGCCGCCGATCCGATATAAAGTTTGTCCCCGGGATTCTCCGGCGTGTACCCGGCAATCCAGGGAGTCGGGAGGGTGAAATGCAGCCCGTGCATCAAGTCGGCACTCAGTCGGAAGTGGTGAAGATTCACCTCCATCAGATCAATAAGCGGTGGCTCATCCATCTCCAGGGTCGTGTCGTCGATCCCAATCGGGAAAAAAGGAATGTATGGCAGCGGCTTGCCGTTCATCAGCGGAAATATATCCGGCCCCACCTGCTCGTCTTCTTTTTTGTTGTTGATCCTGAACACCCGAACGCGGTAGACCGGCCCCTCGTTCTCGCCCGCGCCGTCCGATGATTTTCGGGTCACCAGGTCAAGGATCCGGTATCGTGTTTCAACCTCCGGATTCTCGAAGCCCTCCGCCGGATATGTGAAATCCTCCCGCAGCCGAACTTGCACCGGCACGGTCTGGTTGTTCACCCGTCCCGGTTCCCAATTGTAAATTGTTTCAGCAGCGTATAGCTGCATGGTCGGCCGGATGTTCATCCGCTGCGTGTCGGCCACCGTGAGACCCACGGTCGATTGTTCCGGGTGATCGACCAGCACCCCGAGACGCCCGGTCGTCAAATCTTCGATCGTGACTTGCTGCGCGAATATATGAAAACTGACACCCGATCCGGTCACGTCCTCAAGCATCGGTTCGATGGATGCCGGAACAATGATTTCCGGGTCCTTCCGAAATATCATGCCGGCGAGTGCCGAAATCGTGCGCCACGTGAAATTGACATAAGACGCGCGCATCCGATACGCGTTATAATCAGCGTCGGTCTGATCCTTGAGCCTCGGCAGAACAATCTCGCCGAGCGCCTTGACCGCCCGCTGGCCTTCGACTGTGGCGCGCGCGATTTGCCATTGCGGTGACATAAAATCGTGTTTTTTATGGGTCGTGTCTACAGTTGATGCCATGATTAATTCTCCTTGTCATAAATATATTCAAGCAGATAATAGTCAATAAAATACCTTGATATTATAAACCTGCAAGCTGTATTTTGTGCATAGTTTCTGATACAACCGGAAAACAATAATCCACATAATATCCAATCGCATCTGAAATATGCGTCAACATCGGCGTAGATTTCTTGTCAATTTCCCCTGAGCCACCCTTCAGGAGCTGCACGCCTTCAAAATCCTTGACTACCCTGGGAGCCTTTATGGGATCCACCATAAGCCGGACCTCCCCGCTTGCGCTTTTGAGCCTGCTATTTACAGCATTGATCCGGGAGCGCTCCCTGGGATTCGCCGCCTTCACCCGGAAGGCAAGGCGTTCCCCGAATACTGGTTTCAATTCAGCTTTAACTAAATCCCAATCCGAGCCTGAAACTTTCGCCGTCCCTGTAGCCCCCCCAGTCGCATCACCGTAACAGACAACCTTCCCTAGATGACTGCCCCAATCCTGAATGATCTTGCGGCATACGGCCGGCGTGTTGGAATTTCGGGGAATATGCACCTCTCCGATGATTCCAGTACCCTCTAAACCATTCGGCAAAGTCTGCTCTTGAGCGATAGCGCAAACGCCCGGCTCTACGTTAAAGTCAAAGCAAAGGGCAAGGGCCTGTTTTGGGTCATATTTCAGCGGCTTGCAATGGATTCTTTCATCGAAAACATAATATGCCCGGCCCTCGAAGGAGATAAACGAGCCTTCATATTCCTGCTGATAGGTCAGTTCATCAAGATCCCGCTTCGCCGCCTCAATCTCTGCCGGCGTTAAAATATCCGATGAAAACCAAGTATAAGATCCCCATTCGCTTTTAGGTCCTTCTGCGGCCATCAATGCTTTTGCCGCCCGGTCAATCTCATAGTAATGGTTTCGGCCTTCCGGTACGCCTATCAAATCGCACCATCCATTTCGATCTGATAAAGCCGGTCTTACATTTTGAATCCAGGCCGTCGGCTTCATATTGGCCAATTCATCGAGAATACCCCCATCCCAGGGCTGGCCCTCAATTCGTTCCGGCTTATCCATGCCGACAACCCATATCTCAGCGCCATTGATAAGGGATACCATAAGATTTGACTCTGAGGGTCGGCGGGAAAGAAATTGTTTAGGTACAAGGGCCTTTAGATCATCCCAGAAAATACGGTGAGCTTGATCACGGGTAGGTGCGGCCAGAAAATAGCGCGGTTCCCAATTTGTTGCGGCTTCCATTGCGCGGATCACGGTTTTGCGTTTCCCTCTTTCGGTCTTGCCCGATCTCCGGCCCGCAGATACCACGTTGAACCGGTGAGGACTTTGGGAATATGCTTCACCCGCCGGATGTAGCCTAAACTGTGTCCACCTTGGGGGTAATTCCATTCGTCTTAATCCTCATAGCTTGGGTCTGTTCTCTCATCTTGCGGGCTGCGTCATTAGGGTCAGTAGGAGCAATATCAATACGATCCCGCCATAGATCAGGCCTTCTATTTTTAAGCCAAATGAAGGCCGCTGCGGTGTCAGGTGGATAATATTTTATTAAATTGGTAATGACAATTTTCCCTTTTATTGCTTTAATATCAACATCTTTGTGGCTATATCCAGTAGCGCGTTTATAAAGGCTTATCGCAACATCTTGATCGGCAATTATTCGTCCCTTTTTTATGGCCCCTATGAACTCTGGCTTTTCTTTTATCCATTTTTCGATTGTTTTTATTGAAATTCCAAACATTTTAGCAAGTTGTTCATTGGTCAATCCCAGCATACAGGCGCGGCTTGCTTGTTCGCAATATTCTGGTTTATAGAGAGTTGGCCGGCCCATTTTCATGGTAAAATTATAAACTAATCATAAAAAAAGTCAAGGATTTTTAATTATTTCTCTGTCCTGATCCCGATAATAATCGAGCCATGAGTATTGTAATCACTTCGGCGTTGAGAACGCTTTCAATTGTCCCGGCTGCTGAGCGCAAGGCGGCGATCTTCTCGTCAGATTTCAATTCCCTGCCTAACAAATATTCAATCAATTTTCCCGATTCATCGCTTATCTTTTTCATATCCATCATTTTTCTCCTTTAAATATTCGCTCAGCAGCTTGATTATCTCGTCAAGCGCATTGAAATTATACGTTTTTTCCATATAGGCAAGGCCTCGCTGCTCGGTCTCCATGTGGTGGTATAGGCAGAGAGGTATTGACCTGCAATCGCTGCCCCAGGCGCCACGGCTGATGATGTGGTGAGGGGTGATCCTTCCGATGCACTTTCGGCCCTCGCAAAGGCATCGCTGCGACCGTATGAAATCGAGGTATCGAAGGTCCTCCTGGCGCGGGTTCTTGGGGATCATGGGCATGGGAGTCATTTAATTATCGCCTGCAGGAGAGTTGGAACATTATTTCATGTCCTTTCCTATTCCGTGGAGGAGCTCTTTTAGCTTTTCTGGTGGCAATGGTTTATAGCAGGCTGGGCATGAATCGAAGTTTTTGATGTCTTCTTGGGTAGTTTCCTTGCCGCACTTCGGGCAATTAGGGAAGGTTATTTTTGTTTCTTTTTTATTGGGTGATTGATTTCCATCATTCCTTAGCCAATTATTCAGAGTGGCATAATGGTCTTTATATTTTGAATATTTTTGAGGCTGGGATTTTAGGGAGTTGGAGAAGGATTCGATTTTGTCTTGGACGGCTTTCTCTCCATATTTGATTTGCAGTTTTTTCTTTTCTTCTTCGATTAAAAAAATATTGGAGAATTCGCCGCAGGCGAGTCTCTCTCTCTCTTTACTTACCTTACCTTCCCTTACCTTACCTTGAGGGCTTGTTGCGGATGACTCCCGCAATAGCCCGTCAATGGTGGGCAATGGTTGGCATATGTCAGGCAATTCTTGGAGATCTTCTTTTTTATAAGTAGGTTCTCCAAGTCTATCTTGGCGTAATGTTTGGATTACTTTAAATTTTGGGTCATACGCAATTAACTTACCTGTTTTTTGGTGTTTATAAAGTATCCAGAGTTTGATGTCAGTCAACTCCCGGCATATGCCAGGCAACTCCTGGAGTAAGATTTCTTTTACCCGTGGAAAAATGTTAAATTTCAAGAAGTCTGGCTCAACTTCTAAATAACCATGATTATCAAACCAAGGAATAGCCCATGTAAATAATAGCTTTCCTTTCAAAGAAAGAGAATTGACCTTCCTGGACTGCGAAATATTCTTAGAAATCATCCTTTTTTCAGCCATTTTTTCTCTCCCTTTCAACTTTTATATGGCATTCATCACATATCGATCCGAATAATTTAGTCCAACCTGACATTATTTCCCCCAATCGTAAAAGAAACCCATTTTTTAATTTCACTTTTTAAATTATCTAAATTCGATTCAAGCCAAATAGATTGATTCCCATTTTTGAACCAACAAAATTTTTTAATTTCCATCGTTTCAGCATTTCCTAAAACAAGAATTGCAGAAAGAATTCCCGTCTTAGTTAATCGTTCATACATTATTTTTTGGCCGATAGGGATAATTATAGAGAAGTTTTTCCATTCAAGCATCAACCCTTTGCCATTAATTTCGACAATTCCATCAACATCCCCAAAATTTATCCGTCCAGGAAAACAACCTGAAAAAACTTCTATTTTTGGCCTCATTTTTTTATTAAAACATCCTTGTTTATCACAATCCCACCGCATGGGATTAAAGCCATTATTTTTTTGATTGAACATTCCACCACACCACTTTAGTTTTAACTTTTGAACCGAGAATAATAACCGCCGAGGGGAAAGGGGCTGCTGTATCGCTATTCTCCTGCCATTTTAAACGCCCCTTGATAAATCTTATTTCTCCATTTATACAGTTATCCCACCACCATTCCGTATCTGTCCTGGCAGGAACCAAACAAACCACTACTGCTTCGTTTTCAGATTCAATTCTTGCCTTTGTCATCCACTCTTTAATTTCCCTTCCATAGGGTGGATTCATCCAACAACTTCCATTCCAATTTTGTTTAAGGCCATCCTGTTTTTTTGTATAATATTCAGGACATTTATGATTAAATTCGGAGGCACAAACATCGAGGGTGAAATGAAATTCTTTGTCGAGGATATCAAAAAGCCATTGCGGGGTTTGCCATTCGGCAATATCACTTCGTCCATACCATTCTCCGGCAAATTTCAATAGGCCGGCTATGGTAAATTCATCTCCATAATAAGAAATTTCTGTAAAATAAACTTCAAACTTATCCTCCGGCACCCTGGCCACTTTCTGCCAAACATGGGCCGTATTAGGGGAAATACCTGCTTGTTCGAGAGTTTCTTGAAGGGGGGTTTCAATGGGTAGGTTACCTACTGTTTGAAAATTTTCACTTCGCCGATCGCCTCCTTTATCTCTCGCCGTCATCCCACCCTGCTCTGGGGGAAGCAGAATTATTCCGGCTTGCCGGATAGATCGGAGTTTTATTTCTTGGGCTTCCTGGGCCTTTTCAAAAGCTCCTTGAGCCTTATAAAAAATTCCTGCTGCTTCAGCCATGTCTTTTACCTTAACGGCATCTTTTATTTTGGTTATTTTTTGTATTTCTGCGGAGGAATATTTTTGAAGTTCATTTGCCATGGATCAAACTCCAATCTGAAAGCCGCAGGGGACGGAGGCGCAAGGATGCGCCGTGGAAGGCGTGCGAGGCTTTCCCGTCCCCTTTGGCCATTGAATTTTATATTTTGGATTGATCATTAAAGCCTCGCAAAATTTATCTTATAAAATCCCCTAATCATTGTCAAGATAAAAATGCTATTTCATTCCCAATAAACTTCCCGTGCCGATTTTCCCTTTTATTTGTTTGAAATTTTTACAATAACCATCTCCCCCAAGATTTGCTGGATACCCGTCTCGCATCATGCAATTATAACAGTTAAGAGGTTGAACAATACTTATTCGATGATAATTTAAGCAATTAAAGGTTATTTTGTTTTTGTGCAATTTCATTTCCCCAACCGATCATCTACAATCCAAAATCTCCACTTGCCATAATCCTTCACAATGATTTTTTCTCCATCAGGAGTATCAATTACTTTTGTTAGTCTACCTGCACCATGATAGGGTAGTGTTTCCACAACTTTATATTTTTTCCCCTCAATTTTTATCGTTGCCATTTTACTTCCCCC
>Ga0180007_10007510_pt1 | contig 10279 bp, 13 predicted proteins | sample MM_PC_MetaG_FD_121122 | JGI IMG/M metagenome (GOLD analysis project Ga0180007, IMG submission 121122) | Groundwater microbial communities from the Aspo Hard Rock Laboratory (HRL) deep subsurface site, Sweden - MM_PC_MetaG | ecosystem: Environmental > Aquatic > Deep subsurface > Groundwater...
ACTTAAAATAATCCAAAGTAATACGCTCATAATTGCTGCTATTAAAATTTATACTTTCATTATAACAAAAAATCGCTAAAAAAGCGATAATTTATATCAGTCACAGTCCTCTCCCCGTCACGTCGCAGTCTCTAGCTAGGACTGCGACTTCTGCTAGTCACAGTCCCCTCATTAGATTCGGGAGACTGTGACTAAACGGAAAATGACAAAGGAATAGAATATTTGTATATTTGTAATGGATTTGTAATTTGTAGGAATCATTTTAATCTTATCTCAACAATTTCTCCCCTACTGCCTATTCTCATGGGCGGTCCCCAAGTGCCGACTCCGCTTGTGGTATATATATTAAAATCACCATCTTGATTTAAGCCATAATTATACTTGCCGTAGATTTTATCTGCCACCCAGGTAAAAGGAAAAGTTTGTCCTGCGTGAGAATGGCCTGATAATTGTAAATTAATTCCGCTTGCACGAGCTAAACTAAAATCAGTATTAGGCGACCAGTAAATATTTGAATGCTGCCCGGCAAGATTTTGTTCTTTTTGTTCAATACTGGTTGGTGAATGATATAATAAAATACTTGGCAGGCTAGGATTATAGCCTGCCAGACTGGCTATAAAGTTGCTGTCTCGAACTTGGCCAAACTCTGGGTAGCTTACGCCGATTATCTGCAAGCTATCAAGATCTGCTATTTGATTATCTAAAATATTTATTTTAGTGTCTTGTAAAGCTGCCTTAACTTTGCCTGTACCTAAGTAAACTTCGTGATTGCCAGTAATAAAATAAATGCCTTGGTCAGCTTGTAATTGATCCAAGGTGCCTAAAAATTTTGCCAGATTGCTGGCTGTACCATCAAATAAATCACCGGTAATGACAATTAAATCTGGCTTTAAATCATTGACTTGCTTAACAACCTTTTCCGCAAAGGCAATTCCATAAATCTGGCCTAAATGCAAATCTGATAATTGCACTATTGTTTTATTTTGCCAAGCTTGGGGCAAGCCTGCGATTGTAACATCAATATTTTTAACTTGGGGATGCATTGCCTGCCAGACTCCGAATAATGAATAAAGCAAAATTATTGAAAAAGCCAGTGAGCCAACAATTAATTTAACATCTAAATTAAATAATTTAAAGACAAAGATTATCAGCCAAGCCAAGACTGCTGCCATAAGCAAGTTGATTATCAAGCCCAGCCAAAAAGCTGACAGCCCGTAAAAAACGCGGAAAATAACTAAATCGCTTAAGCGCGTCAGAATCATTGCTGCAAAAAAGCTAACTGACAAAAAGATAAAAACAACAGCCAGCGCTTTTTTCAAGGTTTGATTTGAAATAGCAAAAAACTTGGCTGTTGAAAAATAAAGAAAAAAATGAAGGCCAAAGTAAATTAGCAAAACTAAAACTACAAGAGAAATTGCTTTTAAATTCATATGGATTTAAAAATTATAATTATTTTCATTATAACAAAAAATCACCTAAATGGCGATTTTTTGTATTTTATAAAATTAGCTTTACTTAAAAAACACCGGGATCTCTAAAGCATCATCGTATTCTGGCAAGCCTGAAGGATTATCCTTTTTTAAAATTAAAGCTCCCCTATTACTGACACTAATATCAGCAGTAAATTCTAAAGTCGCTGTAAAAGGCACAAATTCTTCAGTCATCCAGCCTGCCCCGTCTTCATGACTGGGGTCAACTTTAGCCTGTGCAATACCTTGAGCAATTATCAAGCCGTCCCAATTAACTAGCACTACTGGAAAATCTGCTTCGAAATACCAGTTGCCACGGGCTTGGCCAGTTACAGTTAAGGGAGATGAAATGTATGAGGCAGGAGCAGGATAATATAATTCAATTAAATCATGCTTAAAATTCAATTCTTTAAATGTGCTTTCTTCATAGGTTAAATATTTTGATACTCCTACCGAAGGTATGGCAGTTATTGGCTCGTCAGCTTTTCGCTCAGCATAATTAACAATCACAATGCCCTGGCGGACCTCTGTGGTTTGCGGCGCAATCCGATCACCTAGCAAAATTGCATTAGTGCCTTGATATTTATTACTATCATTTATGGCTAAGGCAACATAATAAAAAATTCCACTGCCTCCGGAGGTCTGGCTTAAAACCACTACTGCATCCTCATCATCATCCTGATCAATGTCTGCTTCTTGATCAACTGAAAAAATACTAGTGATAATTTTACTAGCACTGTCTGGTAAAATTTCTTCTTCGCTAAAACCGTTTCTTAAAGTAACTTGTTTATCTTCAATAGTATAAACGCAGTTGCTTGGGTCTTGGCCGGTAATAGTTTCTGTTTGGTTAAATTTGCATACCTGCACGCACTGCATGGTGCAAAATTCAGCTTCAGGGTCGTGCCGGCAGGCTGACTCGCATTCAAAAAATTCTCCGCCTGCCTTCTCACACCATTCCTCACCTGCCATTTCACATTCCTGATACTCTTCTAGCCAAGTGCCATTATTGTCCTCGCAGTCTTTAGCTAAATCTACTTCTGCCTCTTCTCCACAGCCAGTAGTTGGCATTGGCGCGTAAGGCACGCCATGTTTTACCCATTCACCATCAACACAAATCCAGTCATCTTCCGAGCCGCCAATAATAAAACGCAAGCTAAAAACAACAACTAATAAGAGAATGATCCCTCCAATAATCAAAATTGCTTTTTTCATAAGTTTATATTCAATTATTATCTACTTTTATCCTAGCAATTCTTATTAAATAAAATCAAATAATTTACTTTTTTAATAAGTCGCGTATTTCAGCCAAAAGTTTTACTTCCTCACTGGGTTCAGACGGCTTTGTCTCCTCAACAGGTTTTTCTTTTTTTAGCTTGTTGATAATCTTAATTGCCATAAATATGGACCAAGCGATTATCAAGAAGTTGAAAACTGTTTGTAGAAAATTGCCGTATTTTAAAACAGCTTCTTGATGCAAAACCAGTTGAAGGCCGGAGAAATCAACTCCGCCGACCAAAGCGCCGAGCAAAGGCATGATAATGTCGTCAACAAATGAACTTACGATCTTGCCGAACGCTCCGCCAATCACAACTGCGACTGCCAGGTCAACTACATTACCTTTGACTGCGAATTTTTTAAATTCCTCGATTAATTTCATATTTTTTCTTCATTTATTTTAATTCAATCGCCAAATAGTATAGTTAAGAATAGTGGCAAAAGATACCCAAACGATATAAGGCAGGAACAAAATTCCGGCCCAAGTGTTGATTCTCCAGAATAAAATTGTTGTTGCTATAATAAAGCCGAGCAGAATAAGTATTTCTAAAAAAGCCAAGCCAGGATTTTTCAAACCAAAGAAAAGAATTGACCAAAGAACATTTAATGCTAAATGCACTCCATAAATTATCAGCGCGATCTTTGCTCCGGGCAGTTCCTTTTTCTGATAAACAAAATAAGCTGCTATGCCCATCAAGGTATAGAGCGTTAGCCAAACCGGGCCAAACAGCCAACTGGGAGGATTCCAAGAGGGCTTAGCTAAATCAGCATACCAGCTAGGTATGGCCGAAGTAGTAAAAACAGAGCCGATAAGGCCAGCTGATTGAGCAATGACAATGGAAATTATTATTGCAATGTATCTCATAAATCCTGATTTCCTATTTCCCTTTATCTTCTCTCGCGCCCATGATCAAGGCACCGATTAAGAGAAGGAAAATTATTATGACAAGTATAATAACCATAAAATTTTTTTAAATAGATTTTATTATCCATTAGCTAAGCCATTTATGATATGGCGTCTCTACCTTTATCCTACCAATTTTAACTAATTTAAGTCAAATACTATAAACTTAAACTTTCTCTTTGCGCCTATCAGCTTATCTGCCTCTATTAAAATGGTGCAACATTAGGCTTGCCTAAAAATAGAGTATTAAACAAAAAACGGCATATTACCGTTTTTTTGCTGTTAATTTGGCAGAATTTTTTATTTTCTAAAAATATATTTTAGGTCGTAATCTTCTGCTTTAAAATACTTTTTAGCGAATTTCGCCACCGTGTTAGGATCATAATACTTGCAGGAGAAAACGTCTAAATAAACATTATTAGCTTGGTTTGCGAAATGGGCCGATATTAGCGAAGTCTCGATTAGCTGAGTCATGGAAAATCCGGCTACTCTTGGGTTTTCACCGAAATTAACTATTTGGCATTCGCCGTAGCGTTTCATTTCGATTAAATCGCAGAGTTCGACCACGAATTTTCTAATTTTTTCTTCATCCCTAATATAACCGCCCTCGCATGAATGCAGGTCGATACTCGAGGATAGCCCCCAATATCGCCCCTGGTCATACTCCTCCTTGCTGGGACTGTTCATTTTTGTTAATAAAAATTACTTAATTAATTCCTAAAACTTTTTAAAGAAAAAGTTAGGATAAATTAATTATATAGATTTTTTAATTTTTGTAAAGATGTTAATAACTTTTTTATTAATAGATTTTAGCTAATTACTAATTCTCCTTATATTTTACCATATCCTAGCCTAAGAAAACAGCCTCCCCTGTCTGACGGGAGACTGTGACTTAACGGAAAATCCTATTTAAAAATTCTCACTCATTTCAATTGCCTGCTTTAACTGGGCTAATGCATATTCCTTTTTTTCTCCGTCTAATCCATCCACTACCATAGCCAAAGAACGAAATTTAGTTAAATTAATAACTGCTTCAGCCACTCTGGGATCATCATCCTGGTAATGCTCTTTAATTTCTTCTTCTATGCCCCTAATAAATTCTTTTATATTATCAATAGAATCCAGATTTTCTAAAGCTCCATTCATCACATCACCCAAGTCATAAACCAGGGATAATTCCCGATTCTGGGTAGTGCCGGCTCGCTTCCAGTCGCTCAGCAAGGCCCGGCCGTCTGCAGTATAAATAATTTTATCCAAATAACAGCCTCCGTGAGCTAAGCTGTATTCATGCCCTTCAAGCTGCCGGCTCTTGATAATATCCTCATAGCGAGTCAGGGCAGTAGCAATTTCATGCTTAATCTCATGCTCCATCTCACCCAATTCCTTCTGGGTATTCTCCTGATAACCTTCAAAGTGATCAAAATAATCTTCAAATATTTTCTGCTCTAATTCCAGCTTGCTGGTTATCTGATTTTCCGCCATAATCTCTTGGATCATCTTTGTGGCCTTTAAATTTTTCTGCAGGTCCAGCAAAGTACGGGCTATAGCCCGGCCCTCTTGTTCCCCATATTGTTCAAAATCCTTATGCTGCTCTCGTGTCCTTTTCAGCAAGTATAAATCTCCCTGTCTAGGATCATGGTTTGCCTCTATGATTTGATCAGCTGAAACACTGCCTTGGCTTAAAAATTTATTAAGCTTTTGGTTTATAATAATTTCCCGCCTAAGCCAGCGCTCGGCTTCTTCTCTGGGCGTAAGATCCCACTTATCATAATCTTTTTCCCGTTCCGGATCATAATGCTCGTCGTATTGACCTAACAAGCGCAAACTAACCGGCTCGCTGTCTAAATCAGCCTCTATTTCAGCAAACATATCTTCCTCGCCCTCTTGTTGCGGATTTATTTCTTCCACCCGCTCCCTTGCCTCATCTTGGTTAAATTCTATACCTGTCCGCCCTAATATTTCCTGAGCCTTGCTAATTAAACCCTCCTTAAACTGCTTGATTTTTTCAGTTAAACTAATTTCCTGCTTCTCCTTTAGGGCTTCTGGTGTTTTTGCAGGAGGCGGAAATTGATCAAATTTTTCTATTGGCATATTTTTATAATTAATAAGTTAGCTGCTTTTATTCTATCATATTTTCTTTAAAAAACAAAAAACAGTCTCCACGTTTGACGTGGGAGACTGTGACTGAACGAAAAAAAGCCACTCCCAGGGCGGTTACCTATCTAACAGAGCCCCTTTATGGATACTACTAAGCCACTGTGCCGACAAAGAATTAACAAAATTTTCTGTTTACCATTAAACATATTTAGTTTATAATTAAATTATGAGAGTGCCAATAAGAAAACCTGGAAAATATGCCGGACTTAAGCAGGATCCTTATATTACTCAGGAAAAATACAATAAACTAAAAGTTAAGCTTGATCGATTAAAAAACATTGAAAGGCATCCCGCTATTAAAGATGTTAAAGAGCAGGCTACTTTTGGCGACTTTTCGGAAAATGCGGCCTACTCTATAGCCAAGGGAAAGCTTCGCAGCATAAATAACAGAATCCTAAAAATAGAAGGCTGTCTTAAAACAGCTATTATTATAAAAGAGAACCCGAAAAGCGATACTGTTCAACTGGGAAGCACTGTTACGGTTGAATCTAATGGAAAAGTAAATACATATAAAATTCTCGGATCTGCAGAGGTTGATATATCAAAAGGTATTATTTCCCACAACTCCCCGATTGGATCTGGCTTGGTTGGAAAAAGGAAAGGAGAGATTGTAAAAATTAAAATTAAAGATAAAGAGATTGTAATTAAAATCTTAAAAATAGGATAATAAAAAACCAAGTAAAGTTTACCTGGTTTTTTATCTAATATAGACAAACTAATTTAAAAAATACGATTTATTTTTATTTTCCAGCCAATTGCCCGCAAGCTGCTTTAATCTCATCGCCCAGACTTTTTCGAATGCTAACGCTTATTTTATTTCTAAGCAAATAATTTTTAAATTGCCTGGTCTTATCTCGAGATGAGGCCGCTAGTCCTCCAGTGCTCTGATTATAGCGTATTAAATTCACATGCAGAAGATCTTGGCGATCAAACAATCGGATAAATTCAGCTAATTTATCAGCATCTTTCTCAGTATCATTAATATTCTCAAGCATAATGTACTCGAGAAAAACTTTTCGCTTGGTTTTCTGCAAATAAAAATCCAAAGCCTTTTTAATTTTTTGCAAATTAAATTGCTTATTTATAGGCATTAATTCTGATCGTTTTTTATCAATGGCCGAAACCAAGGATACTGCCAAATTAAGCTGGGGAAAATCTTTGGCAAAATTTTTTATCCCCGCTGGTATGCCGGCGGTGGAGACTGAAATATGGCGGGCGGAAAAATTAAACAATTCCGGATCAAGCAGCTTAGCTATACTTTTCTTAATTTCATCATAATTCAAAAAAGGCTCTCCCATGCCCATAAAAACTACGTTCGAAAAACTGCCGCTAATTTCAAATTTCTTTAAATATTGTTGCCAAAACAAAACCTGGTCGCAAATTTCTTCTGCACTTAAATTCCGGCCAGGACCGGCCGCTCCAGTAGCGCAGAATCTGCAGCCCAAAGCGCAGCCGGTCTGACTCGATAGGCAAGCCGACCATTGGCCAGGCAAGGGACTTATCAGCACTGTTTCAATTTGTTTGCCATCGCTTAGTTTTAATAAAGCCTTGAAGGATTTTTTATCTTTTGAAGCTAAGACTTGTACTTGAGAAAAGGATAAAATATTAATTTCCTGACTTAATCTGACTCTTAAATCTTTGGGGATAGTAGTAATCTCTGAAAAACCAGACACAGCATCAACATAAACAGCCTTAATTATCTGCTTGAATCTATACTTTGGTAATTTATTTTTTTCTATAAATTCACTTAAATTTTTTATTTGCATATTGATTAATTATTTTTGTTTTGTCATGTCACAGTCCCAGGTTTGATGGAGTCTGACGAAAAAACTGCAACTGAATCTAATATCTCCACAATCCGATCTTCTTGAAATAAACTAATCAGTGATTACCTTTAGGTTCGGCAGGTTGCTGGTAATCTGCTCCAGATCAATCTCTGCGTAATCATTGCCAGACAAATTAAAAGTCTTTAAATTCTTCAAGTTACCGATCTCTAAAGGCAGACCGGTTATCTGATTATAAGAATAATCAAGTTCTTTGAGTTTTTCCAGCTGCCCGATCTCAGCCGGTATACCGGTCATTTGGTTATTGCTGACATCAAGTTTCTCTAGGTTTTCCAAATGCCGTATTTCAGCCGGCAAAGCTCCGGTCAATGAATTATTAGAAAGGTCAAGTTCAGTCAGCTCTTTCATCTCAAGCATATAATCAGGCAGTTTAGCCAAACCCTGGTTAGATAGATCCAAGGTGTTAGAAGTTTTGCTGTCCAAAGCTTTGGAGTCATCAGGTCTTTCAGTTTCTTCAGCTTCGGGCCGAGGTTCTGATGTATTTTGGCTTTCCTTGATAGATAAATACCAAAAACCTAAATAAGCCAGAGCAATAACAGTAATAATGATAATAGTTTTTTTCATATTTTTTATTTATCACGTCAGACGTGATTTAATTATTAATCTCAGCAAATGCTACTATATAGTTCTTGCCATAATGCTTTAGACATTTAGGGCAGGTGGTATAGAAAAAATAAAGCTTTTTCATGTCTTTGCCTTTGTTCTTAACATACTCGGTCATCTGCTTAACCCAAGTCCCAACTTCCTTGTAAGGCCCTTCATAAACTTTAGTTAAATAATGCCCGCTTAACCTAACCATCTCTTCGCCAGCTACATTCTTGTCTACTGCAAAATAATGTTCGCCTGTCCAGGCTGAACAGTCATAGGAAAGTATTAAATAACTGTCTTTGGGACTGGCTCCTGCAGCTTCAATATTTTTCATGGTTTTCTTAAAAACCGATCCCATATTTATTGGGATATGCATAAAATTCTTGACTTTAGCTTTAACAAAAAGCTTATTGTCAAAACTAATTTCATTCTCATCCCAGTCTGCCGGGTTAAATTTAGGACAACACCCAGTTTCGGAAGTGTCCATATTCATTTTTGGCAATTGATTTGTTTGCATAGGTTTATATTTAATAATTATATAAAAAAAATCACCATATTATTCCGATCACATATACAAATTTTCAGGATTATTTCTGTCCAATTCCCATTTTTTAGGATTATCCATAATATATTGCCTAATTCTATTCAATTCATCATTATTTCGTATAATCCTGTCATGAAATCGCGGTTGCTAGGCAAAAATAATATTATTATTTTTGGCATATTTTGTTACCCCAATTTTAAAACCGCGAATTATTGACGATAAATTTTTTGATTGTGGTCCGAATTTATTCCTATATTCGTCTTGTAGGAACGCAAAATCTTGCGTTCCTGCCCCTAGATGTTAAATTAATTCTAATATAAACCCTCAAGGCCACCCATATATGTGCTCATAAAAGATGGCAGGACAAAAATCAAACCGATTAAGGGCAGGACAAAACAGATAATAGACACCCAAATTATAATGAGAAAATATTTCCTTGTCTTCTCTACTGATTTATAAATAGCATCAATTTTGGCTCCCTGCTCATCTATTTTTTTAATTATATCTTGTTCCATATATTTTAATTTATCACTTCAGACGAGTTTTAATTATAATTTCTCTATTCATGTTTTATTAACTATGGATTTTTTGCACTCTACCTACTTCACCTGTTTCCAGTCGAACTTTAATTCCGTGCGGATGAGTAGCTGAATTAGTAAGAATGTCTTGAATAACGCCATCGGTTAAGATACCTGTTTGCTGGTCCTGCTTTTGTAAGATAGATACATGCAGTCCATGATTAATATCAGATCTATTTTGTCCGTTCATATTTTTTTACTTATTTTTTTCTTTCTTAGGCCGCTTTATTTCTTCTTTATCGTAATTCCCATTTTTTTCATGCAAGCAGCATGCTCTTTGGCATTGCCGCAGCCGCCGTGCTTTTTGTGCCATTCCTCATGTTCTTTTTCCGTCACAACCATTCCCTTAGTTGATTTTTTTAACATAGTTTTTTTACACTTTTCCATATGTTTAAATTTAATTACCTAACCTGGGGATTTTTATCCGCCGTAATTTTATATGAAGACGGGCTATCCCAAGGTTGCTTTTAATTAAAATAAATTTATCACATTCTTTTCATACCAATGTTTATTAACAATCCGCTGTTCCTGTTTTTCGATCCAGGGCTGCCAGTCAAACTGATCCTCTGTTTTTTCTTTACCTTCGCGCCCCAGATAACCCACATTCTCTTTTAATACTCCGGCGGCTTGGTATTTTTTTACCGCAGTGAGAACGTCGGGCGAAAGCATAGTCAGTTCAAATAGGCGGATGCGCGATTCCGGCCGCTTAGCCAGGGCGATGTTAGTATTGAGGATCAGATACTCGACCGGCAAAATTGTTACCACGGCAAACATCCAAAGGAACAAGAATACTACGAATTTAAAAATATTCGCCCGCTTAGGGTTAAACAAACTCGAGATCAGCCAGACGAATAAGATTGCGCTATAAAGCACCGTATAAGAGGCAAAAAATTTCTCGTAGCTTAGACCATAATAAATTA
>Ga0180007_10007511_pt1 | contig 10278 bp, 9 predicted proteins | sample MM_PC_MetaG_FD_121122 | JGI IMG/M metagenome (GOLD analysis project Ga0180007, IMG submission 121122) | Groundwater microbial communities from the Aspo Hard Rock Laboratory (HRL) deep subsurface site, Sweden - MM_PC_MetaG | ecosystem: Environmental > Aquatic > Deep subsurface > Groundwater...
AAGAGTCTCATTTCTTCAGAGTCGACTACGGACAGAGTTATGAAGGATTTTCAGACACTTCTTTGGCTAATGCTCTTGCTAAGCTGTGGCTCTGGCTAAATAAAAGGGGCTATCTGGAGGACAAAGATACTAAAATTTTAAACGAAATTGCAGAAGGAGGAAGCCATGTTTTGTAAAAATTGTGATAAATCGAATGTTAGCTGGGATGCAGTTACTGAATTTGATGAATATATTATAGTTGTTTGTGATGACTGCGGTAGCTTCTGGCGAGAACCTAATGAGCAATATCTTCAAGCTCGGAAAAGAGAGTTAACAGAAAATTATTATGAAAAATGTAGGCGTTATTAAGCAAAGAGATATTGGAGGAAGAAGATGACTAAAAAAGAACTGTACAACAAAATATGGACGGCTATACATAACAGACAGCATGTGTCTTATGTCACCTTTCTTAAGACAAAGAAAGGCGAGGCGTTTACTAATGCTCAATGGAAAGAGTATCTCTACGAGAACGAAAGCCTCTCTTCTATCGATAATCTTGGAAAAGAGGAGATATTTTTACGGGAGGATAAAAAAATGCTTGACTCCGAGGACTACCAAGAGTTAGCTGACGCAATCAACACACTCTCCTATTTTGATGGAGAGGATAGCGTAATCCTGACAGATACTGTGATTGCTGTTTTGTGTAACATTTTCAAAGAGGATAACCCCAGATTTTCGGAGAAAATGTTTAGCGATGCTTGTATAAAAAAATAGGAGAAAAAAATGAAAATTGACTTAATAACCATTGAAGGAAGGGCTCGAATTGATTTTGGAGACCTCGAAACTCTTGCCGCATCAATTAAACGAGAAGGACTCCTTTACCCCCCAATAATAGAAAGAGACTCTAACCGTTTGGTTGATGGAGAAAGAAGACTCAAGGCCTGTAAATTATTAGGAATGGAGGATATTGAAGTTAGATTTATAGACGAACTTCCCCCCAACCGTCGAAAGCTACTTGAACTTGAATCAAATCTTCGTCGAAAAAGTTTTACTTGGGACGAAGAATTAGATTTAAAACTTGACATCCATCTTCTACACCAAGCCGAAAAAGGCAAGGCCATACAAAAAAGTAAACTTGAGGGTTGGTCTATTGATGATTCAGCCAAACTTTTCAGTGTCTCTCATGCTACAATGGTCTATGAACTTCAACTTGCTGAAGCCATAAAACTTTACCCCTTTTTACGAGATCTTGATACAAAAGGAAATGCCTTTAAAGCATGGAAAAGACTTCAGGAAAACCACGCCCTTGAAATACTTTCGACCAAACTCCAAACAATTCCTTTAGATCTATCTTTAGGCACCAAAAATCTTCCTGTTGCTTTAATTTATGGAAACTGTATTGAAGAGATTTTAAAACTTCCAGCTGGGTCTATTGATGCTATTATATCCGATCCCCCTTACGGAGTAAATCTTGAAAAAGAAGATGGAGAGGTAACATTTGAAGACTCTTCCTCGTACACTTTTAAACTAATAAAAACAGTTGGAACTCTTTTTGCACATGTTTTAAAGGATGAGGGAAGAGGTTTTCTCTTCTTCCACATAGGTCATTATAGACAAATTTTTGAAGCTTTATCCCCATCTCTTTTTGTTCATCCCACTCCATTCATCTGGAACAAAGGAACTACCAACTCAAACCCCTTTCTCCAAGACTCCTACGAATCTATTTTTTATTTTACAAAAAAGAAGGGTGTTATGCCATTAAGAAGGGAGTTCCCTAATCTTTTAACTCTTCCTTATATTCCTGGAGCTAAAAGACTTCATCCTGCCGAAAAACCAAGAAAACTAATTGAACGACTTGTTGAGGTTATAACAGATCCAGGAGATACAGTCCTTGATCCATTTATGGGATGTGGAACAATTCCTATAATTGCAGGAGAAATGAACCGAAAAGGAATTGGAATCGAAAAAGATAAAGGATTTTATAACAAAGCATTGGTTAGGTTGAAGAAAGAAAAATGAAAACTACTAAATCTTTTAGAGATATTGAAAACAATGTAATGCTTAAACTACATATACAGGCATCTTTAAAAACATTATCTGCTGAGGAACAACAGGTCATAAAATTGCGGTTTGGTTTTCCTGATGGTGGTTGTTGGAGTTTACAGAGCATTGGAGATATAAAAAATCTAACCAGAGAAAGAGTTCGTCAAATCGAAGCTAAGGCTTTAAGAAAGTTACGACACAGAATGCTTAAAGATTAAAGGAGGAAAAGAAATGAAATGTCCAGTCTGCGGTGCATTTTATGACGAGACCAACAGATGCCCGAACAGGTGTTGGAAAATGGGAAAGATAAAGGTTAAAGAAGGAAAAATGATAAACATCATCTGTTCTGAGCCATTAAAAGAAAGAGAACATCTCCTTCTTAATCGTTGGTTGTTTTCTAACAAAATTAATCGAGGAAAATGTTCTACCTTCTACCTTATGGAAGACTTAGAAAACTTTCCATTAGCCAACATTCATCTCTTAGTTGGAGAGGTGGTCCTCAACAAAATAGCTGGTAAAATAGATATTGAAAAATGGAGAGGCTCAGTCTTTATGACTCCCTTTGGTAAGGTCTTACCCATCCTCGAACCTTATCGAGCATTAGCAGATAACAAATGGAACAAAGTAACCAGAGAAGATATCTTAAAATTAAAAACTGAATCTCTATTTCCCGAAATTAGAGCAATTCCTCGAACAGTATATAAGGTTGGAGTTGAGGAAGTTCTTAACTGGACACCTAAAAGTCCCCTTGCGTTTGATATAGAAACTGCTGGACAGCAGATAACCTCAATTTCATTTTCTTCAAACCCTTCTGAAGCCTTTGTTATCCCTCTTCAAACCTTTTCAGAGTTTGAGGAAGCCCAATGCTGGGTAAAGATAGGAGATGTTTTAGAGGATGAAAAGATTAAACTCTTTGCCCAAAATGCCTGTTTTGATATGACTGTTCTTGAAAGAAGTCTTGGTATTAAAACCAAAGGACTTATTCTTGATACTATGCTTGCTTTTCATTGCCTCTACGCCGAACTTCCTAAAAGTCTTGCCTTTCTTTGTTCTCTTTATACCGACCAACCATATTACAAGGACACATCTGTAGATGACCTTTATATCTACAACGGACTTGATACCATGATAACCTTTGAGGTGGCGGAAAAACTAATAGTTGAACTTAACGAAGCTAATCTTTTTGAATTTTATCACACACAAATTCATCCTCTTATCCCTGTTGTTAATAAAATGCAAGTAAGAGGAATAAAAATTAACAACGATAAAAAAGATAAGGTAGCTTTATACGAAGAAACAAAGCTACTTAATGCATATAACACGCTTGATGTGAGTCTTGAAAAACCACTAAATATCAATTCTCCAAAACAACTTAAAGAGTTTTTATATGATGACATAGGTTTAATTCCAATTAAAGATAGAAAAACAGGAGCCCTTTCTACCAACAACGAAGCAATGATGAAGTTAAAGAGTAAGTATGGCGGAAACTTTTTCGACCTTGTTTTAGAGCTAAGAAAAAAACAAAAACTTCTCTCTACTTATCTTAAAGGAAAGGTGGATGATGATGGCCGTTTTAGATGTAGTTATAACATAGCAGGAACCGTTTCAGGAAGATTCTCTTCATCTAAAAATATCTGGGGAACAGGACATAACCTACAAAATGTTCCAAAAGGACTTTGTCGTTCTTTCTTTATACCAGACGATGGTAATGTGTTTTTAGAGTTTGACTTATCTCAAGCAGAGGCCAGAGTTGTAGCTTGGTTAGCTAATGCTCTTCCACTTATTGATGGGTTTGAAAGAGGTGTAGATATCCATACTGAGAATGCTAAAAGAATCTTTGGAGAATATAACAAAGAATTACGAACACTTGCTAAAAAACTTGTGCATGCGGCAAATTATGGAATTGGTTCAAACACTTTTGCATATATTGCAGGAATTCCTGTATCACGAGCTAAAGAATGTTTAAAGTTATTCTTTAAGACATATCCTGAGATTAAATATTGGCAAGCGTCTATAACCCAACAAATTAAACAAATCCATTACTTAGTTACTCCTCTTGGTCGAAAAAGACAGTTCTTTGGTTATTTTAGTGCTCCAGATGCTTATTCATACATTCCTCAAAGTACTATCGGCGACCTCTTAAATCGAGGCATGGGAAAGGTTTTTAATGCAGGTTATGAGGTTATGCTTCAGGTTCATGATTCAATACTTGTCCAAGTAAACATTGGTAAAGAAGAAAAAGCTATTAAAGAAATAAAGGAACTCTTAACCATTCCATTTAAAATCAATGGTAGAGAACTTGTTGTTCCTGTAGAGGTAGAAATGGGTATGAATTGGGGAGAGATGAAGGAGGTAAGAACATGTTAGAAAAAACAATGCTTAAAAGACATTATGAGTTATGGGATTGGTTGAGTAAGAATCCAACTATGGATAAAGGCGATTACTTTAAATGGGGATTTAGAGGAGGACACTGGAAAGATGTTTCTCGGTTATGTTATTTGTGCCTATATAGTAAACATAACTGTGCAAAGTGTCCTTTGAGGTTTTGTAGCAGACCAAGCTTATTTGATTCTTGGAAAGAATCAAGTTCTCCTAAAAGGAGATGTTCTCTTGCTAAACAAATTCGGGACATTATAAAAGTCAAAAATTAACTTTAATATCAAAAAAAAGGAGGTGAGAAGATGAACTGGATTAGACTACAAGGAGTTTGGATAAACTTGGATAATGTTGTTACTATTTTTCCAAACGATGAAATAAACAGTATTGGTATTGTTTTCACTGATGGCGATAAAGTAAGGTATGAGTATACTGCAAAAAACTATCTTGGCACTAAAGAATATTTAAGGGAGACATTAAATGAGACAACTTTCGAACTGGCTTGATACCTATATCGAATATCACCTAATAGGTGAAACAGCTCCAGACTTCCATACTTGGGCAGGACTATCTATCTTATCCGCCCTTACCGAAAGAAAAATTTGGATGGACAGAGGACTTTATACACTATTCCCCAACCTATACTTATGCTTGGTGGCTGAAAGTGCAGTATGTCGTAAAACCCAAGCAGTTAAAAATGTTATAAAGTTTCTCAAACAAATCATACCACCAATTATTCCTGTTGGAGACTCAATCACCATGCCATCACTTTTAAGTTTTTTAGCTTCTCAGGGTGGTTCTGCCATTCTTACTCTTTCTGAACTTGAGACTTTCTTAGGAGATGTGTATAAGACAGGTCTTCACCCTATGCTGACTCACCTATATGACTGTCCTGATAGAACAACAGGACGAACCATTCGTCGAGGAGAGGAAGACATTTTAAATGTCTTTATCAATCTTATTGGGGCAACAACACCAAAAGACCTTGTTAGGTCTATCCCAGCTGATAAAGCTGGTGGAGGTCTTCCAGCTCGATTTGTGTTTATTCATAGGGAAGAACCAAATGAACCAAACCTTTTTCCCAAGATAACAGCTCATAACCACCAAAACTATCAACTACTTCTTGCTGATGCTGTGGAAATACGAGAGTTACAGGGTGCAATAGGCTTAGATAATGATGCAACAGTGCTTGCAGATAAGTGGTATAAAAAACATTGGACAAGAGTAAGAAGTAAAGTTATGGGCTCAGTTATGCAGGGCTATATAGCCAGAAAACACGACACTCTATTTAAAGTTGCTTCCCTTCTAAGTCTTTCTTACTCTGATTCTTTAATTATCACAGGACAAGATATTACTAAGGCCATATCTCTGTTAGAAGAGAATGAAACAACACTCTTCATCACACATCGTCTTCTTGAAGCAAGAGAGAAGGGATTAGATTGTGTTCTTGTAGAAAACATTATTAAAAAAAGTGGGTATATAAAACACGCTAAGCTGTTAAGTTCGATAAACCACAAAATGAGTGGTGCAGATTTAGCTATAATAATAGACACATTGTATGGAAGTGGTTCTATTGATATAGGAAATGTATTAGGAGGAAGGTGTTACACATGGAAAAACAAAGGGCAAAAGAAATTAAAAATTTAGTTATGGCTGGGAACACTTATGAAAAGACGGCAGAAATCTTAGGTATTTCTATTTCAACAGTCAGTCTTTACATGAATGGAGCTATGAGGAGACGGAAGCAGAAGTATGACAGGAAGTATCAGACGGCTTTGTTAAGACTTCGTCAAGAACATCGAGAGGAATTTCAAGCCTATTTAAAACATGACTAACTAAATCAACAAATAAAAAGAGTTTTTCAAACGCATTTAATTGAAATGTCTTATTTTCAATATAAGACTCTCTTGCTGTTCGATACACCCTTCCCTCACCTTTTTCAAATGTGGGTGCGTGTGCGGTCGACCAAATCTCATCATTAAAATCAACTAAGTGTTGAAGTCTTTTAGGATTAGTTTCTTTTAACTCTCCTAAAATTCTTAATCCAAATACAAAATCATTCCCACCAACACTTTCACTTAATAACTGTTTTGTTAATGGAGAATAACAACTTAATTTTTCACCAAAAATTTCTCCTTTTTCTGTTAGTCTAAGTTCCATTTGAAGGGAGTTATTGATGTGTAATAATGGAAAGGTTTTTTTCCAAAAAGCAGGTTCAGAGCTTAACTGTTGCATTACCACTCCATCCTCTCCAGGGAAAATAATAGTCTTAGGTTCAGAAGTAATAACAACTGAAAACCCATCAGTGTCATCAGTTCTTGGTATACCACTTACCAACATTAGGTGTTGACCGTAGGCTGGATTGTCCGCTAAGACTTTTAATAGTATATCCTTTATATGGCACATGTTCCTTCTCCTCCCGCTTCTTCTTTCTTCTTCTTGCTTTAATTATTTGTTGTAACTGAGATGTTCCAGGAATTCCTACACCCATACCAACTACTCCCATTCCATGTAGAGCTTTTAGTTTTGGATCTTGAGCAGAAACGACTCCCTTAAGTTCTTCCCAAGTAGTTTCTAAAGGTAAGAGTGGTCTGTCCCACAGAAGAGAATTGATTGCTCCGCCTAAAACAGGAACTATACCATATAAATTTCGAGCAAACTCTTTAGTATATTCTGGTTCATAATTTTCTCCTCCTATAAGAGCATATAACGCACCAACTGCTAATCCTCTTAGAGATATATCTAATGCATCAGCTAAAAGTAAATATGAAGCCACCCTAACTCCATGTGCTCTATCCTTTGCAACAAACCCCTTCGCAGCCATTTCATAAATCATCATAGAATAAAATCTACTACCTGTGAAAGTTTGAAAATGAAGTAAGGCTTTATTGATTGATTGATTCTCAGCTAATCCCTTACCTGTGGTAATTGCAAGAGGGAGGTCTTTAACAAACGAAGAACCTTGAGTTCTTTGCATCATCTCTTGAGCTTTAAGAAGTCCAACTGGATGAGGGTTTTTTAAATCCATCTCTATACCTGCTTGCTCACACCATTGTTCATATGATGTTAGGAGGGTTGCTGCCGCTACAATAGAGTCAACTTGTCTTAATCCTTCATATCCCAGCTTTTGTAATCTGGCCAATTTGGGATGTGTTGCAAGCTCTGCAAAACCCCAATCATGCATTCTATCTTTAAACTCAGGAAAACTCTCTCTTAACTGATTCCTAAGGTCTTCAGATAAGAGAACCTTTTTAAAGTTTCTCATTACATTTCTACCGCCAAGCAGAGCTGATGCATCAGCCAACGCCGTTGCTTGAACAACCATAGAACTTAGTTTAAAACCAAGAGCACCTGCTGAAGTATTCCTTCTTAGTAAATCCATATATGGAATTATTTCTTTTCCATGTCCATCTGTATCAACTGCTTCCAACCAATCTCTAATATAACCTTGTTTAACCTCTCCAACTATCTCTCCAAACTGTTTAGAATCAGATAGCCTTTTTAACATATTTATATCTTTACTCATATTAAGAACATGAGACGCTGTCTTAATATAATTTGAAATGGCCTCTAATGCGTCTTCTTTTAACATTACCTTTTCTTTTTTTGTTAATTTTTTTGTAAAATTTGGGTCATACATCTCCTTACTTTTAATCACTATCTCATCTGGAGCTTCATTAAGGAATGGAGAGTTGGTAAACTTTTCCTGCATAGGAATACTTTGCATAGCTTCCCAGTCAATCAGCAAATGCATATAATCATCTCGTGGATTCCATTCCTTACCAAGAACATCAATAGTATATCGTTTAATTAGCGGCCGGAGTTCATCATATATTCTTCTCATTTCCTTGTAAACTAAAGTCTCGGCAGATGTTAGTTTTAAACCATCTGATATTTCTGGAGTTAGAGATTCTGATTTATAACTTAAATCCTGTCCAGCATCATCTTTTTGATCTTTTAAACTTTGCCAATAAATTCTTTGCATAGAGATATCAGTTAACTCTTTTCTATATTTTTTTATTAAGTTTTGTAAGGGAGTCATATAGTTATCCCTCATTTTAAGGTTTGCATTGTGGGCAATGTTGATAGGTGTTCGAACTATTTTAGATAATGCTCCAAACCCATCTTGCATACCGTCCATGAAATCTATGGCAATTTGAACAGGCATTGTAGGCATAATATATTTTTCCAGTATCAACCCACCTTTCCACGGTTTTGTTTTCATTTTTTGTCGGTCTTCTGCTATAACAGCCAAACTTTTCTTAATGTAGTTGTCCTCAAATGTTTGTTTTCTCATAAAGGAATCTACACCAATACCCTGAGCCAGAGTTAGGACAGTGTTTATATGTTGATTGATTAAGACCTTATCCTCAAGTGAAGCATCTTCAAGAAGTTCCTTGCTGTTTTTAAATAATCTATAAAGTTCTCCTGCCATTCCAGTCTCTTTCCCAAGAGCCTCACTCATTTCTACATATCCAGTTTTAAGTCCTTTCTTGGCCCCAAGTATTGCTTGGCGATAGTCCTCGTTCATCTTATTCGAGTCTTTAACTTTCTTAAAAACAGCTTCATTTCGTTTCTCTAACGATTCAATATGCTTTTCATTTACATGTCTATCAAGACTGTTCCAAGCCGCCTTCAAACCACCATAGGAAGTGTTTTGCACAATTCTTGCCTTAAGATCTCTATTCATAACCCCTCTCTTTTTACCGTAGGCTATGAGGTGTTCTCCTGCAAGTTTAACATATTGTTCTTCGTTTAATTCGAGAGATTGTTTAACTTTACTCTGTTTTGGAAATTTAACAACTTGTGGGACGCCTACCATAGCTTGTAATCGACGAACAGACTGACCACTATCCAAATCAATTATAATTCCATCATAACCTGAATTTTTCAAGAACAACTGTAATTTTTGAGTCGCTTCAGGTATTTTGTGCGGTTCTGTGTAGAATAATCTATCCATGTTATTTAGATGTGGAGTCTCTGCATTTCTTAAAAGTTCAAACCATTTTAAATCACTATCTAAAATAAAAGGATTCTTAAGTTCCACATCTATGGCACTTACTTTTCCATATGCTTGAGCATCAGCTTTAGAAAAAGTAAAATATTCTCCTTTACCAAACAAAGGAACAGCTCTTCCCTGCTCTACAGCTTCTTTTCCATAGATCTCTTCAGCTGTTTTACCTTTACCCTGATAAAGTGTTTTTTGAAATACTGGAACTGGTTGTTCTTCGTTTACTTCCATAGACTTTGGTGCTACCTTTTTAGCTCTCTTTCTTGTCTCTACTTGTTGACTAAAAGATGACGACTCTTCAGGATTTAAATCTAAATTAAACTGGTCTGCATCTCTTTGCACCCAGTTATTTATAATATCTGACCGAGTTTCAATCGGTTTTACTTCTGGCAGTTGAAGTTTAAGTCCTTGAAGTATTGTTAGTACATCCTCTCGAGCTAACCCTTCTCCAGCTTTAAAACTATCACTCTTTCCTTTAAGAAAACTATCTACTAAAATCTGACCATAGTCATCATGAGTATGGAGAGCTTCCATAACTCCCTCAACCTCTTTTGTTGTTTTTATTTTTGACCCATTTTCAAGTTTAAGTGCTGTTCTTAATTCTTGAGAACTTAAATTAAGAACTCCTGCCATATCTTCAAGTGAGACCTTTGAACCGGCCTTAATTAAATGGTCGGGAATACCCTCAAAGTTCTCTATATAATCAAACGAGTCTGTCGGCGGAGCAATACCTGCCTCACCAATTAGGTCGGTTATGGGTGTCTTTCCTCCATGCAAATCTAAATCCATTGTTCCATCATCCACTCCTCGAGGAAGTAGGTTAAGCGGCGAGGTAATTGCTGCCATAGCACCACCCATACCCATACCCA
>Ga0180007_10007513_pt1 | contig 10275 bp, 3 predicted proteins | sample MM_PC_MetaG_FD_121122 | JGI IMG/M metagenome (GOLD analysis project Ga0180007, IMG submission 121122) | Groundwater microbial communities from the Aspo Hard Rock Laboratory (HRL) deep subsurface site, Sweden - MM_PC_MetaG | ecosystem: Environmental > Aquatic > Deep subsurface > Groundwater...
ACATCGTAGTTTCTAACACGTAACTCGGTAAAGAAATCAGCCAGGTAAGCCTCAAAAGCTTTTTGGTTGGCGGTAGCAAAGATGGGAATCCGGAGGTATGCGTAGCCGTCGCGGAATGAATGGTCAGGCTGCGACCCGACAGTATCGAAGATGACAGCGCTGGGAATCTTTGCCAAGGCCGGGTCGCGCACCGCCGCAATGGACTTGCGAGCCGCGTTCCGCAACAGGGTGCCGTCGGTGGATGGTACAGCTGGCGGAAGGTATTCAATATCGAAGGAATCGAACTCACCTATAAAGAGATAGAGCATCGCCGCGAACCAGCGTTCGGCGTCATAGCGCGGGCGACCAGTATCGCTGCCGTCGGTGCTAAGACGGGCGGCAATGTGGTCGAAAAGCTCAGCAGCCGGCCATTCGTTTATCGAGACGAGCTCCGAACCTGGCGGCACACCAGTACCATAAAGATCGGCGATGGTGTAGAGCTGACCGTCCAGGCTGCGCACAGAAAGCGGAAAGAATCGCCCTTCTGCCCGCATGCGGGCTTCGGCAGCCGGCGAAGGGTCGAGGAAGCTGTGGCCACAGCGCAAGGCGGCAAGCGCAGGTGCGAGCAGGCGGTAGAACGCGACCTCGTCCAGCGGACTCCTGGCGACTACCCGCTCCGCCTCTTCCAGGGCACGGGACAGTGCGGCACGGTCGGCGTAAAGGCCTATTGCCTTCTGCTCGACGATGCGTCGAAACTGTTTAAGGTCGCGGCCAAGCTCTTCGGAGCTATAAAGCCGTGCTAACGAGGGGGCAAGGTGCGCCGATTCGGCTTCGCTACTGCCGGGAGTCGCGCAGTTGCTCAGAATCAAAGCCACGGTTGCTACAATCAGAAAATTCTTGAGATTGGTCATTTGTTCTCCTGGTATATAAAATTAACACAACATTCCGGCAACCCGGGCCGGATCGCTTCGATCAAAATGGCGGCCGTTCAGGCACGACAGCATCCATGTCGTTTGAATGATAGGCGAAAGTGCGGCAATGGAACATACGATTTTAGTATCAGCAGCGGCAGAAAACCCCGGCACTTGGATCTGATATATAGTTTGTAGCCAATGATTCTGCCGATTACGAACTGCGTTCGATGGCGTAGCCGAACTGACATGGCTATCATGCGCATAGACAGCGCACCACCAGGTTCAGACGCGAAACAAAAGCGGGTCAATAGCAAGAAAGCGAAAGGAAATTTTGTGGTGAGTAAAGATAATCAGATCGGCTATTCGCGCTTGGCGTGACTCAGCCGAACCAGATGCCGGCCTTGCGTGTCAAAATTGAGGCTTTAAACGAAATCTCAACCCATGAGTACATCAATAGTGTTGACTGTGCCAGCTGCGGCTTGCGGTATCAACTGGCCTTTAATCCTGATACCGTTCACCTTTATTTCCTTAACACCTTTGCTAACACCATCCGGGTTGCACACCTGGATGGCATACTCGGCATCGCGGAATTTTCTATTAACCGAGAATTCTTTCCAGCTGCACGGAACGCAGGGATCCACCACCAGCCCATTGCAGGCCGGACGGATGCCGAGAATGTGTTTCACCGCCGTTTGGTACATCCAGGAGGCCGTTCCTGAGAGCCAGCTGTTGCGACCCAGGCCGAATTGCGGATGTTCATCGCCCAGGATGTTTTGTGCGTAGCAGTAGGGCTCTATTTCATACTGTTCGATGCGGTCGTTTTTGGCTGCCGGATTTACTTGGAGATAATAGTCGAAGGCGCGGTCGCCATTGCCCAGAAGTGTTTCGGCGATCATTACCCACGGGTTGGAATGCAGGAAAATTCCGCCATTTTCTTTAGCCCCCGGCGGATAGGTGCTGACCCCGCCTTGAGCCGGATTATAGCCGTTGTAGCCTGGAGCGGAAAGTTTGATTCCGTTTTTGGTGTTCAGGTGTTTGTAAACACTTTCCATCGCACTCCGCGCACGTTGGCCTTCGGCGAAGCCGCTGATTACCGCCCACGATTGGGCATTGGCAAATATCTTTCCTTTTGCGTTGGTATGGCTTCCCAAGGGAGTGCCATCATGATCAAAATATCGTGTGAACCATTCACCATCCCAAGCCACGTCGTTGTAAATCTGTTTCATTTCGCGGTAATAGCCGGAGTAAAGAACGGCTTGCTCTTTTTGGCCGCAGGTTTCCAGAATATCACAAAGTTCATTGATGGCATGACCGAACATGGCTGCGACCATGGTGCTTTCGGCTCCGGTTTTTAAATTTATGGTATCGTTCCAGTCGGCAAAACCGAGTAAGGGCAGGCCATGCGCACCGCGCTTGTTCCAGCTAAACTCTATGGCTCGGCCTAGATGTTCACGAATGCTGGCGCTTTCGAGTACTTTGCCCTTGCCGTCTTTTTCGTAAAAGGGAATGCTTTTTTCGAGGAAGTCGAAGTTTCCAGTTTCCTTGATGTAGGCGCAGACTGCCAGCACAATCCATAGATGGTCATCGCCGTAATATTTTGGCCGATCCGGCATTTCGTGCGAGTCGCCAACAGTAGCCTGCATCGTTTGCGGGAAGAACTGATGCATCGCCGAGCCGTCGCTCTTTTGCACGCTGAGTATTTTTTCGATCAGTTCACGTGCTTCCTCCGGTGCTCCGGCCAGAATGCCCATGGCATCTTGGGACGAATCGCGGAAGCCGAGGCCACGGCCGCCAAAGCCCAGTTGGTATAGCGAGAGGTCGCGGGACCAGTTCTTGGTAATATAGCACTGGCGGGCGTTATGTACATTGATCATGGCATCGAGCTCGTCTGAAGGTGTCTGAATCTGCAATGCATCCAGATAGGAATCCCAAAAATACTCAAGTTCGCCAAAGGCTTTTTCTACTTCTTCCGGATTCCGGTAGGTTTCTATTAGGTTTAAAGATTGTTCCACTTCGCTTACCTGCCCGAGTTGAACAATCAGGGTCCGGCTTTCACCGGGCTTGAGAGCTCCGAGGTGGTGCATCAGTGCGCCGATATTGTCGCCGCGTACCGCTTCGCGATTGTCCAGCTCGTCGCTGTCGGTCAAGGAGCCGGGGCAGGCCCAGGAGCCATAGCCGGAATTCCCCAGGAAGCTGTTTCGGTCGCTGCTAAAGCTGGATACTGGAATATTCGATGTAAAGAAATTTTCAGCAACGCCCTTTTTCATGAAGGCGTGCTGCATCAGTATTTTTAAGCCTCCGGCCTGATGGATGATCCGGCTGCCCATGGTCTGAGGAACCCAGTCGGCGTTGGTTAGCTGCTTGAGTGCGTCGAAATGGCTGTACTCGACAACGGGTATCAGGTCGACACTGACGGCTTTATTCCCTGAATTCGTTACCCGGATTTGGCGAATAACCTGGCTTGCGCCGAAGGGCACAAAAATAAGGATGTCGAAATGCAGGGCGCCGTACACGACCTTATAACGGTTGTAACCTAACCCAACACGGCATTCGTAGCTTTGTGCCGGTTTCAGGCAGGGAGTGAAAAACGGCGAAAAAATCTCCTGTACACCGTTTTGCTCGGTGCGCACATACAGTGTTTCGCCGTTAAAATCACTTTTGGGATTGATCGTCAGATAGCGGGTAATTCTGTTCAGAGCCGGGTCGCCTTTGCAGATAACCCCGCCTCCTGTCTGGTCGACAAAACCGCCGAAGGCCAAGGTGCCGATGTAATTAATCCACTTTGTCGGCGTTTTAGGTGTTGTTATAACATATTCCCGTTTTTGGTGGTCAAAGTACCCGCAATTCATAGAAAGACCTCAACCTCATGCAGCTTACCGTCCCCGGCGAAAGGAATCAGATTACCGGCTATTTCCCGTCCATCCATGAGCATTTTGCTGACACCCTTCATTTTCCCGCCCGCATTGTTGACCTGTATCCTGTAGCGGTCGCCGCGGTACCAGCGCTCGACGCTAAAATCTGTCCACTCTGACGGTATGCATGGGTCTACCAGGATGCCGTCGTAGTCGGCGCGGATGCCGAGGATGTATTGGGATATAGCAACAAAATTCCAGGCGGCAGTGCCAGTCAGCCAGGAGTTTTTGGCCTCGCCGTGCCTTTTTGCATCCTTGCCGGCTATCATCTGCGAGTACACATACGGTTCCGTGCGGTGCGTTTCGGAAATGTCTTCGAGATAGGCTGGTGTAATGCGCTTGTAGTAGGAAAAGGCCTTGTCGCCGCGCCCCAGTACTGCTTCTCCGATTACGACCCATGGATTGTTGTGACAGAAAATTCCAGCATTTTCCTTGTATCCTTCCGGGTAAGTGGATATTTCACCCATCTCGATATAGTATTTGCTGAAAGCCGGATTGTTAAGAACAATTCCATAATCGGTGGCCAGATGTTTTTCCACGGAATCAAGTGCCTTCTTCGTCATGTTGTCTGCCGCGCCGATTCCGGCCATGCTGCAGATTCCCTGGCTTTCGATGAAGATTTTACCTTCGCTGTTTTCTTTGGAACCGATTTTTTGACCGAAGTCGTTGTAGGCCCGGATGTACCAGTCTCCGTCCCAACCGTCTCGCTTTATTGTTTCGGTCATTTGGTTGATATGGAAGGCGGCCCGGTCCGATTCGTCGGCTAGTCCGCGCCGTCTGGCTATTTCGGCATAGTCCCTGCCGTAATAGACAAAAAGTCCGGCGATGAAGACCGACTCGGCGACCGTGCCGTTTTTGTTGGTACAGGTCTGGAACGAATCATTGGGGTTCATTGAAAAGCAGTTCAGGTTCAGGCAATCGTTCCAGTCGGCACGTCCGATCAGGGGCAGTTTGTGCGGGCCAAGATTGTTGATGACGTGGTTGAACGAATTCTTAAGGTGTTCGAAAAGGCTGCCTTTGTCGCTTTCGCTGTTATCGTAGGGTACCTGTTCATCCAGAATCGCCCAGTCGCCGGTTTCCTTGATGTATGCGCTCACCGAGGCTATCAGCCAGAGCGGGTCGTCGTTGAAATTCGATCCGATGGCATTGTTTCCGCGCTTGGTCAGCGGCTGGTACTGGTGGTAACAGCTGCCGTCCCTGAACTGTGTAGCCGCCACGTCGAGGATACGTTCTTTGGCCCTTTCCGGAATCTGGTGCACGAACCCGAGCAGATCCTGGTTTGTGTCGCGAAAACCCAGGCCGCGGCCGATGCCCGATTCAAAGTAGCTGGCGGCTCGTCCGATGTTATAGGTTACCATGCACTGGTACTGGTTCCAGATATTTACCATCCGGCTAAGTTTTTCGTCACTGTGTTTAATACTGTAGTGGCTTAAGAGTTCCGACCAGTACTCGCCCAGGTCCTTGAGTCCCTTGTCGATCTTTTCCGATGTATCGAACATCTTCTGCATGTCCACTGCTTTTGTCTTGTTGATGACTTTGGGCGAAACCCACTTTTCTTCTTGCGGCATTTCCACGTAGCCGAGTATGAAAATATAATCCTTGCTTTCTCCGGGCTTAAGGCTGACTTCGAAATAATGGCTGGCGATCGGGCTCCAGCCATCGGCCAGTGAATTGCCCGCCTTGCCGTTTGCAACGGCCTGCGGCTCGTGCATGCCGTTGTAGAGGCCGAAAAAACTTTCCCTGTCCGTATCAAAACCGTTCATCTTCTGGCTGGAATAATAAAAAGCGAAATGGTTTCGCCGCTCCCTGTATTCCGTTTTATGATATATTGTGGAATCTTCTATTTCTATTTCGCCGGTTGAAAAATTTCTCTGGAAGTTTGTCGCGTCGTCGTTAGCGTTCCAAAGGCACCATTCGGTTAAGGAAAACAGCTTGATAGTTTTATTTATGCCGGTTTTGTTCGACAGGCTGATTTTTTGCACCTCGCCGGTGTAGCCGAGCGGAACAAAAAAAATCGCGCTGGCCTGCACCCCGTTTTTTTCTCCGCTTATTTTTGTGTAGCCCAGACCATGACGGCACTCATATGCATCGAGCTTGGTTTTTACCGGTTTCCAGCCCGGGCTCCAGACTGTGTCGCCGTCCTTGATGTAGAAGTAGCGGCCGCCGTTGTCCATAGGCACATTGTTGTAGCGGTAGCGGGTAATGCGCCGGAAAAGGGCGTCTTTGTAAAAAGAATATCCGCCAGCGGTATTCGATATAAGTGAAAAAAAATCGCTGGTACCCAGATAGTTGATCCAGGGCCAAGGAGTATCCGGCCTACTGATCACATATTCCCTTGCCTTGTCGTCAAAATATCCGTACTTCATGTGTCCCCCTTGATAGCGTGAAAATTCTTTTACTCTTGCAGCAGCAGGGCCGCGCCTGTTTCTTGGCCTAGGCTGGTCGCGGCTCCTGCTCCGAAAATTTTGTCCAGTACCAAGGCGGCCGCGCCATTAGCCGTGGCCCTTGACCCGTGAATTGAGAAATGCACTTGGCAACTTTGGGTGTCTGGATAGGTCTGGTTTTTTTCTATTTCCGACCGGAATATTTGTTCGACTTCGCTGTCCATGGGGTCGAAAAATCCACCGAGATACAGGGTGTTCATGTCAAATACATTTGCCAAAAGCGCTGCATGGGCGGCCAGTTCGGAAGTCATTTTCAGAAATATCCGGCGGTTGGAAGGCGCTTCGGCGATGTCTTTATCGCTGAGCGAGAACTGGTTTTTGTTTTCGTTTTTCCAGTTGATCGAACGGAATTCTCCGGCTGAATAGTCTTTGCCGTAATGAACTGTGGAGCGGGCCACCAGCCCAAGACCTATACTTACGCCTTTATACGCGTTTTTGACCGTTCCTTTCCGCCACTGTCCAAGAATGTATATAAAATTATAATCATCTTCTTGCCGTAATTTCAGCAGTTCTCCATAACAACAACAGTTGGCGTCGTTGTCGACAAAACAGGGAACCTGAAAAATGTCGCGCAACTGGTAGCCCAGTTCCAGTGCTTCCGTAATTTCCAGGGGCTTGGACCGGATGACTGTGCCATTCGGGGCGTCCACGATTCCGGGAACCGCGGCTCCCACGCCGATTAGCCGGCCGGAAGCTCCAAGCACTCTTTTCAGGTCTCTGCTGATGCGTGCCGCTGTTTCGACAAGCTTGCTGCCCTTGATGTCGGTATCATATTGGCCCGACCAGATGCTGCTGCCGCAGAGGTCCAGAATTTCCGCCCTGACACACTCGACGGAAAAATCCAGGCCCAGGGTGCAGGCGGCTCGGGAATTGAGTGCCAGACAGATTTTTTTGCGCCCACCCTGAGGGCTGGTTTCGCCGATGGAAACCGGAACTACCAGCGCTTCCTGTTCCAGCCAGCTTATGATTTTGGTAATACTGGACTTGTTGATTTCCAGTGTTTCGGAGAGCTCGATGCGGCTGAGGCCGGGCTGGAGCCAGAGCAGGCGCAAAATGCGAGATATATTGTAGTAGTTCGATAGTGACAGGCTCAAACTATTGACCTCACTTTCTGCTCTAGGTTGGTTTACATTATAAACTAACCTCCAGAGCTTTGTCCAGACACTTTTTTATTGGAGCCTGTACAATTTGGGCTTGTTCGGACAGCTTGTATGCCAATGGTTGCGAACGTTTCCACTATAGACGCTATAACGGCGAGTCGAATGAGTCCGTCGTGGGGGTAGGCCGGGATCGTCCGCCCCGTTCGTGTGAAAGCCCGCGGCGGGCTTGCCTGGTAAGACCGCTGTTACAAGGCCAACTGGCGGCCTGACGCCAGAAGGGGCGGATCAGCCAGGCCGAGGGGGAGCCGCGGCTATATCGGCGACCTGTACGACGCGGCCAATGCCTGGCTGGCCAGGCTGCCGGCAGCTATCAGGTGCGCCCCCTTTTTATGCGCTGCCTTCCTTGAAGAAAATCGCGCCTTGTGCTAGTATCCGTGGGCATGCGAATAGAGATACGATTCATCGACAGCATGCTGGATGGCCGGGCGAGTTCCCTGGCGGAACGACTGACCCGTCGGGTGGGTAGCAACCTGACCCTGCGCATCGTGGATGTGGTTATACCGGGCGCGCCCTTGTCTGCGGACAGGGCGCGTTCTGTTTTTATGGACCCGGTGGTGCAGACCCTGCATGCCGATGCCGCGGCGGCCGAGGATGCCGATCTGGCGGGTTGGACTGCCTTGGTGGAGGTGGCCTGGCGACCAGGCGTTACCGATACGCTGGCTATTACGGCGCGCGAGGCCTTGCTGCAGCTGGCGGAGGCCGAACCCGCCGTTATCGCAGCCGCAGAGGGCTTGGCGACTGCCCGGCAGTTTTTGCTGTACGGCAAGCTAGATGAGGCGGCGCTGCAGCGGACAGTAAAACTGCTGCATAATCCGCTGGTGCAGGCCGCTACGGTTATACGCGCGGCCGAATGGCAGACCGGAATGCGTCCGCCCGCGCTGTATCCTGCGCCGGCGGTGCACGACAAACCGGAGCCGGAGCTGATTGCCCTGGCTGGCCTGGATGATGCCGCGCTTGAAGCGCTTTCGACCACGCGGCTCTTGGCTCTTACTTTGCCGGAAATGCAGGCGCTGCGCGCTTATTTTGCCGATCCGGCAGTGCAGGCGGCGCGTCAAGCTGCCGGCTTGTCGGTGGCGGCTACCGACGTGGAGCTGGAAATGATCGCCCAGACCTGGAGCGAACATTGCAAGCACAAGATTTTTAATGCCACGATTGACTATGTTGACCAGACCAACCCGGCCGCCAATCGCACGGTGCGGTCTTTGTATAAATCCTGCATCAAGCAGACCACCGAAGACCTGCGCCCGACGCGCCCCTTTTTGCGCTCGGTGTTTACCGACAACGCCGGCGTGGTGGCCTTCCATGAAGGCTCGGTGCTCTGCGTAAAGGCCGAAACCCACAACAGCCCAAGCGCGCTGGACCCCTATGGCGGGGCCATTACCGGCATCGTCGGCGTAAACCGCGACATCCTGGGCACTGGTATCGGCGCAAAACCGATATTCAATACCAATGTGCTCTGTTTCGGCTATCCGGACACCGTCGAGGGCGAACTGCCAAAGGGGCTGATGCATCCGCGCGAAATTATGGAAGGCGTGCACAAAGGCATCGTCGACGGCGGCAACCAGTCGGGCATTCCCACCGCCGCCGGCGCTTTTTTGTTCGACGAGAGCTTTTCCGGCAAGCCGTTGGTATTCTGCGGCACCGGCGGCATCATGCCCGAAACAGTAAACGGCAAGCCTTCCTGGGAGAAGGAAGTGCGCCCCGGCGCTCTGGCGGTAATGCTGGGCGGCCGCATCGGCAAGGACGGTATCCACGGCGCTACTTTCTCCAGCTTGGCGCTGGACGAGAGCAGCCCGGTGTCGGCGGTGCAGATCGGCGACCCGATTATCCAGCGGCGTATGACTGATTTTCTGCTGGAGGCTCGCGACCTGGGCCTGTACGAAGCCCTGACCGACAATGGCGCCGGCGGCCTGTCTTCCAGTCTGGGCGAAATGGCCGAGGCATCCGGCGGCGTGCGCATTGATCTGTCAGCCTGTCCGCTCAAGTATCCGGGCTTGTCCCCCTGGGAGATTCTGGTGTCGGAAAGCCAGGAGCGTATGAGCCTGGCGGTGGCACCAGAGTGCTGGGACGAGTTCCGGGCTTTGGCGGAGCGCCGCGGCGTTGAAGCGGCCATAGTCGGCGAATTTACCAATTCCGGTTATATCGACATTATCGCGCACGACAAGCCGGCCGGCCTCCTGTCGCTGGATTTCCTGCACCGTGGACTTCCAGCCATGCATATTCCGGCCCGCTGGCAGCCGGTGGCGCGCACCGACGACCGGCCGCCGCTGCGCGATAATTACGCGGATTTACTGCTGGACCTTCTGGCTGAGCCGAATGTGGCCAGCAAGGAAGCACTGGTGCGCCAGTACGACCATGAGGTACAGGGCAAGAGTATTGAAAAACCCTTTGCCGGCCGTCAGGCCGACGCGCCATCGGACGGCGCGGTACTGCGCGTGGACCATACGACACAGCGCGGCTATAGCGTTACGCACGGTATCTGTCCGCGCTATTCCGATTACGACACGGCGCTGATGGCGCGCATGGCGGTGGATGAAGCCTACCGGGCGCACATCGGCCTGGGCGGTCATCCGGACAAGGCCGCCGCGCTGGACAACTTCTGCTGGCCCGATCCGGTGGAGTCGCCGGGCACGCCGGACGGAGCCTACAAGGCTGCCCAGCTGGTGCGTGCCTGCGACGGCCTGCGCGAAGCCTGCCTGGCTTACGGCCTGCCGCTGGTTTCCGGCAAGGATTCGATGAAGAACGACGCCCGCGCTGACGGCAAAAAGATATCGGTGCGGCCGACTCTGCTGGTAACCCTTTTGGGAGCGGTGGAGAACGTGCAAAAGACCGTGTCTACCGATTTTCTGGATGCCGGCGACCTGAT
>Ga0180007_10007514_pt1 | contig 10275 bp, 5 predicted proteins | sample MM_PC_MetaG_FD_121122 | JGI IMG/M metagenome (GOLD analysis project Ga0180007, IMG submission 121122) | Groundwater microbial communities from the Aspo Hard Rock Laboratory (HRL) deep subsurface site, Sweden - MM_PC_MetaG | ecosystem: Environmental > Aquatic > Deep subsurface > Groundwater...
ATATATGTTTATATGGGGCATGGGAACAAGGCTTTTTGCTGTCTGCCACTTTCGTTCTAGTCTCTTCATACACCGTTCATAGGTCTCATTGTCCTCTGTATATGCGGCATATTCGTCATGGGAAGATCCCCGTGTAAAGTAAGCCCCCAGACTTGGGTGAGTCCCAGGGTATGTTCTGTAGCAGATTCCGTCGCCATCACGATCCAGATACCGGCCCCACGTCTCTGTCAGTGATTCAAGCTGGCCTTTATCAAGAACCTTTCCCCGGTCATACGTGCGGCTGTCATCCCATTCCAGGGGCAGACAGAGATGATCATTCATGCCCAGGTCAAGATCGCTCATGACAATCACCGGGGTTTGAAGTTTTTCCGCCAGATCAAAGCTGTCTGCAGCCATCTCAAAACACTCGTTTGGATCACAGGGAAAAAGCATGACCTGTTTTGTATCCCCGTGGGAGGCATAGGCGCATATTAACAGATCAGACTGCTGGGTCCTTGTGGGCATCCCCGTACTCGGCCCGGCTCTCTGAACATTGAACAGCACCACAGGGATCTCTGCAAAATAGGCCAGACCCAGAAACTCGCTCATCAAAGAGATTCCGGGTCCTGATGTGGCGGTAAACGCGCGGGCCCCGTTCCAGGAAGCACCCAGGGCAATACCCAGGGCAGCCAGCTCATCTTCGGCTTGAATAATGGCAGCCATTTTTTTACCGGATTTATCAACGCGATATTGACTGGTGAACCTGTCAAAGGCCTCGATCAAAGAGCTGGACGGGGTTATGGGATACCACCCGGCCACGGTTGCCCCGGCATACACAGCCCCAAGTGCTGCGGCAGTGTTGCCATCCATCAGAATATGACGTGTCAGCTTTCCACCGGGTTTCACTGAAAGCCTGCAGGTATCGGGAAAGTGTTGTGCAGCATATTCAAATCCCTTTGTCAGTGCCATAAGATTCGGCTCTGCCAGTTTGGGTTTTTTCTTGAACTGTTTTGTGATAGAATCGGTCAAAACAGAAAATTGAATATCCAGCAGAAAGGCCAGCGCCCCTACATAGAGGATATTCTTGAGTAATGGCCGAAGCTTTGGGTCCTCAACTTCCTGTTTACAGATTTGTGTCAGCGGGATACCAATGGGAGTGATATCATCCCGCAAAAAATTATCAGGAAGCTTTCTTGTGGCATCATACAAAAAATAGCCCCCAGGTGCGAGATCCTCATAATCCTTCTTTAATGTCTGCCCATTAACTGCCACAATGAAATCATACCCCCCCCTGCGACCTATATAGCCTTTCTCATTGATCCGCACCTCATACCAGGTGGGCAGCCCCTGGATATTGGAAGGAAAAATATTTTTAGGGCTCACGGGCACTCCCAGCCGAAAAATCGCTTTGGCAAAAAGGTTGTTGGCGCTGGCAGAACCCGTGCCGTTCACATTGGCAAAGCGGATCACAAAATCATTTACCCCTTCAAGTTTCATCATTCCTGGCCCGCCTTTGCCATATCATAGGTGTATTTTTGCATATCCCAGGCAGCCGTCGGACATCTGTCTGCACAGAGCCCGCAATGGAGACAGACATTTTCGTCCTTGACCATGATCCGACCTGTTGGCAAAAGATCAGAGACATACAGCGCCTGGGACGTGTTTTTTGCAGGAATGGCAAGACGTGTCCGCAACTCATCCTCATCCGTGTTTTTGATAAAGTTGATACAGGTTGTCGGACAAATATCCACACAAGCATCACATTCAATACATACCCGGACGGTAAAAACCGTCTGGATATCGCAATTGATGCACCGCAGGGCTTCTGTAAGACCGATTTTTTGATCAAACCCAAGTTCCACCTCCATCAGGCGATCCTTGATGGATTTCACCGTTGATACCATGGGAACGTTTTGACGTCTAACGTCAGAGACTTCATTATGATACATCCAATCGTGAAGTCCCATTTTCTGGCCATCCAGCGTCGTATGTGGCAGGGGTCTTGGGAAAAGATCCTTTCCCCGGCAATACAGATCCATGGAAATGGCTGCCTGATGACCATGTGCCACGGCTGTGATGACATTTTTAGGGCCAAATGCGGCATCGCCACCAAAAAAAATCTTTTTAACGTTTGACTGAAACGTGATCTCATCCACCTGTGGCCGTCCAGAATCATCAAAAATGAGCCCTACATCTTTCTCGATCCAGGGGAAGGCATTCTGCTGACCAACGGCCAGAAGCACCTCGTCACAGGGGATGAAAATCGGTTTTTGATCAGATGCAGGACCATCCTTTGTCGGCATAAGGTTCATGCCCGTTAACCTGCCTTTTTCCATGACAAACGCCAGGGGGGAGAGGTGCTCCAGGATCGGAATATCCTCTCTTACGGCATCTTCTACCTCCCAGTCAGAGGCTTTCATTTGTTCCCGGGACCCTCGAATGATGACCTTGACCTTTTCGCCACCAAGTCTGCGGGCCGTTCTGCAGCAATCCATGGCCGTGTTGCCGCCGCCGATGACAAGGGTTGTTTTACCGGTCTTTTTGATGTGTCCATACTGAACCGATGCAAGCCATTCTATTCCGATATGAATAAATGCCTTGCCCTCTTGCCTGCCGGGAAGGTCAAGGTCCCTACCTCTTGGCGCCCCTGTACCGATAAAAACGGCATCATAATCTTTTTTAAGAAAATTTTTCATGCTGGATATATAGGTATTAAAATAAGTTGTCACCCCCATATCCAGAATCATGTTAACCTCTTCATCAAGAACTTTTTTGGGCAGCCTGAAGGACGGAACCTGGCTTCTGATAAACCCACCTCCCGCTGCCTGATCATCATACAGATCCACACTATATCCCAGTGGCAAAAGATCGCGGGCCACCGTGAGAGAAGCAGGGCCGCCGCCAATAAGGGCAATTTTTTTTCCATTTTTTTCCCTGGGAATTTCAGGCAGCCGGTGTTTTATATTTCCCTTATTGTCGGCACAAACCCGTTTCAAACGACAGATGGCCACAGCCTTCTCTTCCACTCGGCCTCTGCGGCATGCCGGCTCACAGGGTCGGTCACATATCCTTCCCAGAATACCCGGAAAAACATTTGACTCCCAGTTGATCATATAGGCATCTGCATATTTTTTCTCAGCGATAAGCCTTATGTATTCCGGAACCTGGGTGTGTGCCGGACAGGCAAACTGGCAATCGATCACGCAATGAAAATATTCTGGATTTTTAATATCAGTTGGATTCAACACCATCTCTCCCATTTGTGTATCAAAGGAATGCCTGGGATAAAAATATTCCCAGCAATTGCGACCACCCAAAAGCTCCGGTATTCAAGGTCTTTTGGGTAACCAGCTTTTTTTACCAGGCTTCAGGATAGGCAACATCCACAAAATTCTGCTCTATCTTGAATTTATGCTCGCGCTCCATGGCCGCGAGATCCAGGAAAACCGCTTTCAATTGCTGCTCATCACAATTTTCAGCAAGGGCTGTATATTTTTTCATGGCAATTTCTTCATTCTTCATGGCAATTCCAATGGCTGCCTTCAAATCCATGTCCCCATTCACTTCAGGCATTTCAATGGTTTCAGATACCTTGAAATCCTTGTCAAAATTAAAAAAAGAAACTTCCATTTGTTCCTGGTTTAAAATACGGTTCAATATTATTTCATGTTTTTCTTCTTCTTTTGAAAAATTTTCAAACAATTCTTTGAGATGGGGTTCTTTAATCCGTTCAGACACCTTTTTATAAAATTCTTTGGCCTTAATCTCACCTTCAATCGCATCTGAAATCACCTTTTTATATTTTTCCAAATCCATGATCATCCTCCATACGGTTCTGTGCCATATTAATAAATTATTGTCTTGTCTCTTTCTTAACAAAATGCCTGACAGATTCATATTAGCCCATAACAAAAACGACTGCAACAAAAGATCCGGAAAAATCAGTACCAATGATCTGACAGATAATCGGAGTTATAATCAACACTATACCATTTGTCTTTGTGCGGATTGTAGTGCTTCAGATTCAGGGATACTACAACCCATTTTAAGCCTGTTTTTATCAAGATGGGTCTATCCATCATAAACTTTCCCTTCTGCACCGTGATCAGCGTCAGTTATAATACGCTGAAAAAAAATAATTGTCGTTGATCAAATAATTTATCATCATTCAGGAAAAATGCCAACACTGGCATTTTTCCTAAATGATGTTTTGACACCAAAAGGATGCTCTGAATTTATAAAGGTTTTTTCTCTGTTGAAACTGAATTCCAAAAAGATGGACCGGTTCAATTTGTTATATCAACTTGAATTTGAGGAAAGCCCCTTGATGGATTTTTATATAAATTATAGTGCAAGATTGGCTTGTAACAGTGCTTGAGGCTCATATAACTTAATGACTGGTGTGCCCTTGTCCGGCTGAGTGCATATCAACGCCTTAATAATTTTTCATACTTTTCTTGACAAAAAGCATTTGCTTATTCTAAATAATACAATTATTTCCAGCATCCCTATACTCCTTGAGATATCAGAGGTGAAAAGCCCCTGACCAGTCCGATCGCTGAGTTGACACTATAGAGTTCCTATTTTTTCCATTTGAAAATGTGCGATCATAAAAAAATATTATCGCTCTAATTAACATACGGTCGAAAACACCAGAATATCTGACATTAAGATTTATAACATCATTATGGAAAGGAGAAAAACAATGAGGCCAAAAGTAAATCCAATCATGATAGAGACTTCGATTTTATTAGTCCTCTTCTGGATACTGGCGACCTGTCCTTTTGCATTGGCAGAGACGCGTATTTCCGGATCCATTACCGAGGATCAGACATGGACTACTGATGGGAATCCCTATTATCTGGACGGGACCGTTACCTTTTACAGCAAAGATGAAACACTGGTAACACTGACCATTCAGGCGGGGGTTGAAATTCGGGGATATCACATACCCGGCACGGCCAGTGGCGGTACCAGCAGACTCAACATAGCTGATAATGCCGCCATCGTAATCCAGGGACAGCCCGGCAGCGAAGTTCTATTCACTCGAACCTTTGACGAAGGCGCGGATGAGGCGTACTGGGCACGGATAGAAATTGAAGAAACCGCAAGGGGCAGCGACTGTGTGATCAATTATGCAATTTTTGAGTATGGCGCCCACTATGGTGGCGGGATGCTGTATGTCAATCGGAATCAGACACCTTTGATAAGCAATTGCATATTTCGTAACAGCGAAGAATACGGGGTAGAGGTGAACCTGGGAAATATGACTCTTAATAATTGTCAATTCATTAATAACGAAAAAGCTGGTGTGCTTATCAGGGATTCGTACGAAAGCCAGATATCCAATTGTATATTTAACGAAAGCAATGCAAATCCCGGGGTGATTCTACAAGACGCTTTTGTAACCTGGGACAGTAATACGGGAGCAGACAATTTGCAGTATATAGAAATTGATCCATATGGCTGGCTCACGGAGAGCGGGATGTTCACGGTTCCCGGGATTCTGCCCAATGGCAAGTCAATCCCTTATATTTTAGACGGTACTGTTGAATTTGGTAATGATGAAAAAGATATTACCCTCACCATTGGTCCTGGTGTTGAGTTCCATGGGTATCACAAGCCGGATACGGCCAGCGGCGGTACCAGCAAGCTCTATATCAAGGACAATGCGGCTCTGAAGATCATGGGTGAATCGGGAAAAGAAGTTTTGTTTACTAAAACGAATCTTTTCGGGGAAGAATATGCATACTGGGATGCAATAGAAATAGACGTCTTGTCCAGAGGTGCTGATTGCCAGATAAAATACGCTGTGTTTGAGTATGGAGGGCAACATAATTCAGGTATGTTGCGCATAGAAAACCCCGCCGCCACCATAGTCAGCAATACTGTGTTTCAGTACAGCGAAAGTGATGGCGTGTATGTTGATGAGGGAAACGCCATATTCAATCAATGCCGGTTTATTGACAATGAAGGCAGTTCCATCAGATTTGAGGATTCCTATGGATCCCAGATCAACAATTGTTCGTTTGAAGAATCCAAAACTCATGAGGCCGTATTATTAAGAAGGGCCTATCCTGTCTGGAACAATAACACTGCCATTGATGACCTGCATTATATCCTGATCGCACCCAATGCAACGCTCAAAGAGAGCGGTACCCTGGGATATCCTGGAAATCTGCTTAACGGTAGCCCAATTCCCTATGTCCTTTATAGGACCATTGTTTTTAGTAATTCTGAAAAAGACATTACACTGATTGTGGAACCGAGTGTGGAAATTTTGGGATATCACCACCCTAATACAGCCAGCGAGGGTATCAGCAAGCTAAAAATTGAGGACAATGCAGCTCTGAAACTCATGGGACTTCCAGGGAATGAGGTAAAATTTTCCTCCACTGATTTCTGGGGGGAAGATAATGCGTATTGGGGAAGCATCTATATTGATAGTAATGCTCGACTTTCCGATTGCGTATTAAACAACACCATTTTTGAAAATGGTGGATCCGGTTATGATGGTATGCTTCATATTGACAATCCCGGCATTATAAATTTAAATAACCTGATATTCCAGAACAGTATCAAATACAGCATTCGCCTTGAGGGTGGTGTTCAGGTGGAAATCACTGATACCCAATTTCTGAACAGCAAAGACCATGCAGTTTATTGTGATGATGATATCGGAAGCGTAACCATTCATTCCAGCATTTTTTCAAACAACGAGAAAAATAGTGTTTACAACGAGGGCAAGGTTTGTGTGAATGCCCAGTTTAATTATTGGGGTGATCCCACCGGGCCTTTGGATGATTCTGATGCTGATGATTGCGTTAAAACTCAGAACTACACATACTTCAATCCAGATGGAAAAGGGAACCCGGTGAGCGATTATGTGATTTATTCTCCCTGGACTTATTCAAAAATGCCCTGCGTATGCGAGGATTCAGACAAGGATGGAGTGCCGGATGCATGGGATCAATGCCCGGGAACATCACAAAATGCTCTGACAGATAGGTTTGGCTGCTTCAGAAAGGAGATGCTGGATGTCAATGGCGATGGCATATTCAATCTTCCCGATATCATCCAGGGGCTTCAAATTCTTTCAAATTGAATCAAATGATCTATACTTTGGTTTTGAAAAACATTTCAGTCTGCACATCATTCTCAAAACCAAAGTAAATGGATCTTTATAGTCAAATTACCTAACTCATGCATAGCAAGAGGTATGATAAAGACCTCTCTAAGGGGGAATTGTGTTAGGAAAGCCCCACAAGGGGCTCTCTAAATTGTTCATATTCTAATGTTTATTATCTTGCTCTCTTATATATTTTTAATAACTTCTTCATAAAGATCGACTGTGCTGGCACAATAATCCGTTGCCCAAAAATTTAATCCGCTCATTTTTTTGGTCCCCAGCAACTCTCGATGTATCCTTATGGCACTTTTACCTTTGAGGAAACCAACTGTGTTGGACAATCGCATTGGTTCTTCCTCTCATACCCTCTGGGAGATTTCCTGAGGAAGAACTTTTATCACATTTTGTTCACGCCGGTACGGTCAAAACCTTTTGGGTCACTCGGGCACAGCCCGAGGTTTAATTAAAAACAATTTAGACGTAACACATCTGGTATTGACAACATTTTTGTTTCAGATTCAAAATTCCATTATATCTTTGAAACTAAGAGTCAAGAAAATACTTTCCCCATAACCCTTAAAAATGCTTTTTTGACTCTTAGGGCATCCTCGTATGCTTCTTCATCTAATAATTCATTGTTCCATCTTTCCAATTTAAGTTAAATGTATACCAGCGTTATAGTTAGTCACGATGATAATTATTTTCCATGATTTAAGGAAATAACTTTGTTGGTGTTTTTCCCACACATCTTTTGGAGACTTAAAAGCCTATGAAAATTTGCGGAAATTTGAGGGTGCATACTCATGGGAAAACAGGACCTTTAGAGCCAATATATTGGTGATACTTTCCCTCATCCGTGCTTATCAATCGCTGGCTGACATACTTAAACAAGCCTTGGCGAAATGGTACGCACGAACTTTTTATTTTCTCTTTTTTTATCTATTTCAGAATCATATTCTTCACCTTTTTTCCACATACCATATAAAGCTGCCAATATACTTCTTGCTACAGTTAGCTTGGCTCTGTGGGATGCAATTCCCTTTTCAATTGTTAATTTTAGATATTGCCTTCTAAACTGATTGTCTTTTGCTGAAATCGCCGCTTCGGTTGATTGCTTTATTGCATTCTTCAAAGGCCGGTTATACTCTATGGTTAACTTTCTTGAATATATTGTCCCGCCGGAACTCCTTTCCATTAGGCCTATCCCGGCATACATCCATAATTTTTTTTTGTTTGCAAATCTATGTGGTGTTTCAATGATTGCAGATATGGTTGCACCATGGATTAGACCTATCCCAGGCACTTCCATGAATTTTTTTATTTCTGAATACCGCTTGCTTTGGATTCTTATAGTTTTTTTCAACTTCTCTTTAGAATTGCGAAGTTGATCCATTTGAACCCACAGTTCTTCTACTATCAAACGTGTCATCGAGTTACTTGAAAGCTTTTCCCGCCATTTATCTCTATGTGTTTCAAGATATACCGTTGTCCCGCTGCACTTTATCCCATTGCTTCTGAATTTGGCCTTTATCTTATTTTTAATCCTGGACTGGTTCTTCACTGTATCATGATAGGCAAATACCAGATCCTTGAATTTCCTTCGATCGTTAACAGGATGATAAACTTCTTTTACATATTTTCCCCTGGCCAGTTGAGCAAGCTTTTCAGCATCTATCGTATCATTCTTTTGGCCGGCTTTGCCTATCCATTTGTTGGTTTTGGGATCTGTGATGACTAATTCCTCTCTAAACTTTAAACTCGTCTCAAGCAACCATCCCGCCAGCTCTCCCTCTTCAATGAAGATTTTTCTGGGTTTGGGTATGCTTTTTACAAATTCTATAAATTCTTTAACCCCTGTATTCACTTTTGCCCTTTGACTAACGGTTCCCTTTTCATTGACCACAGCAAAATCTAAACTTGAAATGTGACAGTCTACTCCTATATAATTCATTGTGGGTTCTCCTTCCTGGGTTATGGTTGTTTTTTAGGTAAAAAATCGTACCATATTTCAACCTCGGAGGGATACCCGTAGTTTCATATTCTCATGGGAGAGGCCAAAAGCAAATTTTTCAAAGCCCCATTGTTTTTTATATTGGTAAAAAACACTGCTGGGTAATCTCTATGTATAAAACTAAAAAAAAATAAAGTTTAATGGTCCGCTGCGGTTTGTATGGTTAGCCATTATTATTAAAAGTTCGCCCGGCAAAACATGGACGGAAGAATTAGTCTCGCTTACTTCAACTCTTTTCCATTTATCTTGCACACTAAAGTAGATTGGTTATCAAACACGATTTAGTTCATCTTCGAAGAGGACCGCTACCCGACTCTTAGGCAATTCAGATCCATCATAGCTACTTTCTTTGTATTTTGTTGAAATACCCTTCAATCAATAATGAGCACGTAATTACCAATAGGAATCTGATTAGATATTTCATTGAGTTACAGCCTTCATCTTGATGGTTAAAATTGATTATACGGATCTGTTTATCCTGTGAATTTGAATGGTAAGGCATTCCGACAAAATGAACCCTGACGTTAGGGTTTACAATCTTTTATTATGGTAGTAATGTAAGATTGTAATAAATGCAGATGTTGACTCCCAGCAGAATCCAGGCTTAAATTCTTTCTTCCTTTTCCAATTATTATTCATAAGCAGAGGATTACATCATGTTTTTTATAAGCGACATTCCCCCAGTATCGGCAAGCTGCATTTTCAATATTTGGACTATCAAAAAAGTGACCTGCCGGTCAGAAAAATGACGGTCTATCAAATATTCAGCCGACTCATTCGTCTACATTTGGAGACGGGTAAACTGCTGGCTGTTGTTGGAAAGATTTTATAAAAACCAATTATTAGAAGGAGAAAAAGTACCATGACACTATTTATTTTTTTCAAGAATGGAAAAAGCAAACTGGTTTCAATCTTTAATTTCATTCTCATTCTTGTAGTCTCAGGTTTGATGCTTTGCGGGCAAGGGGTTGCAGCAACGAACATTGACGATAATATTACAGAGGATACAACCTGGGAGCTTAAAAATTCTCCCTATGTGATATCACCCGGCGCCTCCAACGCTCATCGCGTCACTATTCTGAGCGGAGCCATGCTGACCATTGAACCTGGTGTTGTCATCCAGTTCGATTCCCCACAGGGATTTCTGAAAGTCGAA
>Ga0180007_10007515_pt1 | contig 10273 bp, 9 predicted proteins | sample MM_PC_MetaG_FD_121122 | JGI IMG/M metagenome (GOLD analysis project Ga0180007, IMG submission 121122) | Groundwater microbial communities from the Aspo Hard Rock Laboratory (HRL) deep subsurface site, Sweden - MM_PC_MetaG | ecosystem: Environmental > Aquatic > Deep subsurface > Groundwater...
TAACTAGAATTCCATCACTATCATAAACTTCTTTTATTGGAAGGGTATCTGTTCCAGAAGAATCATCTAAAACAATTATATATTTTTTTCCCTGAGAAGTCTGTAAAACTTTTATTTTAGAATCATCCTTAATTCCAGTTATCTTTATCTTAAGATTTTTATTCTCCAAACCATCATAAGGAAGTTGTTTTGCATTTTTTCCTGTTTCCAAAAATCCTATTTGATTTGATGAAATTCCTAAATCACTTGCCCAATTACTTCTTTCAGCATAATTTTCAGAATTAATCTTAACATCTAAAAGTTCAGAATAAAGTCTCTTTTTAGCCATAACATCATCTGGATTAGATTTTAATATTGTCATATAAAGTTCAATATTTCTCAATTGTTCTTTATCATAATTACCACTATTTTTCCAGCTATCATAAGAAAGAGTCGTTTTCATTTCATTCATATCAATAAATTCACTAGGATTATCTGGGTTTTCAAATTCATCTCCAAAATTATCCTCTAAATATTCTTGAACATCAGGGGCATATTTTTTAATAAACTTTTCATCATCAACAACTCTCTCACCAAAAGCAGAAGTCTCTGTTATCCCTTCTTGTAGTTTTTTCATTCTTTCATTTTGCTCTGTCATTACTTCATACCAACTATCAACATCTTTTTCAATATTGCTTGATTCTTCAACCATGCACTCTTCCTGAGAATAATATTTTCCTTCAGAAACATAATCAGTACACCGTTCATACCAACCACCATCCCCCCGCATAATGTTTTGTCTTGCAATTGCTTTCCCCCCTATATTAGCAAAAAAGTTTTTAACAGTTAGTAAAGCACCAGTACCCAAACAAGCTGTCTTAAGCCCCTTAACAACACTTCCAAGACTCTCTGACCTTTCTTCCCATTCCTTAATTGTTTCATTTAACTCTTTAATTTTCTTCCTAGTTTTCTCAGGAGAAAGCTCTATTGCTCTTTGTTCAATTCCAATCTTAAAACTAAAATTTGCTTCTGTTCCTGCATTATCAATACTTGGAATAACAGAAACTTTTGCTGTTTTCTTTAAATTCACTTTTGTTAAAGTAAAAATATACCCACTTCCAAAACTTTCTGCAACATCTTTTTTTAATTTTTTTGTATCAGAAACCAACAAAAACTTAGTAACAGCATCAATCTTTCCTTCAGGAAGTAGATTCACTTTAATCATAGCAGAATCATCATCAATAGAAACAAGCTGAACAAATTCATTTTGTGAATCATTTAAATAGAGAATTTTATTTTTTCTCAAAGTAAAAGTAAAAAGTTTTCCATTAGGATCTTTTACTTTTATCTCTGCACTATATTCTTTCTCACTTGGCTCATAAATACCATCAAAAGAAATTTGTTTAACATTCCCATTAATAGAAATATGTCTATTTGCAGTTTCAGAATTAGAAAGTTTATATTCATTCTCACAATATTCTCTTAAATTCTTTTTAGAATTAGGATATTTTTCTTTAAATTCTTTACACAACTCAATCATGCTCTTTTTTTGCCCAACATCATTTGCAAGTTTTATTTTTTCAAACAAAGCTGATTCACCAAAAGTAATTTTATCCTCATTTGAATATTTTTCATTAGAAAAACTATCAAGAATTGTTTCATAATCTTTCATAGCATTTTTATAATATTCTTTATCATCTTCTAAATTTCCATCTTGTGGTTCTGCAAATCCTCTTTTAGAAACTTCTCCTCCAAACACATTTTCTAAACCTTCATTATAATTTAAACGATAAAAAGACTTCCCTTCTTTTAAAAATTTATAAACTAAATTTGCTGCACCTGAATAAACTTTTAAAACATTCCCAACAAAATCTACAGATCCTGTCCCAGTCAATCTAGAATAAGTTAATTGACTCACCAAAGTAGCAATAGAAGAAATTTCTTCTTCATCTAATCTATCTTTATGTTGAGGCATTGCAACTAAATAAAGAAATAAATCTTCTTTTTTATTAGAACCCTCTTTAGAACCAATAAAACCAAGATAAACTGATTTTTCAGAATCCTGATACAACCAATCTCCAATACCTGCTTCTCTCTCTTCACCATTAATTTTTAATTTTATCTTCGGACTAAGTTTTAAATCAAAATTCTTTCCCCCTTCATCTTCCTTACAATTAATACTAACTCTCTGAACTAATCCTTGCATATCTATATTAGTAACTCTACATCTATTCTCCAAAAACTTTTCTCCTTCAGCAACTTCAATAACATCAGCATTTACTCTTAACTTAGCTCTTGTATCTGGAGCTTCTAATCCATCTAATTTTAATTGCAACCCAGCCAAGCAATCAAATCCAGGAAGATAAATTTTTTCAGAGATTTTTCCTTTTTTTAAATTAACACTTGAAATTTTTTTAGTGTCATCATAAATTGAAATTGTTGCTTCTTCATTATCAATTCCTTCTGCTCTTAGATATCCTCTCCCATCCCAAAATCCATATTGGACATATTTATCTTCCCATTCTTGATCACTCATTTCAGAAAGATAAAAACTTGCAGTTCCGATTCCAAAAGCATTCTTAATATCATATTTTATATTGGCGGTCAAATTTCCTTCAACAAATTCAGGCATTGCTGATGCATTTTTTTGTTTCTTCAAAACTATAACTGCATAACCAATATTATTTAAAACAGGGGAATTAAGATCTCCGCTAACCCCCAATGCAGCCTTTGCAGGATGAAATCCAATCCCAGAAACTTCCTCAGGATATTTTCCACTAAAAGAAATTCCCTCAATTGCTTCAACATCTATCAGGGGGTTTATCTTTGTTGCACCTAATCTACAAAAAACAGGAACATTCTGCTCTTCAAGCAAATCACTTCTAACAACAGCAGGAGTGCAACCAAAAGGAGAAATTTGAATAATAAAATCCTGTCCTGCATCACACATTGATTTATCAAAACTTCCAAAATCTCCGCTTGAATCAATTTGAGTATACTTTGGATCTGAACGCATATAAGCAGAACAAAAAGAAAGCATAAACAAAACTCCAATTAATAAAAATATTCCAAATCTAATTTTTTTATTTATCATTTAAAATATACCTCAAGATTTTTATCTTCAAATAAAAGATAATTATTTTGTAACTGTTCAATTGATTTTGGTAAAGGTAAACTATCTGCATTTATCTCAATAGTATTTAAAGTTTCTAATTCAGACTCTAAGATATAATAATTTTCTTTTCCTCCTCCTGACAATGCATTTGAAATAACCTGTGAAGGAATTTTAATATCAAAACATTTTTCTTTTGTCAACCCAAATAATCCCCCTAAACCAGATTGAGAAACTTCCATGCACTGTTCCTGAGTTGTCTCTTCTAATTTTATAGAAGAATTCCTATAAATATAAACCTGAATTTCATACTGCCCTTCACTCAACTTAACACTCTTTTGTCCAGGATAAACAATTGTCTTAGAAGATTTATCAGAAACAAAACTAATTATAGCATCTTTAGTATAAATTTTATTATCTAATGTTAGATCAAGATTAACCTCATAAAGTTTATCCAAGACAATATCAACGCTTCCAGATTCAGTAGTTGAATATAAATATTTAGCATCTTCATATCCTTCTGCTTTTGCCAAAATATATCCATTAACACACTGAGGGAATTCCTCTTCTAAAGATGTTGTTAAAGAAGTTTTCCCAATCTCACAATTTGTTCCAAAACATTCATAAGAAATATCTGCTTCAACAGGATTCAATTCTGTATCATAAGTATTTACTTTTACCAAAGAATTTTTATATTTGCACAATTCAGGAAGTCCAATTTCAACAGCACTAGCATCTAAAGCCTCTCTTGGTTTATTTCCTTGAACCACAACTGCAACAGGAAACTGGAAAATTTCCTGTCCATTTTGGACTTGAATCAAAACAGGATACCTAACATTATAAACAAAATGATAGGGTACATAACAAAAACCTAATATCCCCAACCCTGGTTGATTTCCCACTGGTTTTGCAATTAAAACATTTCCTTCTGAAGGAGCAACTTCAAAACTATTTGCCCATTCTTTTGAATTAATAAATCTAACATCTTCATCAACAGAAACCTCTACAATAAAGTATTTATTCTCTTTATCTTTCAAAGAATAATCCCCCCCTTTTGTTTTTAATGCTAAAGTATTTGCTTCAATAGCTTCTTGTAATTCGTCGAAGATCTCATCAGCACTCAAAGCCATAGGAGAACAAGTTAGCTTTACGCCATCAACAGGAGCATAAATTCGCAAGGTATCAACCGCATAATTTTCTAAAAATAAATTCCTTTGTTCTTGTTCATAAATCTTCTTTGCAGAATCATAAAGATTTCCTAATTTAGATTTAACAACCACTTTATGGCTCCTGATTAATACATTATCTTCTTCTTTTTCAATACTCAAATCAAGATCTAATTTAACTTCAACCCAATTATCTATAATATTCACTTTTGCTTTTGGATCTCCTTGGTTAATCTCAAATCCTTGTTCATAATACTTATCAAAAATACATCCAATTATTTTATTTTCTACAAATTCCTCAAGCTGGTCTTCCATGTCTTCTCTAGAAGGCACTTGTTCTTCCTGAATATTATTTCCAGAAACATAATACCAATAAGGAATTGGATTCCCTAAAAAATCAAGTTGAGATGAAAAAGGCATATATGCTGAACCTGGCTCAAAATCAGGCAGATAAATATAGCCTGCCTGACTCTCCAAAATATCAATTCCCATCAAAGTATCTTCTTCTAAACAAGATAAAAAACTAGTATAAATTGGTTCTATACTTCCTGGTATTTTTTCACTAACAAAAGTTCCCCTAAACATAAAAAAACCAACAATTACTCCAACAAGAATAATTGCAATTATAATAAAAATAGTTAACTGTGCCGTCTTATTTCCCCTTTTTATTAACATAGAAAAATAATGAAAATTATCTATATAAACTTTATTGAGAAACCATCTACAGAACTTTTTCTTAACTTAAAATTATGATGAACTTTTGCTTGCTTTAAGATAGTTAATTGATCCAACAATCATCAAAATTCCCCCAATAAAAATTATCCAATTATTTAAACCAAAAATAAATTCAGGAATTTTAATAAAATTAAATGGATAATTAATAAAATATAACCCTAAAATTAAATACAGCAAAAAGATTATCATACCACCTTTTTTCATGGTTAAAATTACAAAACGCCATATTTAAATATTTCTAAATTCTATTTAAAAACAAAGGTCCTGTAGTCCAATGGTTAAGACGTTTCCTTGACGTGGAAATAACCGCAGTTCAATTCTGCGCAGGACCATTAATTAAGTTTAAAAACCTAAATTTTCTTCTGAAAGAATGAAAATACTAAAATCAATAAATAGATATTGTCCTTATTGTAGGAAAAAAACAGAGCAGAAAATTAAGTCAGTGTCAACTGGAGGAAAAAGAGGAACTCTGACAAGAGGTTCATTACTTAGAGCAAAAAAAAGAGGATTAAACCGCGGAATAGGAAATAAAGGAAAATGGGGTTCAAAACCAGCAGTATCTAAATTTAAAAGAAAATCAAAAACAACTAAAAAGACAAATATAATGTACACTTGCAAAGAATGCGGGAAATCAAAATATCAAAAAAAAGGAAAAAGAGCCGGGAAGGTTTTACAAGAATAAAATGGCAATAGAAAAAAAAAGAAAGAAATTTTTCGAAGTTGAAGTACCTTTAATAGACAAGCAAGTACAATTACAGGTATATGAACTTAAAGAATTAGATGGAAAATTCGTTAAGTATGATTTAACAAGACTTCTTAGGGGGAAAAGCATTTTACTTCAATTAAAAGTAAAAGTTGAAAATGAAAAAGCAACTACAATTCCAAGAGAAATAAAGCTAATGCCCTATTTTTTAAGAAGAGCAGTTAGAAAAGGGACAAGTTATATTGAGGATTCATTCTCAACAAAATGTAAAAATGCTCAAATAAGAATTAAACCTTTTCTTATATCAAGAAGAAAAGTATCTCGTGCAGTAAGAAAAGCTTTAAGAGAAAAAGCAAAAGAAGAATTAATAAATTATGTAAAAGATAAAGATGCAAATACTTTGTTTAAAGAAATATTACAAAATCAAATACAAAAATCTTTAAGTTTAAAATTAAAAAAGATTTATCCCTTGTCTCTTTGTGAAATTAGAATTTTTAAAGTTGAAAAAGAAATTGAAGAAAAACCAGAAAAAAAAGAATAACTCTTTAAACATAAATTTTAAAAGCGAATTAATTCTATTAATTTTACTGCCTGTGTAGCTCAGTGGCTTAGAGCATCTGCCTTGTAAGCAGAGGGTCGGGGGTTCAACTCCCTCCACAGGCTTTTTTAAGATGTGGCAAGATATTATTATAACAATTCTGGCAATATTTTTTAGTTATGCTTTAATCCCTCAGGTTTATCAAGGATTTAAAACAAAAAAAGGAGTAATAAATCTTCAAACATCAATAATCACAGCAACAGGAGCATTCATCATAGGTTTAATTTATATCACTTTGGGATTAATTTTCTCAGCCATAATGATGTTCATAAACGCATCACTATGGACTTGCCTAGTCATTCAAAAAAAGATTTACAAATAAATTGATTAGTTTGACTAAATTATCTTTTCTATTATCTTTTCAAAAATTTTTCTATATTCAGAATTATTTCTCGACAATATCACACTTCCCATCCTCTATAAGAATCTTGGCAATCTCTTTAGAAATATTAGCTATCTGCCCCTTCTCAAAAGGCCCCATTTTCTCTCCATCTAATCCAACAAACTCTTCAACATTTTTATTAAAAACTATCAACTCATTTTCTTGTTTTTCTTGCTTTTTCCCATTCAAAATTTCATTAAGGTTTTTATCAGAAATATCTATACATTTCATTAGCTCTTCAAAAAGTTCCTTTTCAATATCAAACATATTATCAAAATCCTGCTTTGAAATTCCTGTTTCAGCAGCAATTAAAACCAAATTCAGAATTTTCTTTCTCCTCCTTAGCATAAGCTCCTTAAAAAGTGTTACAGCATTCTCAAGCTGTTTTTTTGTCTTGAGAATAACATCAGAGAAAACATCATCTTCCTTTGAAGCTATTTGTTTCTTTTCTTTCAAATAATTAGAAACATCCACAATAAACTTCTTAGATAATTTTTGCAATTGCTCAGAATATCTCTCTTTTCTTGCTGCCTCATAAATATCGTTATAAGTTATCATACTTTAGAAATAAAAAAGAGATTTTTAATAATTGCTATAGTCCAATAATAGAAGAATCATTTAGTAAATCCGACTCTCTTCAACAACTCTCTTCCACTAATCCTCCCAAGAATTCCTTTTCTTGCTTCCTTTTCACAGAATTTTCTCTCTCTTGGAATTGAATCATTATAAAACAAAACAGGAACAGGATCTGCTGAATGAGATTTAAGCTTGCAAGGTGTTGAATGGTCTGCAGTAACAACAACTTTTACTCCATTTGGAGGAGCAAATTTTCTTAAAAACTTAAAAAAAACCTTGTCAATATATTCCAACATTAATTTTTTCTCAACAGGCTTATTATCATGTCCAGGAAGGTCTGTTTCTTTTAAATGTATATAAGCATAATCTGCATTTTTATAATTCTTTTTCAAAGTCTTAATTGAAAAATCACATGCTTTTTTCAAACCATCATAAAGATTTGTATATGCATCTAAATTTTTTAGTTTAGGATAATCAAAAGAAAATACTTTCATTCCAGATAATTCTGAAAAACCCTTTTCTAAAGGCATATAAGCCACAGAAATCCATTTCTTATAAAGTTTTAATTTTGGGGTTTCAATTCCCGCACCCCTTACAAGAAGATAGTTAGCAGGTAATAACCCCCTTCTCTTTCTTTCTTTATTTACTGGATGCTTATCAAGAATTTCATATGCTTTTTCTATAAATTCGTTTACAACATTAGCAGAGTATTGAGAATTTTCTTCATCATCTAAAGGTTTGCAAAATCCAATTTTGTCTACAATCTTAGATTTCCCTTGAATATAAGTAGCATCATTTCCAGAAATATTATCTGAAAAACCCCCTCTAAACACTAAAGCTCCTCTATGCTGGGTTGTTGGTTTAAAAATAAACTTACAAGGAAGTTTTATTTTATTCAATGCTTTAGCAAGAATTTCTGCTTCCAAAGTTGTTAAAGTTCTTCCTGCCCTTCTATCTATAATATTTCCTTTCTCAAAAGAATCAATTGTTGCAAAATTAATCCTTAATGCTAAATCTCCTCTTGTCAACTTAATCCCTGCTCCTACTGCTTCCAACTGCCCTCTGGTGCTTGATATTAAATCATTATCAAAAATAGAAACAATTGCCTCATCTGATTCAGGAATAAAACCCGGCTTAACAGGATACATATAGCCCATTTCTCCTCTAGCAGCTAAAAAATTCAAGTTAGGCATATCTGCTGCTTCCAAAGGAGTCTTTTCACTAAGTTGCTTAGAGGGCAAGTCCCCCATCCCATCCAAGATAACAAGTATTCCTTTCATAAGAATCTAAAAGTATTGTTCTTTATAAAAATTTAGATAATAAAAAATAAAAAGAAAAAATAAAAAGATTAAAAGAATAATACTTTTATTCCCCACGCTAATAAAGCTATCCAGATTAGAGTATAAAACAAGTTCCTCTTCCATAAAGTTTTATTTTTAATCTGTCCTTCATACATTTTTATGAGTGCATTACCACGATCTGCAAGCCCTATTACAAATAAAAGAGCCACAAATGAGGTAACAGCTAAAATCTGGATAATTGTTAATTCCTGTATTAAGTAAAATAAAACAACTACCGCTAAAATCAGAGCTACTACACTAGTCACCCGAGAATTTTTATATATCATTCTTGCAAAATTCATCCATGACTTGGGATTTACTAAAAGAATCAAAATCTTTATCACTGAAACTGTTATCAAAACCAGTGCAATTATTTCTATTGGTGTATAAACCATCTTTCTTCACCTCCTTTCATTTATAATAAATACTAATAAAAAAGTATATATAAACTTAATTATCTATCTAAGATAAAAATGTTCGGAAAATTAAAAGACAAATTAAAAAACTGGGTTAAAAAAATTTCAGAAAAACCAGAAGTAGTTGAAACTAAAAAAGAAATTAAAATTCCTTTAAAATTTAATGAGGGTATTAAAAAATATGAACCTGATTTAGAAAAATTAAAAGAAGAAAGTAAAAAAGAAAAGGGGTTTTTTGAAAAAATAACCTCAAAAATAAACAAGATAAAAATTTCTGAAAAAGAATTTGAGATTTATTCTAAAGAACTTGAGATGTTGCTTTTAGAAAATAATGTTGCTTTGGAAGTTTCTGAAAAGATAATTAAAAGTTTAAAAGAAAAAATTGTTGGAAAAGAATTATTAAAAAAAGAAGTTGAAGATGAAATAAAAGATTCACTTAAAGAATTAATTGAAGAAATTTTAATAGAACCTTTTAACTTAAGTGAAAAAATTAAAGAGAAAAACAAAAAAGAGCCTTATGTGGTTTTGTTCTGTGGAATAAATGGAACAGGAAAAACAACAACAATTGCAAAGATTGCAGATTCTTTAAAGCATAAAGGAATTTCATGTATTATTGCTGCAGCAGATACCTTCAGGGCTGCTTCAATTGAACAGATAAAGGAACATGGAGAAAAAATTGGGATAAAAGTTATTTCTCATGATTATGGTTCTGATCCTGCGGCAGTGGGTTTTGATGCAATAAAATATGCTAAAAAAAATTTCATTAATTGTGTTTTAATTGATACAGCAGGAAGAATGCACACTTCTAAAAATCTTTTAAAAGAAATAGAAAAAATTGCAAAAGTCTGCAAACCAGATGCAAAACTTTTTGTAGGAGAAAGCATAACTGGGAATGATGCAATAGAACAAGTCAGAAGTTTTGACTGGGCAATAGGAATCGACGGGATAATTTTAACAAAAGCAGATATTGATGAAAAGGGCGGGACCGCTTTGTCAGTAGGCTATGTCACAAAAAAACCAATTCTTTATTTAGGAACAGGACAGCAATATGATGCCATAGAACCTTTTGACAAAAAAAAGTTTATTGAAAAGTTGGGGTTGTGAATACACCAAAACTTTAATAATCCTTAAAATACTTCTTATTTCATGTTAGAAAAACTAGGAGAAGTCTTAAGAAAAGCTACAAATAGGATAGCAAATGCTATATTTCTTGATAAAAATCTTATAGACTCAATAATAAGAGACTTGCAAAGAGCATTAATTGAA
>Ga0180007_10007516_pt1 | contig 10272 bp, 17 predicted proteins | sample MM_PC_MetaG_FD_121122 | JGI IMG/M metagenome (GOLD analysis project Ga0180007, IMG submission 121122) | Groundwater microbial communities from the Aspo Hard Rock Laboratory (HRL) deep subsurface site, Sweden - MM_PC_MetaG | ecosystem: Environmental > Aquatic > Deep subsurface > Groundwater...
AGAGGGATGTTGGGAGACGAATTGACTCACATTAAACTTGATGTTTTTACCATCAGAACCAGCAATCCATTCTTTAGCCATTACCAACTCCCTTGAGTTTTAAAAATACTTTCTGACCTTGAGCCTTTTTAGCTAAATATTCAGTTGCCTTACCATTTTTTAAAATGTCTTGTTTGACGCCCAATAGTCTGACGGTCAAACCATTACTCATCTTTACAATTTCCGGGCTAACTACCTCTTTAACGGTAAAATACTCCTCCCGTTGCCCGCTATCTTGATCAATTTTTGAACCAAATTGTAACTTTTTGCCATATCACAGCTCCCATATAATCAAAACCAATTGTTTCACAAAACTTTATTATTTCGGTTCGAATAGGGATGACTTTGTAACGGCCATAATAAACAGACCTGGCAAATTGATCACCTATGTTAATGCACAATCGACATCCACTCTCTATAACGCGATAGCATTCATTCCAAACCAGATTAAGATTGTTAATATACTCCTCATAACTGTGATTAAATCCTATCTGGTCACTACTGCCATAATCTTTCAATTGCCAATAAGGTGGCGAAGTAACGACCAAATGCACAGAGGCGTCCTTAACCTCCTGCATTTTCCTCGAATCGCCTGTGATTATTCTATGTATTGTTTTCTTCATATATGCACACCGCCTTTTTACTCATGGCAACCCTGGCTTATTAAGCCTGCCAAGGTTCGACTGAGCGTCAACAATGGCGAAGAGGCAGGGAATGATGTTCATTCGTAGCTAAAATGCCTAAAAGTTCACGTTTTGTTCACGTTTTTTCCTGATTATATCCTGCTTACAGCCAACACTTTATCCTGTCCTTCGACCGTCGTATGACTGTAAAGCCTTGTTAGAATTCATGGGACATCATACATTATTTCAGCAATAGTTAAGTATCGCGTCCCCGGAATTATTTATGACGACTTCGAGAGGCCTTCCCTCCTCTTCTATGTAGCTTCGTGACACACGGCACTGTTTGGGTACACGCTCATTTTTTTAATATACTTTCCGCCGTACTAAGAAATCTTTCAGCAGCTTTTATAGTTGCATTGGCTCCTTTCTTGGAAAATTTCCTGCCATAATCAGCATCCTCTCTTAGTCCCATGGAATTTTTCAGATCTTCAGCTACTTCTGCTTCCATCTTTCCTTCTTTTACAAATAACTCTTTCATCGCAAGATATAAACAAAAATGTCCCCGCTCTCTGTATCCTACTGAATGTAAGAGCGCTCGTGCCGAATGGAATATAGAATAATATCCTTTAATTGTTGCCCACTTAAATCCTTCTTTAGAAAATTCTTCATGGGCAGACTCCAAATCTTCCATGGAATCTTTTATTTCATCGTTCACCAGATGCTTGGCTTCCGGAAAACGTATAATTCTTTTCCTATCGATACAATCCTTAAATGTTATCCTCATTAATACTCCTCTCCCATAAAACCTTTCCTTTTGCTACTTGCTCCATGAATACTTTTTCCTTTTTATCAATATTAAATAGATCGGCTTGTTCATAAATAACAGCCTGTATTTTTTTATTTGCGCTCTTTTCTGTCTCTGAATATTCATTTATAATTTTTCTGATATTCCCTTCTTCTGAACTTACAATAAAAAGATCTATATCGCTTTCTTCCGCATCCATTCCTTCTGCCCAGCTACCATATAGCACAACCTTTCGACTATGTTTTTTTAATTCCTTAGCTATAGGTTCAAGTATCAAAACATTTACCAACATTTTGAATTCTTTTATATATGGATTAGATGTATCCATCCGATAATAACACATCCTGCCTTGGTTTGTTCTTTCTAACAATCCTGCTTTATGAAGTTTTCTTAGAACGCTATTAGCTGAACCATAACTAATCTTTGCCCCTTTAGCAACCTCTCTCTCATAGCATAGTTTTCCCTGGTGCAAAGAAAAGAACTTCAGTACTTTCTGAATATTAGTTGTAATTACATATTCTAGAAACATATAGCCTCCATGCTCATTTTATTGAACTTGTATTCACTGAAATGAGTATACCATATAAGCACTTCAGTCGCAAGAAACATTCTTCTCTTTTTATATTTGTGAGATCATCAAAAATGGCAATATCCGTATGACCTGATATCATGTAATCTCTATGAGCAATAGCGTTGGATAAAGCTTCACGTATTGCCAAGAGAGGCCATTCGTAGACAGGTTCTCTCCGGGCAGTATCAGGATTAACCGCGTATTTTTTACGGCAATGCTGTTTAATAAATTTTTGCACGCCTTCGATTTGTTCAAATATATTAGTTCTGAAATCTTCATATCCCACAAACCTCTCCCAGCCCTTTCTCCCAACTTTCTCCTAAGTATTCCTATTATTTCCAGACCTTCAATCGCTCAAATTTCACCTTAAATTTCTTAAAGAATTTCTCAATGGCTTCTTTTTGCTTATGTGGAATCATGATACACCCCGATGAAAGCTTCTGACCGCCTATCTTCTCTAAGACACCCTTATAGCTGTATTTTTCTTTTTTCCTGCCATAAAACTCATTGTTGAATTTTGCCTTTTCGTTCTGGTTGAGATTGCTTAGCTGGAATGAATAAATAAGCTGGGGCTTCTGCTCTAATAGCATTGATGATGGTATGCTGGTCAATTCTTTTAAATAAAGAACCTTCCCCTCCTGAAAAATGTTCTGCAGCAAGCCTGAGTCTGTCTTTTCAAGCTCTTTTAACGTCCTGATAGTAGGCTGGATGTTTCTTCCTATCTCTGACTCAACTCTGATTATCTTGTCCTCAATCTCATTAGCTGTCTTTTTCTCGGTAGTAAGGATAAAAAGGTCTATATCCGACCTTGAACTGGCTTCCTTGCGGGCAAAGCTTCCGTAAAGAATAATCGCCTTTATGTCTTCAATCGGCAAAAGCTCTTTTACTATTTTTTTAAGCGCTCTGTTCATCTATCTTCTCCCCGAACCTTTCTTCAAAGAATTTAACAACCTTTGCAAGGTTTTCCATTACCTTCTTTGCCCGGTTGCCATTTGCGCCATCGTAGCCTAAATCCCCATATGCAAACCATATTTTTCTCATTGCTTCATTTACCTGCCGGGGATATTCCCTGTTTGAATAATCATGCCTTGATTTGTGGTCTCCGGAATGCTCCCCCTTTCTTGCCATATCAGCCTCGATGAGCTGCTCAACCACCTTCGTAGCAAGGTCGCCAACACCAGTGTTATCCTTGTTTAGGAAAGATTTCCGTGTAACCTTCAGCTTTTCTTTTGTAATGTTTAGATGTTTTTCAAAATTCCCCATATTTCACCTTTCCTTATAATATGGAAATATTGCTTAAAACCTCCCCTTTTCCTTACGATAAGGAAAAGTATATATAAATCTTTTGTTTATGTCAAGGCATTCTCCGATAAATGTCCGTTATCTTAAAAAATCCATATTTACGGCCTTTTTTTGTACCATGTGCTTTCAGGATGCCCTTTTCAACAAGTGCTTGCAGATCGCGCCTCAATGTTCGTTCGCCTACATCAGCAAAATTTTCTTTTAAATCAGCAAGGGCTATTTCGCCTTTTTTCTTAACAAGCTTAACTGCCCGTCTCTGCCTTTTATTCAATCCAGCCTGTTGAAAATCCGCATCCGTATAAATATCTCTCGGTAATATAGTTCTGAATTCACGATTCCGCACTGAAACAAATTCCGGCTCCGGAAGACCATACTTCTTACACTGACGCACCATTTCAGTTGTTCCGGATCCCACCTGTTGAATATAGTCCGCAAGATATAAAACGCTGGCTAATGTTGGATTAGGCGGATGTGAAGCGTACAATTTTTTGAGATCTTCAATCTTTAATGTGTCGGGAAGGGTTCCCGCATTCCATATTTCAACACGATCAAGAAACACCATTACCTGTACGGAAGATGTTGTGTTGAAATTTCTGTGCGCGACGGCATTTGTGATAGCTTCCTCTATAGCAAACGTAGGGATTTCCCTAGGACGCGCTACTTGTACAGTGTTTTCTTGTTGAATAACCGGAAACTTTATAGAATCCAAAACAAAAGCTACCGCCTTATCAATTTGTTCAAAAAGATTTTCTTCCTCATATATATGATAGGACGTAAAACGGCTTTACAACCTCAGTGCTTGGCAATTGAACGCATTTAATTTTGGTCTGATCAAAAAATTTGCTTGGGTTCTTACCAAATAACAAAATAGCGGCATTTGTAAGCTTTTCATTTTTCAAAAGCTTCAACTTCGTAAACACTTCTTTTACCGGAGAATCTTCTCCCAGCGGAAAATTACGTTTTTTCCGGGCAATTTTCAAAAACCACTTAACTTTCGCTTTATCAATGTCGTTGTAGCTAGCACCTTCACATATTCGTTGATCAAATCCCGCTTTCCAGATTTCGCCTTGTTCCTTAAGAAAAGACATCAAGCTCTCATAAACAAGGTCTGTCAACTCCTGTGTATCATCAAAACGCCTGTAGCTGTAGCCTGCTTTTGGATCCCTGATTTCCTTGACAAGTCTCTGCACACCGGCATCTCGATCTTTATCAATTGAATTTTGACCTTTAATGTATATAAGAATCTCTTTGTGTTTCACTCGGGCTTTACGAAACTCCGATTCTGTAGGCGATACTGTACTTTTACCGGAACCTCCGTACTGTTGGCCAAGAACGCCAATATAGATATCACTTTCCCTGACCTCATCTATGTAAGCTTTTTCTGCTGATTTTCCCTTAGCAGAGAAATCCTCAAATAGAAACACTTCGAAATATTCAGACAAAAGGATATCTTTTGTTATAAAATCTTTTACAGCTCGGCGCTTAGCTTTAAGTTCTTTTTGCACTCCGCTTATGAATATTTTGTGTTTTTTCATTATCCGATCCCTATGTTTTTCTCTTTAAAAATGAAAAAAGCGTTTCCGCCGGAACAAACATAATCAAGTAAAGCAATATCCACGGTTTTAAGAGCATTTTTTATTGACCGTGTGATATCTTTATCTTCCACCGAAGGTTCTAATGCCCCCTGATGGGTGATTATGGGCAACAATAACACTAACCGCGTGATGATATAATGCCCGCTCAACAATCTTCCGAGGGAACACCACTGCCCGATTTACTGTGCCAGTTTTTAGGATTTCACTCTCGATCAATTGGTTTCTGCCGTCTAGAAATATTTGCCATAATTTGTTGCCGTCTTTCTCAGACAGAGCAACCTTCGCGCTTCCGAGACCTTTGAAATCTTTCCAATCCCGAGTGTCTGTACGCGTCATATTGCGAAATGTGCCGAATTTCTTTAACACATCACGAGCAAGATCGATCGCACTGACTCCGGGCATGCCTGTGCGCAAAAGAATTACCAAAAGCTCAGAATTGCTCAAATTCCGAGCGCCTTTCTTTAACAACTTCTCTCGTGGCCTGTCATCAGCCGGCCAAGCGCTTATTCCCGATAATTTTTTGCTTTTTGTTTTTGTCATTACTTCGTTTCTTTTTCGACGTTTTGGTTTTTGTAGGTTTTTTATTAATCTGCGATTCCACCAAAAAACGCTCACGTTTCAACTCTTTAACAAGCTCGTCTTCTGTAGGCAAATACAACTTATATTTCGAAGCAAATATTTGCTTGTTATTCTTAGGTAAAGTATATCGAACAACTGCGTCTTTTTTATCCTCACACAAAATAAGTCCGACTGTTGGATTGTCATCTTTCTGCTTCATAGATCGGTCATAATAGTTTACGTACATTTGCATTTGACCAATATCCTGATGAACAAGTTTGCCGATTTTTAGATCGATAAGAACAAAGCATTTTAAAATGGTATTGTAAAAAACTAGATCGATATAAAAATGGTCGCCATCCAGTGTAATCCGCTTCTGTCTACCAACAAATGTAAATCCTTTCCCAAGTTCAAGTAAAAATTTTGAAAGGTTATCAATAAGTGCTTGTTCCGGTTTGCTTTCATATAATTTTGAATGGGAGACAACCCTGTAAATTCTAAAACATAAGGATCTTTTATCATATCTTCATAGGTCGCCAGTTCTTGTCCTTTGCGAGCCAATCTCATAACACCTTTTTTGTCTTTACTTAAGGCAAGCCTTTCATACAAAAGCGTTCCTTTTTGTCGTTCAAGCTCACGAGCTGACCAATTATTAGCGACGCATTCCGCCTCATAAAACGACCTTGCTTCAGGTTTGTCGACACACATTAATATACGATAGTGTGTCCAGCTTAATTCTTGACGCACTGCGTCAAGAATTGGATATGCTAAATAAAACTTGCGTATATTTGTCAAATTCGTAAAATCAAAACCCTTACCAAATTCATTTGAAAGTCGATGGGATAAATCTTCTATTGTTTTCTTCCCATATCCTGCCCGTTTTTTCCCTTTCTGTTCTTGTTCGACAATTTCTTTACCAATATGCCAATAAGCTAAAACCATCTCCGTGTTAACAGCTCGGGCAATATTGTTTCTAGCGTTTTCGATAATTGCGCAAATTCGCTCATAAGCGTTTGTTTTATTTTTAGCTCTTTTTTTGGCGACAGTTTGAGATAGTTTTTGAATAGCTTTTTTTCGTGGCATATTAGCAATTCCCCCTGCTCTTAATAAATTCTTCCAAATCTACCGGCTTGATTTCCACTGTCCGATTTTTACAGCTTTTATTTCTTTTCGAGCAATAAGATCGCGAACCCATTCTTCGGTTATATCAAGCTTTTTTGCCACTTCGGGCACAGTAAGATATTTTCTAAGATCTTCCATAGTTATACCTCTTGCCGATTTGATGGAGACAATAAATCCCTGTGAGTCCTTATAAGTCCATGTTTTAGTCCTTAACGGTCTCCCAGTCAAGCAAAATGCTTATTCACCCCGTTAGAAATAGAATACGATTACGCATTCGTGATTTCTAACGGGGTAAACATTGAATTTGCGATCATGCCGGATACGCCTTTGGTATACTAAAAACGCCGGATTACACACCTGATTTATAATACCGCTTCTCTGACATATCATTTCACCCGGCAAAGGGCTCAAAAGCACCGAAATAACCCTTATTACTTCAGCCTGAGGAGGAAAATAGTGAAAATACAGATCCTTGGGACAGGTTGCCCGAAATGTCAAAAACTTTATGAGAATGTTCAAGACGCCGTGGCCGAATCTGGCGCCCAGGCCGAAATAATAAAAGTCACTGACCTGAAGGAGATATCGAGCTACGGTGTTATGGTGACGCCGGCTTTGGCGATAGATGGGGTAGTAAAGATCTTGGGTAAAGTGCCTTTGGTGGATGAGATTTTCGATTGGTTGGCATAAATGGTGGAAGGTTATGAACAATTGTGTTAAGACATGCTAAACGCATGTTATATTGGTTTGTGTTATCTCGTTATCGCTCAGCGGGTGTTCAGAAACTCAAAACGATGAGTGATCGGTTGGTCGAAATATCGGCTTTTTTAATGGAGCAGGTGACATTCGTCGAGCTGGGTGGGGTCAAAGACCGTTTCCACTCAACGGTGGTAGATTCCACCGGGATTTTTGAAGGTTCTACAGATTTTGAAGTTTTGTACCGTTGTGATTCCTTACGCATGTGCAAGGAACCCCGGATATACCTTCCAATGCAGATTGTCGTCAGTTTCGATAGATGCGGTTTTTTTGTTTAACCTTAAAATAAAACCCGTTTTGTTTTCGCCGTTCGGTGTCTGGAATTTCACCCGGTCGCCGATAGTGAACTTCGACATCATCATTGTACTCTTGGCCTGAGAGATCAGCTTAAGTCTCTCAACAATGGTACGATTCAGAAAGACAAGATCATCTTCCGTAAGCTTCTCAATCATCTTTATCATGGCACGTCGATCGGCCCGTTTGACATTGAACATATCAATCCTTTTCAACTTTTACAATTCCGTCCAGGAGGCGGCATGAATATTTGTAGCCACGGGGTATATTTCATTTCCTGTGTGAACAATTATACCTTTTTTAGCCTCTGTGTGCGACCTTAAAAACATCCTCATCGAACGTGTATCTCTAAAAATCAGTTTCTCAGTAGTTTACGTGTTGAAGAGTGAAGCAGACCCTCTCCGCCATTCTGCTTCGCCCTTCAACAAGCTATGTCATCTGGTTGGGCTAAATAAGCTGATAAATGGATGGTTTTTTATAATAGTCTATATTTTGTGCTTCTTCCCATTCCGATCCGCTCTATTTTTTTTAGCTTCAAAAGTCTATCAAGTGCTTGATTTACTGTTGGACGCAATACTTTCGTATTCCTGGATATGCCGGAGTTGTATCAAAAAGAGTACCAACAGAATTTCCGTCCGCGTCAATCATTTCAACGTAAACATTCGGTAAACTACGTTCCTTAATTGGAAGAAAGGATGTTTCTGAAGGCCTTGTTAAGAGGATAAACGAAGATATCTTTAATTGGGAGGGGACGTTTATTGTAACGATCAAGTTTACCACGACCTTGTGTTTGGCCAAGGAACGTCCAATTGGCGGCGCGATAACAGGTTCCTTTGAAACGATCTTTCTGTACAAAAGTTTCGAGAAGAACTGGCGTGTAATTGTAGCGGGATTGCCAATCGCGAGGTAATTGTTTAGCAACTATGAATTTTATCTGGCGGAGAGGCAGGGATTCGATCGCGATTTTTATAAATATTTATAATATAAGGATTTGTTGCATCATAAAAAGTCAACGTGTTAGGATTGTGTCACACCTTTTCAAAAATTTGTCACTTATTCAAATAAAAAAATCTACTATTTTTACATATTGTAAACGGAATTGACAATTTGTAACATATGGTGTATACTTTTATCGTTATGATAAAACGCTCTCTCGAACATGATCTGTTAAGACTCGCTAAGAGTTATCCTGTAGTAACATTAACTGGTCCACGCCAATCAGGAAAAACAACTCTTGTAAAAAAAGCTTTCCCCAACAAACCTTATGTAAATTTAGAGGATCCCGACTCAAGGCAAATATCTACTACAGATCCCCGTCGTTTTCTTGAGAGATACCCTGAAGGGGCAATTATTGATGAAATTCAACGCGTACCAGATCTGTTATCATACATACAAACCTTTGTCGATAATTCTAATAAATCCGGATTATTTATACTAACCGGTAGTGCTCAATTTGAATTATTGAACAACGTTACTCAGTCTTTAGCCGGCCGTACAGCACTCCTGCGCCTATTACCATTCGCTTCAGAAGAAATTACCAGCATTTCTAAAAAGAGCACCTTGAATGAAATACTTTTTACCGGAGGTTATCCTCGTATATTCGATAAAAAGCTCAATCCAACGGAGGCTTTAAGTTTCTATGTAAATACCTACATCGAACGCGATGTTAGACAACTATTAAACGTAAAAAACCTTTCACAATTTGAAACGTTTTTACGGCTCTGTGCTGCTCGCACAGGCCAAATTCTCAACCTCTCCAGCTTGGGCAACGATTGCGGGATAAAACATAATACTGCCGCCTCATGGTTATCAATATTGGAGGCAAGTTATTTGATCTTTCGAGTTAAACCTCATTACAATAATTTTTCCAAACGTCTTATAAAATCTCCTAAGATATATTTTTACGATGTTGGGTTAGCCGCATATTTATTAGGAATCCAAGAATCATCTCAGATAGAAACTCATCCGTTAAGAGGTCATCTTTTTGAAACTTATGTGATTTCGGAAATATTAAAGAAACGATTTAATGCCGTAAAAGAAAATAACCTTTTTTATTTCAGAGATAATGTGGGTAATGAAATAGATATTGTATTAGATTATTCCGATAAAGTTTTTCCTATTGAAATAAAATCCGGAGCAACTTTTTCTGAAGACATGTTAAAAGGGTTACGCTATTATTCTAAATTAACGGATAATTTCACAAACCATCCCTGCCTGATATATGGAGGAGCCTCTTCTTTTTCTTTCAAAGATTTTTCGGTTTTGTCATTCAAGGATATTTTTGATCTAAAAATTAAATGATGCTTATTCTCTTCTGGAAATACATGTAAAACTTTATACCGATTTGGCGGAGAGGGAGGCCGTTCAGGGCTAAAATCCTCCCATTTGGTCGGATTTATTAACGCCCTTCCCGGCATTTCCTCATGCCTTCGGCATTCGGTCAGGATTCGACCGCCTGTTTTTGTAAGTTGTTTAAATTGCTATTCTTGCGATATGTCTAAAAGCCAGCGTGTTAGGATTGTGTTACACATAATTTATTATGCCGAAATAAGTGCCGCTGCGACTTTATCATAGTCAGGCACATCGTATTTTTCTACCGGCTTATATGAC
>Ga0180007_10007517_pt1 | contig 10272 bp, 5 predicted proteins | sample MM_PC_MetaG_FD_121122 | JGI IMG/M metagenome (GOLD analysis project Ga0180007, IMG submission 121122) | Groundwater microbial communities from the Aspo Hard Rock Laboratory (HRL) deep subsurface site, Sweden - MM_PC_MetaG | ecosystem: Environmental > Aquatic > Deep subsurface > Groundwater...
GGAGAGATTGACCGTGTCCGGCAGCTTTTCCAGGTAGATATTGGCAAGGTTTTCCAGCCTGAAGGTGAGGCCGAGGGCGTCAAATTTACGCTCGCTGTACCGGCCGTACACCGAAGGGATATCGACCGCTATGTGCCGCTTGTAATAAATATCCTCCCTGACCTCAAACACTTCATCGCTCAGGACGATGTTCTTCAGGGCCTCGAGGTGCATGAGCAGGGAGTCGAGGCACTGGTAGGTATCACAGATCTCCAGGTCGGCCAGCAGCTGCTCCATCTCCGGGAAACCGCTGTTGATCGCATGGGCAAGCTGGTGGCGCATTGCCTGGGATCCCAGGTTGTATTTCTGATACAGGAGCTTGAACAGGCGGACCAGCAGGTCGAACCGCCTGGTTTCCGTGGCGGCGATATCACCCTGGACGACGAGGAAATTCTTTCTCCTGTCATCATCCCACTCAAGGAAATCATCAATCTCTTCAATCCCGGTTTCGGCAAAAGCCCGCTGCATGAGTTTGCGCAGGTCATCGACAAAGAAACCCTCAACAGCAATTCCACTGAGCACCTCGTCGGGAAGATACGGTTCCAGCAGCTCCCGGTCGCCGTATCGCCAGAATGCGAAAATCGCCCTGATAAAATCAACGATCAGGTTGCTGCTTTCCACGTGGGTCTGCTTGCGCAGGAAATGGATGAGCGTATCCTTGCGTTTATGGATCTCATCTATCTCGGTGGAAACGTCACGCAGGTATCCCTCCGCCCCGATCTCGTTGAAAAAGACCGGCATCAGCTTGGCAAACTGCTTGAAGAGGTTGTAGATCGGCTCGATGGGATGGTTGAGCATGCGCGTGATATCGCGCTGGAACAGGTCCGTATCCTTGACGCAGGTGCCGGCAAGCTTGAGGTTGATAATCAGGGCTGAAAAAAGGGTGGAGCACCATTTCGGCTCCTGCATGATCAGCCTGAGCCACACCCGGATATTGGCCAGGTGGGCCGGGTTGGTGATCGGCTGCCAGTCCTCGTCAACGCCGGCGACATTTGCAAACTGAAAACCGAAGCGGACCGATTCCCAGAGGAATGCCTCGACAAGCCTGCTGTTGCCCCGCTTGAAGACCTCTGTGCCAAGAACCTGAATGCACTGCAGTGAAGTGTGGGGATACTTGCGGACATTCACCTTGAGCAGCTGAAAGGTTGTCAGCAGGAACCTCTCGATCTCTTCAAAGCTCTGCTTTCTGATAAGGTATACCAGGCTGCGATTGATTTCCCGCAGGCTCTCTTCATGGATGAGCGACAGCCCGGGGGTCTCCATGATGCGGAACAGGAAGAGGAGCTTGCGGTTCTCAGCATGATCGTCAACGTCACCCAGCCGGTCGGCGGCGCTGTCCTTCCCCCCGGTATCACGCACGAGCTTGTCCGGGATATCCTTGTAGCGCCGGACGATATCAATATGGTTCGGGAGTTTGACGATCTCGACAAGGGCCCCGGCCGGGTCGCCTGCCACGTCTATGCCGGCAAGGATGTCGGCATGCTCCTGCAGCTGCTGGTGGGAAATGGCGGAAAATATCCTGCCCGCCTCCCAGTTCTGGCAATGCTCCCCGCACTCGCCGGTAAACCAGACGAGCGGATCCGGCTCCTGCAGCCAGTACTGGTAGTTGAGGGTCAGCACCCTCTTCAGCAGCGATGCCGCGGACCGGCAGTCACTGGCGGCACCGGACCCAGCCGCCTCCTGCTCCTGGGAGATGGAGAGCAGCCTGGAGGCGATCTTCTTCATGGGGTGATGCCCCTGGACGAGATACATCACCACTTTGTCATCCAGGCCCTGCAGTTCGGCGAAACATGTTGCCAGTGCCTTTTCATACCGCCTGAGCATCTTGCCGTCCAGCAGATTGACGAGCTTCTCTACGTAGGCCAGCAATGACTCCATGGTCTGCATATGGAGCAGCTCATTCCTCCTGCTCTCGGAGAGTGCCTTGAAAAAGAGAGAGCAGAAGCGCTCAAAGGCCTCGGGGCCGTTGTCATGCTTCAGGTAATGGCCGATGTTTTTGAGGACAAAGGCCCTGAGCTTGGGGACAAGCAGTGTCCAGTTTCTAAATGGATGGCTTATCTCGTAAAGCAGTTCGTGCAGGCTGTTATGCACGCCGCGGTAGGTAGAAACAGTTTGCAGCAGAACCGCGCAGGACGAATCGATGACCACGTCCCTTGCCGCTGTTTCCTCAAGGTTGGCCCGCAGGGCGTCCGATTCAATGGGCACCATTTCAGCGGCTGTTTGATGCTGTATGGTCATTTTGCCAGCTTTGTCCGCCCGGGTCAGCGGCGGGAGCGGAGGTATCGTCTTGCTGCCGGCCGCCGACCCGGTATCCGCTTCCATGGTTAGACGGGTTTATTGGCCTCCATGTGGAGAATCAGGTCCAGCACCCGGTTGGAGTACCCCCATTCGTTATCGTACCAGGAAAGGACCTTGACCATGGTGCCGATAACCTTGGTGGACTTCGCATCAATCACCGAAGAGTACGGATTCCCTTGAAAATCAATGGATACCAGGGGTTCCTCCGTGTATCCGAGATAACGGTTGGCAGCCTCTTTCAATGCCTGGTTTACTTCCGGGACAGAGGTTTCCCTTTCCACTTCCATGACCGCATCGACCAGCGAAACATTGGGGGTGGGCACCCGCACCGACAGGCCGTCGAACTTGCCCTTCAGCTCGGGAATGACGAGCGACAGGGCCGTCGCCGCCCCGGTCTTGGTCGGGATCATCGACATGGCGGCGGCACGGGCCCGCCGCAGGTCGCTGTGGGGGAAGTCCAGGAGCCTCTGGTCATTGGTATAGGCATGGACAGTGGTCATCAGGCCGTACTTGATGCCGAAATTATCCAGGATGACGCGGACCAGCGGTGCCAGGCAGTTGGTTGTGCAGGACGCGTTGGAAAGAATATGGTGCTCGACCGGGTCATACTCATGCTCGTTGACCCCCATGACTATGGTTTTGACTCCGCCCTTGCCCGGGGCGGAGATGATCACCTTTTTGGCTCCCGCCTCAATATGGGCCTGGGCCTTTTCCATGTCCGTGAAGCGGCCGGTGGATTCAATGACATATTCGGCGCCGTTCTTTCCCCAGGGAATCTCGGCGGGTTTGGTCTGGTTAAAAACATGGATATGGCGGCCATCAACTATTATGCCGTCCTCATCCGCCTGCACATCTCGCGGATAGACGCCCATAACAGAGTCATACTTAAGGAGATGCGCCAGGGTCTTGTTGTCGGTCAGGTCATTGATGGCGACGATCTTGATATCCGCAAAAGTCTCATCCTTGTCGATGGCGCGCAAGATACTCCTGCCAATTCTGCCGAATCCGTTAATCCCTACTTTAACTGTCATATGAAACTCCTCCAGAATATTTTTGCATGGGGCCCGGAACTGCGTACGGTTCCGGTGTCATAGTGTTGTCTCTGCCTGCGAGAATAACAGAATATACTATTACCCTGTTTTTTTATCGGATGCCATCTTTAAAGCCGCTCCGTAAAGCGTCATATACCTTTTCATAACCTTGTCCCAGGTATAGTGCGCCGCGATATGCCGGACCGCGGCCTTCTGTATTTCAGCTATCATGTCCGGCTGGTGCCGGTATACCCGCATCACCCGTATCATGGCCGCCCCGAGGGCCTCGGCCGAATACTCGGTAAAGGCGAAACCGGTCTTGCCGTCAAGCACCTTGACCAGGCCCCCGACATGGTGGACCACCGGGATGTTGCCCATGAGCTGGGCCATATAATCGGTCAGGCCGCAGGGTTCATAGCGTGACGGGATCAGGAAAAAATCCCCGGCGGCAAAAATCCTGTTGGCCATGGCAGGTTCATAGCCCCGCAGAAAGCATATCCTGCCCTGGAAAGACCGGTTGGCGGCAAGGGCGGCCAGCTGCTCCTCAATTTCCCTGGCCCCGGTCCCCTGGACAATGATCTGGAATTTCCTGTCAATGGGCAGCAGCTCCGCCAGGGCGCCGAGCAGGATGTCCAGGCCCTTCTGGGACATGAGGCGGCCGATCATGGAAAACAGCGGCTGGTCCGGCCGGAAATCAAGGCTGCCGACCTTGTCCACCCCGGCGATTTCATCCTGCCGGGTTATCCGGCACAACTCCTTCCGGCAGGCTTTTTTCCCGGCAAGATCGCCGGCCGCCGGGTCAAAGGCCGCGGCAAGGCCCAGCCGGTCATGGTCGGCCGGACTGAAGGCGTCCGGGTTGAAGCCATTGGTCACTCCCTGCAGCCGGACCCCCCTGGCAAGAAGCCGGTGGCCGAGCCAGCCGGTCAGCTTGTCATCGTCGGTTTCCTGCAGCTCCCTGGCATAATTCTCGCTCACCGTATTCATGACCGCATAGGAGGATGCCGCCAGCAAGGGATCAAAGCTGTTAGCCAGCAGGTTGCCCTGGATGCAATGGGCAGGCAGGCCGCAGACGGCCCCGGCAAAGGGGAGGTCGCCGACCTCCTGGTGGTAGCCGGAGCCGGCATTGTGGATGGTGACGACCGCGCCGGTGCCGCGGAAATACTGCCTGACAAAATCAAGCTCCCTGATCATGGCCGGCAGGATGGCGGTATGGCCATCGTGACAGTGGATGATATCCGGCACCTCGCCCAGGGAGACCATGAGGCCGATCGACGCTTTCTGCAGCAGCACGTTGGTGGCAAAATAGTCAAAATGCCCGGTGCCCTGGCGGTGGGAAACATCGGCCGCCTCTTCTGCGGCCGAATAGGTGTAAATCCCTTTTTTTTCGCGAAATCGGTCGGCATCAACCAGGTAGACGGTCACCCCGTTCATTGCCCGGCTCCAGAAAGCAACCTTCTCGCGCCGCTCGGCCGCGGCATAGTTCATGTCAACCTCGAAGGAAAGCGCCGGCTTCGTAAAACCGAGATTTTCCGGCGCCATGAAACCATAGAGCGGCAGGACAACGCGCACCTTTTTCCTGGACCGGGCCAGGGCCTCGGCAAGCTGCCGGCAGACATCCTTGACCCCGCCGGTCTCGGCCAGCCCGGCATATTCGCGGGCAATCATCCAGATGGTATCTATTCGCCTGTTGGAACGTTTTGCAGCCATAATCAATCACAAAGTTAAGAGGGACTCCTACCGGGAAATCGCCCGCTGCCGCAAGAGGTGGTCGGCAAGGGTCAGGCAGACCATGGCTTCACAGACCGGGATGATCCTGGGGATGGCCGAGATATCATGACGTCCGCCAACGCGGATTTTCACCGGCCGGTTATCGAGATCAACCGTGTCCTGCTCCAGGGCTATGGACGGAATGGGCTTGACCGCCACCCGAACGATGATATCGTCGCCATTGGAAATGCCGGCCAGGATGCCGCCGGAGTTGTTGCTGGCGAAACCTGCCGGGGTAATGGGATCGTTATTCTCGGAGCCCAGCAGGACCGCGGCCCGGAAGCCGGCACCGATCTCGACGCCCTTTACCGCGCCGATGGACATCAGGGCATGGGCCAGGGTGGCATCCAGCTTGTCGAACACCGGGTCGCCGAGTCCGGCCGGACAGCCCCGGACCAGGATCTCAACAACGCCGCCGAGGGAATTCCCCTGTTTCCTGATGGCCGCGACCTTTTTCTCCATGCGGGCGGCTGTCTTGTTGTCCGGGCAGAAGAAACGATTGCTGTTGATGTGGTCCAGGTTACGCTTGTCGGTGGCAACCTCACCCAGGGCAACCGTATAAGCCAGCACCTCGATACCGTGCTGCTGCAGGACCTTCCTGGCCACGGCGCCGGCCGCCACCCGGCCGGCGGTCTCCCTGGCCGATGCCCGGCCGCCGCCGCGATGGTCACGGATGCCGTATTTTTTCAGATAGGTTATATCGCCGTGGCCCGGCCGGAATATTTTTTCAAGGTGATCGTATGATTTGCTGTGCGCGTCCTTGTTGTAGATGATCAGGCAGAGCGGCGTGCCGGTGGTCTTTCCCTCGAAAGTGCCGGACAGGATCTCCACCCGGTCCGGTTCCCGGCGGGGACTCTCGCCTTCACCCTTGCCCGGACGGCGCCGCTCCATCTCGGCCTGGATGTCATTGACGTCAAGCTCAATCCCGGGAGGACAGCCGTCAATGACCGCCCCCACGGCAGTGCCGTGCGATTCCCCCCAGGTCATAACCCGGAATACCCTGCCGAACGTGTTGCCTGCCATAGCCTTTTCCCCCGACTTCCTGGTTCCCGTTTGCCTGCTGAAAAACTCAGCAGCAGCCGGAGCGGGTCTGCCATCTCCGCTCCCTGACTTTTTAGTGTTTTTAGCGGGGGGTGTCAAGCTGATCCCCCTTAACAGTCTAAAAAAAGGGATATTTTTCAGAAAAGAGGCGGGCCGCTCATGCTGGCGTCCGGACAAAATGACTTTGCAAACACCGCATTAAAAAGTAAATATAAAGGAACGAAGGCATTCATATGGATCTGCTGACAATACTGATAGCCCTGGGAGCCGGCGTCATTGTGACCTGGCTTTTTCTGCGGGGCGAGACAAACCGACTGCGAACCGGAAACGAGGCCCTGCAGAACGGACTGCGCAGCGAGGCTGAAAGGCGCTCGGCAGCGGAAGAGAAGAACTCGCGCCTGCCTGATCTTGAAAAAACAGTTGCGGCCAAGGAGGCGATCATCGGCCGGCTGCTGGAAGAACACACCGAGTTGAAAACAAAGGTTTCCGAACTGGAGACCAGGATGGCTGAAGAGCGGAAACGGGCCGAGGAAAAACTCGAGATCCTTGAAAAGGCGCGCGAACAGCTCAAGATGGAATTCCAGAATATCGCCAACAGGATCTTTGAGGACAAGAGCAAACAGTTCACCGACCAGAGCAAGACCAGCATCGACTCCCTCCTGGGGCCGGTAAAGGAACAGCTCAAGGAGTTCAGGAAAAAGATCGAGGATGTCTATGACAAGGAATCCAAGGACCGCGTCTCCCTGTTCCACGAGATAAACCATCTCAAGGAACTGAACCAGCAGATAAGCACCGATGCGGTCAACCTGGCCAAGGCTTTAAAGGGCCAGAGCAAGGCCCAGGGCGCCTGGGGCGAGATGATCCTGGAAAGGCTGCTGGAGGAATCCGGCCTGCGCAAAGGGCACGAATATGAGACCCAGGAATCCTTCGCCGACCAGGACGGCAGGCAGAAACGGCCCGATGTCATTATCCGCCTGCCCAACAGCAAGGATGTCATCATCGATGCCAAGGTTTCGCTCACCGCCTATGAAAAGTACAGTTCCGCGGAGTCCGAAGAAGAAAGAGCCCAGCACCTGAAGCTCCACATAACCTCGGTCCGCTCACACCTCAAGCTGCTTTCCGAAAAAAGCTACGCCGACCTTGAGGGCGTCCGCTCGCTCGATTTCGTCCTCATGTTCCTGCCCATTGAAGGGGCATTTATGGCGGCACTGAATGCAGATCCCGGGCTTTTCAACGAGGCCTTTGAAAAAAAAATCATGATCGTCTGCCCCTCCACCCTGCTCGCCACCCTGCGCACCATCAACAATATCTGGCGCTCCGAGGACCAGAACCGGAACGCGCTCACCATTGCCAGGCAGGCCGGAGATTTATGCGACAAGTTCGTCCTCTTTGTAGAAAGCCTGGACGACGTCGGTGACAAACTCGGCAAGGCCCAGGTGGCCTATGAAAAGGCCAGGGCACAGCTGAAAACCGGCCGGGGCAACCTGATCAGCCGCACGGAACGCCTCAAGAAGCTGGGCGCCAAGGCCAGCAAAACCCTGCCCGGGGATCTCGCGGCAGAGGCCCTTGAAGAAGACAACAACGTCACCCTGCTGGAACGCGGCGGCGACTGATTCACCGGCCGCCTCCGGTCTTCAGCTTTGAGCTCATAACCTTTTTTTTCTAAAGATTGCACCTAGTTCGGTCGATTGAAATTACAGAAATTTCTTAATGGCTGAACGGTTCTTACATAAAAAGTACAGAGGTTGGAGAGGTTACAATGGCAAAAAAGACTGCCGATGAAAATCTGGAAAAGCAAATCAAGGAACTCCAAAAGACCGTAAAGAGTCTGAAGGCAAGCAAAGAGAGGTATGAAAATCTTGCCGATATGCTGCCGCAGATTATTGTTGAAACCGACCTCAAGGGCACGCTGATCTTTGCCAACCGAAAAACCTTTGAAACAACAGGCTATTCAAAAAAAGATTTCAACAATGGCTTGAATGCCGCGATGCTGGTCATTCCGGAAGACCGACCCAAGGTTGCCGGGAACAGACAAAAGGTATTGGAAGGAAATATCCTCAAGGGCAACGAATACACAGCCCTTCGGAAAGACGGTTCAACGTATCCCGTAATGGTCTACAGCAGTCATAAGATCGAGAACGGAGAGTTAAACGGGGTACGATCCATCATTATAGATATCACAGAACAGAAATCCCTGGAAAACAAATTAAGATCTGAAAGAGACAAGCTCAAAAAAGCCCTTTCCGAGGTAAAAACACTGCGGGGTTTTCTGCCTATCTGTGCTTCATGCAAGAAGATTCGTGATGATAAGGGGTACTGGAGACAAATTGAGTCCTATATAAGAAAACACTCAGAAGCGGAATTCAGCCACAGTATCTGTCCTGATTGTGCTCAAAAACTTTATCCTAAATATGTCGACGAGAATGGAAATGTGAAAAAGAAAAATTGAAGGGGTTCTCTGGGGACATTCTTTTCTATTTGACTATTGAAAAAGCAAGGGAGCAGGTCTCCGTTTGACCGTGAAGAAAGTCAACATATCACTAAATGTTTAACTGTCAAACAAGTCAAGGCAACTGCTGAACCTTGATTTCGTGCGGATCAGGGAGACTGGAGAGTAGTTATTAGTTTTCCGGGGATCGCAGCGTAAGCAGTAAGTTTCACTTTCCTGTATGACTATGATACGATATTGTTGATAATGCACCCCCCTCCCCCCCGCGGCATTATGTTTGGTATCTTTCGATTTTCACAACAAAACCAAACCGGCGACAGGCGATGACAGAAAACAAGACGGATAATGCCGGGACAAGAGAAGCCGGTGATTTCCAAGGCAGGTTAATAGAGCTTGTCTATTCGCACCTGCCGGTTAGCCTGACTGCCAATATCCTGAACTCCCTTATCCTCTCCATTGTTCTGTGGAAAGTTGTCCCGCATCCCAGGATAGTGATATGGTGTGCCGTCGTCTGGCTCATCTCCCTTTTACGGTTTGCCCTCTTCTCATCTTTCCGCCGCTCTTCCCTGACACGAGATCGGATAACACGCTGGAAGAGCCAGTATATCGCGGCTATTGCCCTGTCCGGTCGGTATTGCCTGGGGCGCGGCCGGGATATATATCAGCCCGGCGGATTCCGTGGTTCACCAGATCTTTATTGCCTTCATGCTTGGCGGCATGGTTGTTGGCGCCACGATCTCAACCGCGGAACTGAAGGAGGCAATGTGGTCGTATACCATCCTGTCCTTATTCCCGATCACCATCAATTCCCTGGTTCTTGGAGATGATATCCATCTCGCAATGGGAATCCTGCTTGTCATCTCCGGCAGCCTCTGCATGGTCCTGTCTTCCCATATTCACAAAACACTCCACAACTCACTGGTCCTCCAGCATGAAAATATCCAGGAGATTGCCGAGCGCAGGCATGTGGAAGAAAGGCTGCGGGCGACACGTTCCTCCCTTGGCAACCAGGAGGCAAGAAACAGGGCTGTGCTGAATACGGCCAACGATGCCATCATCTTTATTGATAATGAAGGCAGAATTCTCTCGTGGAACCGGGCCGGGGAAAAACTGTTCGGCTTCACAAGCGACGAGATAGTCGGCAAATCGGTTACCGCCATCATCCCGGAGCGTTATCACGAGGCACACGCCCAGGGAATGAAAAGGGCGGTGGCGGGCGGCCGGGGACGGATAATCAATGGTCCGCCGCTTGAACTGGCCGGACGCAAGGCCGATGGCACCGAGGTGCCGATTGAACTTTCCCTGGGACGATCGGAAATACGGGGGCAGTATTTTTTCACGGGCATCATCCGCGATATTACGTCGAGAAAGGAGGCTGAAGAAAAAGTGGGTGTCCTTTCCCGGGCCGTGGAACAAAGTCCGGCCTCGGTCGTGATTACGGACTGGGCCGGCACAACAGAATACGTCAACCCGAAATTTCTTGAAGTGTCTCAATATACAATGGAAGAAGTTATAGGCCGCAACCCGCGGATCCTGAATTCAGGCCGGCATCCTGTCGAATATTTCGAGAATATGTGGAAGACAATCCGTGCCGGCAAGGAATGGCACGGCGAATTCTGCAACAAGAAGAAGAGCGGCGAGAATGAA
>Ga0180007_10007518_pt1 | contig 10272 bp, 10 predicted proteins | sample MM_PC_MetaG_FD_121122 | JGI IMG/M metagenome (GOLD analysis project Ga0180007, IMG submission 121122) | Groundwater microbial communities from the Aspo Hard Rock Laboratory (HRL) deep subsurface site, Sweden - MM_PC_MetaG | ecosystem: Environmental > Aquatic > Deep subsurface > Groundwater...
GTGGGGTATACCTCCAATGGAACGTCGAAACGTTCCATGGACCACAAATCTGCCGAACAGATTTGTCGGTCATTCGGTCACAACTTTCAAAATTGGGTCGCTGCAAGCAGCGGGGTATCAGACGCAATTTTGAAATGAAGAGACGATGCAATGGGATACCGTGAGAAAGAGAAAATGATGGACAAAGTGAGATATGAAAACTGAGTTAGGTTTATAAATTTGTGAACAGAAAAAACCCACGATGGATACTATCACAACAATGGCAATGTCTATCCAGAATCCATTGCTAACCAATATCGGCATGCTGCTGAATGATTATGTCATATATGTAGCAGTATTACTGGTGCTTGTGTTTGTCGGTGAAAAAAGAAACAAAAAAAGGGAGAAAATATTTCTTGCGATTATTATTGCGGCAATTGCAGCCCTAAGCCTAAAGGAACTTCTTGTGCATGACAGACCTTGTGTAGAGACTGGATGGTGCCCATATGGATATTCTTTTCCAAGCGCACATGCTGCAACCGTATTTGCATTAATGCTTCCTTTTCTTAACAAGAAAAATTATGTGGGCTATCTTGCATTTGCACTTTTTGTATCATTTACACGACTCAATTTAGGAGTGCATATATTTCAGGATATTGCAGGTGGATTGATTGTTGCAATTTTGTCATACTATATTGTGGATATAATTTACAGAGGGAAAAAGAATGGCTGACAAGGAATTTGAAAGACAGATATTTCACCTTGTGCTTGGCATTGGAGTAATCTTATCCCTGCTTTATTTTGGAAGGGGATTTATGATTGCCGCTGTTTTTACTACTATAATAATTGGCACCATACTGATAAATTCAAGACTCATTGGCATCCATATTGGATTTGTGAAATGGTTTGAAACACGATTTGAAAGAAAGAATGTGATGTTTCCTGGATGGGGTTCGGCATGCTATGCCGCAGGTGTTCTAATACCTCTTGTAACGCTTACGGATATGAACCAAATAATAGCTACTATTCTTATCTTGGCACTTGGCGATTGTATGTCAGGAATAATCGGAAGGATGGGAAAGAACAAACTACCATATAATAAGAAAAAAACAATTGAAGGAACTCTTGCTTTCATTATTGCATCTCTTCCTGCATATTATTTTGTCGGTATTGCAGCCATACCTCTAGCGGTTTTGGCAGGACTTGCCGAGAGCGTAGATATCCAGATGGATGACAATATACTCGTACCACTCGTGTGTTCAGTGTTTTTTCTGGTGCTTTAGATGAAAGAAAGTATGAGGAGGAAGTTAGGATGAACAGCAAAGGAATTACTGTTCTTTTTACACCAAACAATACCGCGAGCCAGAATATCGCCAATGAACTGATCAAATATGGATTTGACAAAACATCTGACAATGAATGGCGGCGAGCGAATGTGAAAATTATCAAAACCAATGTACCAAGCGTGCTTGAGATACCGACGGATTTTGACACGGAATTCATACTTGTATTGAGTTCGCACAAAAGCGTAAAGGGAGGCAAAATGCTGACTGTGCATTTCCCGGGCAACTGGAATGATGCAAAATTCGGAGGGGATGAAAGGACATTGAATATTGCATGCGCACGGATGCTAAAAATGCTTATTACAGAACTCGAAACCGAAAACAGGAAACTCAAATGGCCATTGGTTTTGGAAGCTGACCACCATGGCCCGACATGCGATGTACCGATTATGTTTGTCGAGATAGGGAGCACTGAGGAAGAATGGAAAGACGAGGATGCTGCAAAGATAGTCGCAAAGGCAGTATCAGAATTCCTTTCAAAACAGGAAACTGAAAACAGGAAACCGGATGCTGGAAACCAAGACGCCGGACTCAAGACTGGAAACCAGCAACCCAATACAGTTTTCGCTATTGGAGGCGGGCATTATGCAAAGGAATTCACTGAAATGGCACTTGACCCTGAAATGAATATTGCAATCGGGCACATACTTCCGAAATACGCAATAGACAAGCTTGACGAGGATGTTTTCAGGCAGGCGATAGAGAAGAATGTTGAAAAAATAGACAAAATAGTCATGTTAAAGGAATCCACAAATGTATCACAAAAGAAAAAGATCATGGAGCTTGCTGAAAAGTATGGGACAGAGATTGAAATGCGCTAACCGTACGAAAAAACATCAACAAATTCTCCGCTAGTTTTTTAATTTAAGATGGATAATATAGTACATGAAAGAAAAGGATGTAATCTATAATATAGATATCGAATTGGAGACGCTAGCACATCCTGAGATAAACGGGATAGTTATTGCACGCGGCCCATTAGATTGAATGGTCTAGAAAATATTCATAATACCCAGTTGGCCAATGCATTCGACACTTAGAGGTGTCGAGGACCATATGCAAATTAGGGTTAGAATATAAATCGTATAACAGACAAAGGTGAATACAGATGGAAGATACGGGAAAGAAAAATTTTGACATACCAAAGCCAGTTTCAGCAGGAGATGAGATAGATATAACCATTGAATCTGAAGGTGGAAAAGGAGACGGAATTGCTAAAGTTGATGGATTTGTAATTTTTGTAAAAGATGCAAAAAAAGGAGAGAACTGCAAAGTGAGGATAGCTGAGGTAAAGAGAACCTATGCAATAGGCGAGAAAATAGGAGAAGCTTCAGCAGTTAAAGAGGATACTTCAAAGGACAGCAGCGATGACTCCGAAGATAGTGATTCTAAAGATAAACGCAACGACGACTCCGAAGGCAAAGAAAACGACGGTTCTGATGAGAAAAAAGAGGGCGACTGCGAATCCTGTGAAGAATGCAGTTGCTGCGGCTAGAATTTTTTTATTTATTTCTATTTTTTCTTTCTGAGAAATCGTAAATCTACCACTTTTCTATAATGCTTGTTTTGTTGAAGAGATTATACAATAGTTTGCTATCACGAAGAAGATAGATAGGTGACCACAAACAGCAAACACTTGCATTTTAGTTGACCACAACTGGAGATTACTATTTCTTTATCCAGAAATTTATGAATGCAAGAACCATCACAAACGTAATAATCAGTAATACATATAGTCTTAATTGATGGTAAAAAGAGTTTTAAATACTATTATATATAAATTGATCATGCAGATGAAGAAAGACCGGGACACTTTGGATTCTGTTGGAACTAAATTGCCAAGTGAATCTAACAGGTTAGTACAGGAACTTGCGAGATTTACTAGAAAACAGAGAATAACAATGCTTTCGCAGGTATATGCTATACAATTAACTGACGGTTGTTCTGTTGGCTGTGATTTTTGTGGTTTGGATTCAAAACGAGGAGTACATAAAATAATACCGGAAGATACGGCTTCAACAGTGATTCAAGAAATCATAGCAGCACGCAAACTCAGAAAATTTGAGGGAGTAGAGATACCACATAATAGACATTCCAATTTAGTTCAATTATATGATGCTTCAGATCCTTTAGACCATCCAGCAGTTTTTAGATTAAAACAAAGTGCTAAGAATGCCCAAGATGATTGGTGCCATAACCCCACCAGATTTTGCATTTACACTGCAATTCCAAAAGGTAGAGAACAATTTGCGATAGACAATCTTGATGAGATAAATAGAATCTCAATTTCACATGTAAATAGAGACAGGCTTGGGAGTTTTTTCGATAGACTTAATATCAAAGTTATGGGTTGGATAAGAAAGGAATTTAGCGAATCCGGAGATCATGAGTTTTTAGAACTGGGTGAGATACAAAGAAAAGGCTTGGACCCTGATAGATTGCCATTTGTAGATGCTAGAGAAGCTATGACGTCAGATATACCGATTTATTTGTTTTGTTTGGATCATTTGATGCCAAAAAATGCGTTAACCAAACTGCATCTCCATTGGATAATGAACGCAGTCCTAGATCTGGATTTTGTTACATTACTTAGTGAACACAGTCAAGAATATGGGATACATAATTCTGGAAGAGGATATAATGGAACCCCATCCGTAATGAGTATACAGTGCATTAATGGCGTTTTATTGCGACCGGATGGAATTTTCAATGTCTCGAGAGTTCCGATATCAGAAGAAGTTCCTACAGGAAGACAGTTGGAAAGAATAGATCCGTCAGATTTCAAGGTCGCCACATACAACGTTGGACATGTGCACTATTTTGATGGAGATGGATGGATATATGAATAAGATGACCATAAAACGTTCATATATCAGAGTTATTTCTTTATCCAGAAATTTATGAATGCAAGAACCAGCACAAGCGAAATCAACCCAAGACCGATATTCAGCGATGACAATTCATCTTTTTCAAAACTACTGCTGGGTCTTATGTATGCCGTGTCACCAGCACCAGCTTCGGGGTTGCCACTGCTTGACGACAGGGCATTGCTTGTAAGAGATTCCTTGTATGTGCCGTTTCTCAAAAAGCTATCCTTTACATGTAATGAAAGGTTGTTTTCACCGATGCCTGTATAGGTGAAATTGAATTCGTACGCATATGAGAACGAATTGTTTGAATACTCAAGCTGAAATGGCGAAGTCTTATTACTTGCGTGGGATGAATAGGACGTGCTACCGGTTACGCTATCTGCCAACATACCTGTGCCACTCATACGGCCAGTGGTATTCGATATTATATATTGTAAACCATAATCATCTGAATAGACATCAAAATCCATCAAACTAAAATTTGCCGAAACATTATCGTTCATGAAAACTTCGCCATAATATACAGGAACCTGCGAAAGCACAATGACATCAAAATGATTGTTCCTAAACCATTGCTCCCTTAGCACAGGTGACCTGAGAAAAAATAATTTCTTTGTCCCACCTGCAAGGAATGAAGCATTTGCAGATACTGGAACAGCGGACGACACATCAACGTAATTGGTTGGGCATCCAGGGCCGCTCGGATCGTTTACACGATAGATGAATTCCACATCGCCAACAACAGAGATGTTGAGATAATCCGAGCCAGATGCATTTTCCATTGCCGCGATTATTGTTTCCGGTATCTCGACAGATGAGGAGAATAATGGGATCTGATCATCCATGTTGTTTAAGGAGAATAATACGTCCAGATCATATATTACCAGCACGTCACTGACTGATTCCAAGCAGCCATCAGAATCGTAGTCAGATGATGAAAGGTTCTGGTAATAATGGCCTGACGGAATCATGATTGAGAGACCGTCAACCGGACTGGTAATGTTATCAATAGTGATTGCAGGTCCGAGGATGTTTGTACTCGCTGAAATATCAAGGTCAACGGGCGTGCCGCCAAGTGTTATACGAATACTTGAATTATAGGCATGTGCAGGATCGTAAACGCCATCAAGATCCTGAGCGATCTCGAGATTATTATCTATCACATCACCCATTGGGGGAATTGGATAATGTGAGAATGAAACAACGGAAAGAAGAACGAGAAATAAAAATAAAGATACCTGTTTCATAGGAGATCATCAAGCCTGTCAATAGGTATGATGTCTATCGTGCTGTTTGCACGCATTACATTGAGCCGTGCCCTGTTGATATCATTAAGAGAATCAATGAATCGCTGTTTTTCTGATTCGCCATCAACTATGATTATGCCTTTTTTGGAAAATTTCTCTCCAAAGAAACCTATCTCGAATCCGTTTGTTATGAATTTGTTGCCTTTTTCATCAAACATAGTGCCTGTTTCTATGAGCTTTTCACGAACCATGCGCTTCAGGGTATTTGTTTTGATATCACCTTCCCCCTTAAGCTGATAATGATCACGATGAGTTTCCAGATACCCACGCTTAACAAGTGAACTCAAAAGTTCTTCCACATTCCCTTCCGTAACATCTGCACCATTAGTATGATAGCGCTTAATCGAAATAGCAAATTCCTCTGAAGTGATGGGGTTGTTACCGATGTTCATCTCGGCCCTTATTTTCTTGAAACCGCCCATTGCAGCTTCTGTGGGTATGCAGATCTCCGGTCTTACATATGAACCAACATCACCAAAACGCAATGTATAAAGCGGTTTCTTTGTCATCCGTGCCCCAAAATATACAAGCAGGATCAGACCAATACCAGGCAGACCATAACTAAGATAAAACTCTAAGAGATTTCCGCTCTGTTTATAGACCGGAGTTGGAATTACGGAATCAAATATCTCGATATTGAATATATTTTCCCCTTTGTCAAGCTTTGCATTAATCGTCAGTATACCATCATTAATATAGAATTTCTTTTTGGAAGTCGAATTCCCGATATAAACAAATGCCTCAGTACTCTTAAGTGGCTCCCCGTCAACAGTGATGTTGAAGACATATGAAAGATCATTTTGACCGATAAGATTGACCTTAAGGTCTTTCACATGCAATAGACCGCTGGAAATTACACCTGAATTGTCATAAACTTCAATGATATAATAACCAGGCTCGGAATAAATGAGCTTTTTAGGAAATACGTTTGAATCTGAAACCCGGCTCAGAACTTCTTGTTCAACGATCTTGCCATCCTTTTTTACAGAGTAATAGGCAGTGCCATTTGTCTTGTTCAAAGAAACAAGGAGATTTGATTTTTCCCATGGAAACTTGTTTTGTGGCACTGGAAACATCATATCCCCGACTGGTTTCAGTTCATCTGAATCATACATACCAAAGGAATTATCCACATCGTAAATAAGTCGTATGTAATGAGTATCGGCAAGTTGAATCGAAACTGTTTTCAACCCACTATCATCAAGATAGATAGTAGAATTTGATTGTTGATTCCATTTTTCATAGAGTATATCATCGAAGAGTGAATTACCATTAGCAAGGAATTCGTCCAATGTACCATCATAACAAATAATTCTGTGCTTCTGATCATCCGTAAGTGAATTATACCAATCCTGCTTTTTTATACCGCTGCTTATGACCAGATCTTTCTTACCGATATAAAATATTGTGCCTTGAGACGTACCTTCTTGCAGATTAAACAAAACATAAGAAGGAATTGCGCCAGTAGGAATTACATATATCCCTTCACCGATAATTGGGCTGTCATCAACAGTGATATTATAGCCATAGACCTCAAGCGACCTTAGATCATCAACAAATGTTTCGAATCCAGTTGTTTCAATAGCATTTTCATCAGTCATTATGTGTATATCTGTTTTTGGCTTTGAACCAAGAGCCAGCACAGTAACCTGACCCTCGCCACGATAATTGAAAACTGAGTATCCCCGATCAGCCGCTGTACCTGTTTCAAGCACTGAGAATATGGCTGGTGACGACTCTAGTATGTTGCTTTCAGGAGATGATAAAAGAAGAAACCCTACAACGCCTAACAAAACTAGAAAGAGCACCGCAAGAACAATAATGACAATATTTAGAAGTTTCATAGGCCTGACCTACCTGACGACGCAGGATCCTGTACTTTTGTTGTTGATGGCATTTCCATCGCAACATTATTTGGTGATACAAGAAAATCAAGATCATTCTTATAAAATGTACGTATGTCATCCAGATCAAGCAACAGCATCAAAGGTCGTTCCAGACTTAATCCCCAAGCCAGCACTGGATAAACACCTGCCAAAGGAATGCTTACCTCTGGACGAAATATCCCTGCACCACCAAGTTCAAGCCATTGTTTCTTTTTTTCGAAATAGACTTCAACTTCAAGGCTTGGCTCGGTATATGGAAAAAAACTTGGCCTAAAACGTATTTTTTCAAAACCAAGTTTGCGGTAAAATTCCTTGAGAGTTCCAAGCAGATCTGAAAAGGTTGCATTTTCCCAGACGATTATTCCTTCCACTTGATGGAACTCTGCAAGGTGTTTGTAATCAGTAGCTTCATTGCGGAAAACCCTTCCGATGGCAAAATATTTCTGAGGAGATTTTGCCTTGTCTTTTATGGCTGCAACATATCTTGCAGAAAGAGCAGTTGTATGAGTTCTGAGAACTGCCTTTGACGCTTCCTTTGGACTCCAATCATACTTCCACCCATCTTCATGGGATTTCTTTACCCGTTCAACCAGTTTCTTGTCGTTGGGCAACGAGATCTCGCCATTAAGATAGAATGTATCTGCAAGCTCACGCGCAGGATGATCTTGCGGCTGGAAAAGTGCATCAAAGTTCCAGAAAGAACTTTCAACAAGGTTACCTTCCATCTCCTTAAATCCCATATCCGTCATGATTGAGCGTATTCTTCTAGTCATTTTTGTGATTGGATGTGTTTTGCCAAGAGTTGCATTTGCTGCAGGAACATTTACATCAAAACCAGAACTGTCTTTTGAGAATGGTTTGCCAGTATAACTTACAAATGTCACAATCTTAGTACTCTTTTTTATGAGATGACGCTGGGCAAGTTCATGAAGAAGTACAGGATCATCGCAATTGCCAGACTGCCTGATCTGTTCATATGCATATTTCATTTTGGTTTTTTCACTTTCTAGTTCACCCATGGTTTTTGCAGGAATAATATTGCCATTTTCGATTAATACAAACCCCTTGACCTTTGCCCACCTCAAACCGATAGAGCATTCTGGACCAGATAGATCTTTCACATGCACCCCTTGCTGTGCTTTCATGAAAACTGAGAATTCAGGAAACCCATTCGCATAATAATCATCAAACTCGTTTGTAGTGCTGCATGAAACAGACTCAGATGTTTCTGTTATAATATGACCGCTGGCTTTCAAGGATTCTGTTATTCTTCTTACCGTGTCCTCGTTCAATGAGGTCTTTTTAGAAATCTCAGTTAGGGTAGTTTTTTTGTTTTTTGAAACGACATCAATAACTTCATCCTCGCCCTTATACATTATTTCTCGCCTCTTCGTTTTGACATTATAATATACAAATAGGAACCAATAAGAATGATTAAGAGTACCACGAGCGCACCCCCGTGAGGGCTTCTTAGTGTTTCCGCGATAGTGCTGATTATGGTTCCAAAGAAGTCTGAAACCTCCTTATCTATACTATCTTCAACATCAAAAATGAGTGAGAATTTTACCAGCACAATATCGTTCCATGAAAGCGAGGAAATTTTACCTGGAAGAGTGAGGCTACCATCTGTCGGTTGGGGATTGACATCCAATGCGATACTATCTTGAGGCAACGCGATAATGAGATTTGTTGTATCATCAAGTATAATATTTCCGTCTGCAGTAGTCATGAATGAAAATGATGCCGGATTGAGCTTGTAACGTTTTGTTCGTGGTTTGTATTTCTCGATTGTGAATAGTCCTGTGCCAGGCACTATTTCACTTGTAGTTGTATTGAAAGAGGGATATGCCAAGTAATCGAGAATCAATTCACCATGGCAAACGCCCTGGATTGGATTGCATTTTGTCCTGGGTTGTGGCCTTAATCTGAAATCTTGTACATCCACTTTGGCAGTATTAACATGGATTTTCACCTGATTAAGACCGATATTATTTGACCATACTGAGAGGTTGTTGCTATTTATACTTGCATCATATACTGAACTTTCGAAATCGCCGAAGATAATGAATTTGATACTTTCATGAACATTTGCGCTGCCGTCACTCTGGATATCGCTTATAGTCACATCCACCTTTTCTATGAGGAAATTTGCATAGATGGGGGTGGCAATGATTAAGGCAAGTATTGCAAACAGCAAAATGACCTTTGTATTCATGAGTAAATGACGAAGTACGCATATAAAATACTTTGGAAAGAGACCAGACCCAAAGCAGAATGATTTTTTATATTGCTCGGCACATAGTTTCTAGAAATAAAAGTTGATCATTATGAAACACACAATTTCCACTTTGGGAAGTCACTCTGCCCTAGACGTATGTGAGGGCGCAAAGAAGGAAGGATTTGATACACTTGTTGTCGCGCAAAAAGGCCGGGAGAAAACATATCTCGGACATTACAAAACAAGGAAACAAGGTGGCAAAGGAGGTAAAGAAATTGGTGTAGTGGATGAAGTACTGCTTCTTGAAAAATTCAATGAAATAATAAAACCAAGCAACATCGAATTTATGAAAAAAAGGAATTGTATATTCGTTCCAAACAGATCTTTTGCAGTTTATGTTGGGTATGATGGAATAGAAAATAATTTTGATATTCCAATATTTGGAAACAAATATTTACTTAAGGCGGAAGAAAGAGATGCTGAGAAGAATCAGTATTACCTAATGGAAAAATCAGGCGTGAAGTTCCCGAAAAGGATAAGTTCCCCAGATAAAATAGATCGACTCGTAATCGTGAAGGTAAGCGAAGCACAGAGAAGCTATGAAAGGGCATTTTTCCTTGCACGAACACCCGAAGAATACAGACAAAAAAGCAATGAGATGCTTAAACA
>Ga0180007_10007519_pt1 | contig 10271 bp, 11 predicted proteins | sample MM_PC_MetaG_FD_121122 | JGI IMG/M metagenome (GOLD analysis project Ga0180007, IMG submission 121122) | Groundwater microbial communities from the Aspo Hard Rock Laboratory (HRL) deep subsurface site, Sweden - MM_PC_MetaG | ecosystem: Environmental > Aquatic > Deep subsurface > Groundwater...
CATGAGCCCCCTGCCTGAAATCAAGCGAGCCGAGATATCTTCGTTGGGCGGAAGCGGCCCCCAGAAAAAGAAGAAGACGGGGCAGCAGTCCGTAAACCAGTACGGCAAGACAGAGAAAAGGCCACCAGGAAACCAGGTTCGGGGTGGATAGGTGATAGATTCCCTCTTTGAGGATAATACGGCTTCCTTCAATCTGCGAAAGGGAAGGAAAGGCCGCATCACCCTGCACTGCCCAGGACCACGGCAAAGCGATTTTTTGCACCAGGGAGTGCACTGCCGCGGGACTCAGCTGGATGGTGGATTGCCAGCCAAAGGCGATGTCGGCAGTGATCACTTTGAATAAGGTTGCGGTAAGAAGGCCCAGGTTACAGCCTATGGCAAAAAGCTGGGTCAGAATAAAGATCGGCAGGAAAAAAAGAATACCATAGGTGCGGGTTTTACTGACGATGGCACCAAGGGTGAATTCCGCCTGAAGGCGCTGTTCTGCCGACATTTTTTGAGCAACCCGGTTTCTCGCCGCGAGCAGCATCCTGAGCATGAATCTGCTGATGAGCGTGTACAGCGGAGAGGAGGACAGAAAAGATCTCTTGTGCAGCCGGTACATGGAAAGAACAAACAGAAGCAGCAGCAGAAACAGTTGGGAAAAGACAAAAACAGAGAGATAGACAAAGACGTTTACCGGGCTGTCGCCTGTGTAGGTCAGAAAAGCCGCCCCTGACGCTCCTCCGAGCACAAGGCCGGCGACAAGAAAAATTAAGCGGAATGAACCGTACAGACTTTCAATCCCCTCACCGGGCAGAACGGCGGTTTTGGCGTTTTCCGCTTCCCTTCTCCGGTTCAGCCAGGTCTTGATGATGAATTGTCGATCAGGAGTTTCATCTTCCTTGATGCCGGGCATGACAGAGTTGAGGAAGATATTGCGGTCCCGCTCATGCAAATATTCCTGATTCTCGACAGATTGAGAAACAGCATCTTTGTGAAAGAAGTATTCAAGATCGATGATGTCTCTGATGCGCCACTTCATCATTTGTTCAAATTCCATTCCTGCTTTTTCATGATAGATGCTTGTTCATGATCTGATTTCATTGCTCAAGGTTCCGAAAACATGAAATAACAATAATCACTGCAATTATATTTACCCGAAGATATTGGATGAGTTTATCAGCTCTTGATAAAGCTGGCAAGCTGCAAGCTGGCAGGCACTCAAGTTTGAGAGCTTATGAAGTTACCTGATTACCACCATTTTTCGTCTGCTTACTTGTTGCTATCGCAATGAGATTTCTCCCTGTGGTTGAAAGACAAGACAAACAGTGCTTCCGAAGAGTTAAACCGAACCTGAACCGGCATCCGGAAATACTTTTGCAGAATGGAAAGCCAGTGGCATGATGGCGATTTGCTCCAATGTGGTCTCCTGGGTACGGTAGAGAATTTTTGCGTCATTTCAATTGAACACTGGCAGATTTTACCCAGATTTTATGGTAGGGTGAAAAATGACGGTTCAGGCCGGGCTTGCCCGGCTCGATTTTCTCCTTTGCATAATGGGAAGCAGCATGTCAGAGGCCATCTTGGTCGTTCTCATCATTGTTCCTTTTCTTGCCGCCCTTGCGTGTTTTTTTATCCGCTCAACCGCTTTCCGGACTTTTGTCGTCATTGCTACCGTCTGTGTGCTGGCAATCAGCAGTCTGCTGCTGCAGGAGTCTCCTGCAGGCGGGTTCGGCGGCATGTCGGCGGGGATCATTGATCCGGTCATCACCTGCGGAGATTTTCTGCTGCTGGGCATCATGTTTTTTCTGGGCTGCCGATATCGCCACCCCCTCATTGTTATGCTGACGGGCGGCCAGCTTGCCCTGTTCGCCTGGCTTGAGTTCTTTGTCTTTGCCGGGGGCCAGGGCCCCGCCCTGTTCCAGGCCGATGTCCTGTCGCTGACCATGGTCCGGGTGGTGTGCATCGTCGGCGGGTTCATCTGTCTGCACGCCATTCCCTACATGCGGGCCCATGAAGAGCACCAAAAGCTTGAGCGTTCGCGCCAGCCGGGATTTTTCGCCGTGCTGCTCATGTTTCTCGGCGCCATGAACGGTCTGGTTCTCACCAATCATCTGGCCCATTTTTATTTTTTCTTTGAATTGACCACCCTCTGTTCGTTTCTGCTGATCGGCCATGACGGCACTGATGAAGCGGTGGGCAACGCCCTGACCGCCCTGTGGATGAACGCTGTGGGAGGCTTGCTGCTGCTGCTCGCCATATGGGGGCTTTATGCGCAGAGTTCGTCCCTGGATATGTACGGGTTGGTGGTGTCGGCGGGCACAGGCCGCGCGGCAATGCTGCCCCTTGCGCTGCTGATTCTGGCGGCTTTCACCAAATCCGCCCAGCTGCCCTGGCAAAGATGGCTGCTGGGGGCGATGGTGGCACCGACGCCCACCTCCGCGCTCCTGCATTCGAGCACCATGGTCAAGGCCGGGGTATATCTGGCCCTGCGCTTTGCCCCGGCCTTGGCCGGAACCATGCTCGCCCAGGGACTCATGCTGGCCGGCGGCTTCACATTTCTTGCCGCCGCGGCCCTGGCCATCGGCCAGCGCAACGCTAAAAAGGTGCTGGCCTATTCGACGATCAGCAACCTCGGTCTGATCTTTGCCTGCGCCGGCATCGGCACCCCCGGCGCCATGGCAGCCGGCATCTTGCTGATCCTGTTTCACGCCGTATCCAAGGGGCTGCTCTTTCTCTGCGTCGGAACGGCGGAGCAGCAGGTGCGTAGCCGCGATATTGAAGTGATGCGGGGGCTGTGTGCAATCATGCCGTTCACCGGCATGATCGCGGTGCTGGCGGTGCTGACGCTTATTCTGCCGCCATTCGGCATGCTGCTCGGTAAGTGGATGGTCTTTGAGGCCGGGGCGGACAATATCGTTTTTTATCTCATGCTTGTCCTGGGCAGCGCCTGCACTCTCCTGTACTGGGTGCGGCTGGCCGGTACCTTGCTGACCGGCGGGCAGACAGCAGGCTTCAAGCCCGAGATCAAACCGTTTCTCACCCGTTTCCCGCTTGCGGCCCTGGTCTGCGCCGCCGTCATTCTGGGGCTGTGCGCGCCGGCCCTGTATGCCTGGCTGATTGCTCCGCTGACCTCCCTGTTTGATGCCATAACCACTTTCCCGGCCGGGCAGCCATTGTCTGCCAACCGGGCAGGGGGGCTGTTTAATGCGCAGGGGGCGTTTCCGCTTGCCTCCCTTTTTCTTGTTGCGGCCCTTATCGGGCTTGTGGCCATGTATGCCGTCAGGAAGGCCATGGCCGGGAAAAAAGGCAGTCCCTATATGTCCGGGGCAAACAGCAATCTGCCGGATCATTTCCTCGGTCCCATGAACCGGCCGGTCCGCGCGGTTGTGGAAAATTATTATCTGGCGCCGCTCTTTGGCGAAGAGCGCTGGACCCTGTGGGTGAATCTTGCCGCCGCAGGGCTTCTTCTTTTCATACTCGGAGGCGGACTGTGGGCGTGATGCGGACAGCAGGACTTGTTCTGGCAGCTCTGGCGGCCGCGATCCTGCTGGGAGGATTGTTGAGCGGCATTGACCGGCGGCTTACGGCGAGGCTGCAGTCCCGCAAAGGACCGCCTGTGATCCAGCCTTTTTTAGATGTCATCAAGCTCATGGCCAAGGAGAGGATTGTCACCAACCCCTGGCAGGCATTTTCTCCTGTGGCAACGCTTGCGGCAGCCGCCACCGCCCTGGTTCTTTTTGTTTTCCAGGGGGATCTGCTCGTCATCCTCTTTGTCCACATGGCCGGCGGCGTTTTTCTGGTGCTGGGGGCCATGGCGTCCCCTTCGCCCTACAGCCAGACCGGCGGCCAACGGGAACTGTGGCAGATGCTGAGTTGTGAAACCTTGCTTTTTTTGATCGCCGGGGCTCTCTATCTCACCACGGGCAGCTTTCGCATCAGCGGGGTATCTGACCTGCCGGAGCCGCTGCTTTACCGCCTGCCGCTTCTGTTTGCGGCCTTTTTCTTTGCGCTGATCGTGAAAATGCGCAAATCACCTTTTGATTTTGCCGCCTGCCATCATGCCCATCAGGAGCTGGTGCGCGGGGTTTACACCGAATATGTAGGGCCGCATCTCGGTTTGCTGGAAATCGCCCACTGGCTTGATATTGTTCTCTATCTCGCCATCTGCTCCCTGTTCTGGGCAACCGGCGCCACGGCCATGATCCTGCTGCCCCTGGCGGCTTACGTCGCAGTCATTGTCCTGGATAACGTGTCGGCCCGGCTGACCTGGCGCTGGATGCTCGGCTGGGGCTGGGGCGCGGGCTTTATCCTGTCTGCGCTCAATCTTTTCTGGCTCAAGGGGTAAAAGGGCATGGGGCTTCTGCATAAACTGATCAGCACGGCACGGCGCAGGTCTTCCTGGCTGCTCCATTTTGACTGCGGCAGCTGCAACGGCTGTGACATCGAGACCCTGGCCTGTCTAACGCCGGTCTATGACGTGGAGCGTTTCGGCGTGGTGAACGTCGGCAATCCCAAGCATGCCGATATCCTGCTGGTGACAGGCACCGTCAATCCACGCAACAGGGAGGTGCTGGCCGTTCTTTTTGAGCAGATGCCGGAGCCGAAGGTGGTGGTGGCCATCGGCGCCTGCGGGCTGTCCGGCGGAGTATTCAGGGAGGCGCCCAATGTGGTCGGCGGGGTGGACAAGGTCATCCCGGTGGATGTCTATGTGCCGGGCTGTCCGGCCAGGCCAGAGGCCATCATTGATGGGGTGGTGCTGGCCGTGGAAAAATTCAGGGGAAAAAGCGGACAAAAGGGGGAGGGGAAATGACGGTTGAGGCCGACAGTATCAGCAATGGAAAGCTCTGCCGGGCGGTTGCCGCTTTAAAGACAAAAGGCTGCCGTTTTGTCACCATCACCTGTGTGGCGGCGGACAGCGCGGGGGCGGAGCTTCTCTATCATTTCGACCGGGAGTTGCGGCTCACCCACCTGCGGCTGACAGTGGCCGGGGATGATGTGCCCAGCATCAGCGGCATCTATGCTGCCGCCTATTTGGTGGAAAATGAGATTCAGGACCATTTCGGCCTCTCTTTTGCCGGTCTTGTGCCTGATTACCGGCGCACCCTGTATCTGCAGGGTGAAGACAGCGTCCCGCCTTTCCGTGGGCACAGCGGGCCGGACAAGGAGGGGTAGCGAAGATGGCCGGGACAATCATTCCCTTCGGGCCCCAGCATCCGGTGCTGCCGGAGCCCCTGCACCTCAACCTCAAGATTGAGGATGAGATCGTCATCTCGGCGACGCCGGCCTTCGGCTATGTGCACCGAGGCCTGGAAAAGCTGGTTGAAATCCGGGATTTCCGCCAGATGATCCAGATCGTCGAGCGGGTGTGCGGCATCTGCTCCATGATTCATGCCCTCATCTACTGCCAGGCCCTTGAGGGGCTGATGGGGGTTCTCCCGCCGCCCCGGGCCAGGTTTTTACGGGTCATCTGGTCGGAGCTGCACCGGCTGCACAGCCATCTGTTGTGGCTTGGGCTGTTTGCCGATGCCATGGGTTTTGAGAGTCTGTTCATGCAGCTGTGGAAGGTGCGGGAACGGATCATGGACATCAACGAGGCCACGACCGGCAACCGGGTGATCATTTCCGTGAACGTGATCGGCGGCGTGCGGCGGGATCTGGACGGTCGACAGACCAGCTGGATCCTCTCGGAACTTGCGCAGGTGGAAAAGGAGATCAATGCAATGAGCCGGACCATCCTGCATGATTACACGGTGCAGAAGCGCACCAGGGGCAAAGGGGTCCTTTCCCGCACACAGGCCATGGAGCTTGGCTGTGCCGGGCCGACCATGCGCGGCAGCGGGGTGGCCCAGGACATGCGGATGCTGGGCTATGCCGCCTACGGGGAGCTTGATTTTGCGCCGGTGGTGGAGCAGGACGGCGACTGTTATGCCAGGAGCAGGGTGCGCTTCCGGGAGGTTGGCCAGTCCATCGGTCTGATCCGGCAGGCCATTGACAAACTGCCGGCCGGCGATATCAGTGTGCCGGTCAAGGGCAGGCCCGAGGGGGAGATTGTTGTCAGGGCGGAGCAGCCGCGGGGGGAGTGCCTGTACTATATCAAGGCAAACGGCGGTAAATTTCTGGACCGCTTGCGCATCCGCACCCCGACTTTTGCCAATATCCCGGCCCTGACCGCCATGCTGCCGGGCATGGAGCTGGCGGACGTGCCGGTAGTGCTGCTGTCCATTGATCCCTGCATCAGCTGTACGGAACGGTAGGGGGCAGACAACCTGATCCCGGCAGATTTAACATTGGTGCCAAGAGGGGAGATCAAGAAAAGTGCCTAAAGTACTTAAAGTACTTGAAGTACTTAAAGTGCCTGAAGTTGCGGTACTTTCTGATCAGAGAAAATCTTTAACTTAAGGCATTTTAGGCACTTTAATATGGTATTCATGATCCCGGTTGTTATCAAAAACCTGTTTAGCAGGAGCGCCACCAGGCCATACCCGCAGAGCCCGAGACAGCTTTTTGCCGGCAGCCGTGGCCAGCTTATCAATGATGCCGATAAATGCATCCTGTGCGGCATATGCGCCCGCATCTGTCCTTCGCAATGCCTCATGGTCCGCCGCAAGGAAGGTCTGTGGGAATACGAGCCGTTTGCCTGCGTCTTCTGCGGGGCGTGCGTCGAGGCCTGCCCCGTCGGCAGCCTGTCGCAGCTTGGCCAGTGGCATCCGGCGGTGCGGGAAAGAGAAAGGGTGGTGTTGAAGGTGGTTGTCCCAACTAAAAAACACTGAACCGGAGCATTTACATCAGGTGCTCTGCAAGGATTTTCAGGCCGATGCCGATGAGCAGCAGGCCGCCCAGCACCTCCACCCGTTTGCCCCAGATCATGCCGATTTTGCCGCCCAACAGCATGCCGGCCACGGTCAGGGTCGAGGCGGTCACGGCGATCACCAGGGCCGGGGTCCAGATGGTGACGCCGATAACGGCCAGTGAAAGCCCCACAGCCAGGGCGTCGATGCTGGTGGCAATGGAGAGCATGACCATGGTCGCCCCCCGGGTGGGGTCGGTTTTCTGTTTTTCCTCGTTATCATGAAAGGCCTCAAAGATCATTTTGCCGCCGACAAAGGAGAGCAGCCCGAAAGCAAACCAGTGGTCATAGGCGCTGATCAGACTTTGCACGCTGAGACCAGCCAGCCAGCCGATGATCGGCATGAGGCCCTGGAAAAGGCCGAAGTGAAAGCTGAGGCGGAAGAGCTGCCTTTTGCTCACCGGGTAAAGGGCAACCCCCGCGGCCAGGGCCACTGCAAAGGCGTCCATGGCCAGGGCCAGGGCTATGAAAATAAGGGTGACGGGTTCCATAATTTTACAGGCTGTGTATTGACCTTGCAGGGGGTTATGTCTAAAATTTATGGATGAACATCTGTTGATACTGGTGTACCCGGCTTTATAAGATAAAAGAGGAAGCGAGGTCAAGCTTAAGCTCATTTAAAATCGGTGAAGGCTCCTGTTATGAAAGCTCTCCTGTAAAAACGGCTGTTTTCCGGCCGGATCTGTCTTGTTCTTCTTCTTTCTTCTGCCGCGCCATACCTTGGACTGTCTCGTAAAAAACATCCCCATTGCGTGTTGTTTGCCGCAGGTTTTCACCCCCCATCGCCCTGCTCCTTTTGAAAATCAACATGAATTGTTTGCCGTGAGAAGATATTTTGCGTATGCTGTTGCAGAATAATCAAACGGATGCGGCTTGCCGCGCCGTCCGTGTTGCTCGCCTGCTGCGGCAAAAGCTATGAGATCTCTGCAAAAACAAACCGGAGTGCTTGCATGAAGCATAAACCTTCAGCCATCAACATCATATGGCTTTCCATGGTGCTTATCGCCACCGTGACCGCAGCCTATACCGGCAGGATGGATGAAGTCACCAAGGCCTCTTTTGAATCGGCAAAAGGGGCGGTAATCCTGGCCATCGGCCTCATCGGCCCCATGGCCCTCTGGCTCGGCATCATGAAGGTTGCCGAGGCCGGCGGCCTGATGCGCATTGTCGCCGGCTGGGTGCGCCCCGTCATGGTGCGGCTTTTCCCGGATGTGCCCCATGATCATCCCGCCATGAGCGCCATGATCATGAACATGGCGGCCAATGCCCTCGGCCTGGGCAATGCGGCAACGCCCATGGGCATCAAAGCCATGCAGGAGCTTGACAAGCTGTCGGCGGAGAAGGGCACGGCCAGCAATGCCATGTGTCTTTTCCTCGCCATCAATACCTCAAGCGTCACGCTCCTCCCCCTGGGGGTGATCACGGTGCGGGCTGCGGCCAATGCCACCAATCCGGCAGCCGTGCTGATCCCGTCTCTTGTCGCCACCTGCTGCTCCACCTTTGTTGCCATAGTCATGGCCAAAATGCTGGCCGCGAGGCATGAGGCGCCGCAGACCGCGTCCTATGATAAAGCAGACGGCGGTGAGGAAAAGAGCGGGGAGGAGGGGGCGGACCTCTTGCCGCCGGGAAGAAAAGGCAGGATCTTCATCTGGCTGCTCATCGCCGCCTTTGCCGGGGGCGTGATCTATCAGTGGCAGAATGCTCCGACCGTTTCTTTCAGCTCAGCCGACACCCTGAACACCATCTCAAGCTGGCTTATTCCGGTGCTGATATCCGCCTTTCTCATTTTCGGCTACTTGCGGGGAGTAAAGATTTACGAAACCCTGACCGAAGGCGCCAAGGAAGGATTTTCCACTGCAGTGCGCATCATCCCCTTCATGGTGGCGATTTTTGTCGCCATCGGCATGTTCCGGGCCAGCGGCGCCATGGATATCATTATAAAGGTTTTCTCACCGTTTACCGAAGCGGTGGGCATGCCGGCCGAGGCCCTGGCCATGGCGCTCATGCGGCCCCTGTCCGGCAGCGGCGCCTTCGGCATCATGAGCGAAATCGTCAATAAGGACCCTGACAGCTTCCTCTCCCTGCTGGTCTCCACCATGCAGGGCTCCACGGAAACCACCTTTTACGTGCTGGCCGTTTATTTCGGCAGCGTGGGCATCAGAAGAACGCGCCACGCCCTGCCTGCCGCCCTCTGTGCCGATGCGATGGGCATCATTGCATCGGTGGTCGTCTGCAATTTGTGGATGGGGTGATGTACTGAAATTGCCTTCTACCCGCATTCAGCGAAGGCAGACAATGGGTGGAAATTTAGAAATTTCTTTTTTCTGGAAGCCGTGATTTCCGATTTCCTTCTATTTTATTATTTTTACTACGCATTTTTTTTGCCTTCCCCATGAAAACTCTCTTGCCATCCGCTGATGATTTATGTTAGAGTTTCGCCTAACACGAACTGCCCCCCGGACAACTTGCACCTGTTAAAGTTTACGCCAGGGGCGAATAACAGCAATTGCACTTGAACCTCATAAGTCGGCTTAAAGGCATGTCATGAAATTTATTTTAAAAGCGCTTGTGTCCGCTATTGTTTGCGCACAAGTTCTATTTTTTGTCGGTCCAAAGGTTTTTGCAGAAACACAGAACTAGGATGGTGCGCAAAGTGTCAGTGGCATCTGGGACTGCGAGAGTGCTGCAGGGCAGCAGGCCACTCTTTTTATTTACAAGGAGTATTTTGATTTGCACGGAGACCAGACCCCGTACACCATGGTGCCCGGCGCTATGAGGGTGCAGGGGACATACGGGCCGGTGAACTATTATTATAATTTTCGAGGGGAATCCTTAGTCATTGCCTTTCCGGACGGCGACAGGATCATCTGTGAGAAAGCGCTGAAAGAAGCCCGGCAGCAGTGAAGGCGGGTAAAGAACCTTGTGGCGGGAATGGCGTCGCCGGATCATGAAAATAGAAGCAGATGATACCCATCCAGGACCTGCTCAACAGAATCATCTAGGACAAAGATTTCGGCCGGGGAAGTTTTGAGATCGGCTATTATGACCGGATTGAAGATAAAATCATCAGGGTCCCTTTCCGGATGATAGAGTTGGTTCCCGGCGATCATTTTTCATTTCTCCTCTACGGCCCTGGCGGAGAAGCGTGTTCGATTCCATTCCACAGAGTGCGGCAGGTCTATAAGGACGGGCAGTTGATCTGGCGCCGAGGCGACTGATTTCGTCTGTTCTTTTGCAAAGATTTTCCGTTTTCGAACCCCCTAATGCCTGCCGACCTTAACCTCAGAACTCATGATGCCGTGACGCAATTTCAATGAGTTAAGCCATCATCTCAGATTCTGTCCTGTTACCAGTTGAGTGCCTAAAGTGCGCTAAAGTACTTAAAGTGCCCTTGTGCCCCTTGCGGGTATCTTGTGCCCCTTGTGGGTATAAAATGAAA
>Ga0180007_10007520_pt1 | contig 10270 bp, 8 predicted proteins | sample MM_PC_MetaG_FD_121122 | JGI IMG/M metagenome (GOLD analysis project Ga0180007, IMG submission 121122) | Groundwater microbial communities from the Aspo Hard Rock Laboratory (HRL) deep subsurface site, Sweden - MM_PC_MetaG | ecosystem: Environmental > Aquatic > Deep subsurface > Groundwater...
CGAAATTGTCGCGAAATGACAGGTCGCCGGGGATATTACGCTTATCGATGTTTTTCGACAGGGGCGGTATCGCCGCCACCTCGCCGTCGACATACACCACCTTGTCTGCAACCTGAACCAGCGACCCCGGCATAGCGACTATCCTCTTGATGAAGTCCTTCTCCGGGTTGTTGGGGTACTTGAATACGATGATGTCCCCGATCTTGGGAGCGCCGCCGTAGTCATAGGCCAGCTTGTTGACAAAAATGTAGTCGCCGGTATACAGGGCGCCTTCCATTGAGGCGGAATTCACCCGGTAGGCGGAAACAACAAACACGCGCAGCAGGATTGCTGCGACCAGCGCAATAATGCCGGTTTCAAGGTATTCGCGCCACAGGGGCTTGCGATCCTTGTGCTGCAGGACCTTGCGAGTCTCGGCTTGAGTCTCGGCCTGCCTGATATCCTGGATGAGAAAATCCTGATCCATACTAAACGTTATCGGTTAAGGGGCCGGGTTCTTTAGACCCGAAACCCGTTCTGCAGGAGTAATAATATGGCCGGAAATGGGATAGGGCAAAGTAAAAGGGGGGCCGAAAAGCGGGGGCCGGCGAATCACCGCCTCCCGCCTACCACTCCATATTCTCAAGCGCGATCCGCAACTGGCCCGCCGTCTTGAACTTCTGCGAGATCAACCCGCGCTTCCGGCCGTTCACAATCTGACGAATCTCCGGGCCGGACTTCGCATAGCCCGACTTGCCCCCCATGACAGTATACAGCAACGAAATCAGATCAATAACATCGCTCCGAACCCGATCCCGCGAGGACTTCCCCAGATCAAAAAAGTCAATCAGGTGGACATCAAAACCCAGCCCAACGCGCTTGACCATGACGTTGTTCACATGCAAGTCGCCGTGATACTCGCCCTTGTAATGCACCGGTTCCAGACCCACCGCCAGCGCATACAGCAGATGCAGGGCCTCAAATGATGTCAGCCGTTTTTTCGGCTGACGGGCCAGGAAATCAGAGAGCATTTCCCCCTCAACAAAATCCGACACCAGAATCTCCACCGATTCCCGCCCCACCCGGGCGACATCCCGATGATGATACTGGGTTACCAGCGGGCAGAACCGCAGCCGGTACATTTTCTGGGTGTACCGCCGAAGTTGAGCCGGAGTGAGCCGTCGGCTTTCATAAAAGATCTTCGCGGCTCGCAACACCCCGGTCCGTCGTTCCTCAACTTTATAAACCTCCCCCTCCCAGCCGTCGCCGAGCTGCTCCACCACAAAATAATTGCGCCCGAGGGTGGTCCCGGGCTTGAGATTGAAATACGCCACGCGCAGCCCTCCGTTGGTCCCGCTCCCGGCAACAAACCGGCCGAGCAGGATGTGATTCGGAATCATAGTCGACGGCCCCTGAAATAGCAAGATGAACAGCGGGGCGATCGGGGCATCGTACAGTCGCCCCTTGCTTTTCCCGGACTCATCCGCTACCTTTTTAGCTGGCTTTTTCAAGCTCTGGTAGGGCAGGCAAAAAAACTACAGATCCAAGATACACAGCAGTTCGGAAGGAGCAGTTCATGAACGGACGCAGCGTGTTAGGGGTTCTGGTCTGTGCCATCCTGTTGTTCGGCGCCGCGCTACCGGCCGCCGCGCAGGAGATTCAGGCCAAAGAGTACTTCCTGGACAACGGCATGCAGGTCCTGATGGTGGAGCGGCACGAAGCCCCCACAATCATGGCCTCGATATTTGCCCGGGTGGGGTCCTCCAACGAAACAACCGGCATCACCGGTATCTCCCACCTCTTTGAGCATATGATGTTCAAAGGCACCGAGACCATCGGCACCAAAGACATTGTCCGCGGTCGCAAAATCATGGCCCAGCTCGACTCGCTCAAGGAACTCATGCGGGACGAGGAAAAAATCATGCGCCAGCAACTGCGCCGCGGCCAGATCAACGACATGCTGGCGCCCGAGGCCAAAACTCCCAGGTACAAAGAACTCGATGCTGTCTTTGACAGCCTCGTTCTGGAACAGCGCGAGTTGATTATCAAAGATCAACTCGATGAACTCTACTCCAAAAACGGCGGGTTTTTCCTCAACGCCTTCACTTCCGAGGACATGACCGGGTACTTCGTCCGCCTGCCCTCGAATAAAATCGAGCTTTACATGTGGCTGGAATCCGACCGCTTTGCCAACCCCGTGTTTCGCGAATTCTACTCCGAGCGCAACGTGGTCCGCGAGGAACGTCGCCTGTCATCCGAATCCACCCCCACAGGTCTGATCGAGGAAGATTTCCGCTCGATGTTCTGGAAGTCATCGTCGTACCACTGGGATGTTATCGGCTGGGCTTCTGATGTAGAAAACATCACGCGCGAACAGGCCAACGACTACTTCGACACCTACTATGCGCCCAACAACCTGACCATGATTCTTGTCGGCGATCTCAATCCCGATGAAATGATAAAAATGGTCAAGCAGTATTTCGAGCGCATCCCGCGCGGCAAAGTTGACCCGCCCGAGGTCATCACGCTCGAGGAAAAGCAGTACGGCGAAAAACGCCTGATCGCCAAAGCCGAGGTCAATCCCCAGACCGAAGTTTGGTACCACACGGTCGCCTGGAAACACCCCGACTCGTACCCGCTGGAGGTACTGGCCGGCATCATGAGCGATAAAACCGGACGACTCTACAAAAAGCTGGTCGAGGAAAAAGGTATCGCCAAAAGCTCCGGCGGCGGCGGCGGACGGATGTTCGGCGGTTCCGGCCTTGCGGTCGATGCCTCCCAGGATTCCAAACGATTCGCAGGAGCTTTCCAGATTTCCGCGGAAGGGACATCCGATGTTCAGGCTGAACAACTGGAAGCGGCCATTTACGAAGTACTGGAAGACCTGAAAGCCAACCCGGTCCCCGAGGACGAGTTGCAGAAGGTCAAAAACCAGATGAAGATGCGTCAGATCCAGTTCATGGATATGATGTCCGGCATGGGCATCTTGTTTGTACTCGGTCAGAACGCTGCCTTCGGTGATTGGACCGAGGCCAACAACAATGGTAAGATGTGCGATGCCGTCACGGCTGCTGATGTCCAGCGGGTCGCCAATACGTACTTCGACGAAGATCAGCGCAATGTACTGATTATCAACCCAAAAGAAGAAGGCAGCTCAGGTGAACCGGCCGAGGACCCCATGATGGCCCAGATGATTGCGCGGATCAAAGGCATGACCGATGCCGCCCAGCTCGAGCAAATGATCGGCATGGTGGCCGGCCGTATGGATGCGATCGAAGATCCGGAAGAGAAGGCCATGATGGAAAAGATGATGCAGGTGGCCAGGGATCACCTGGCCGAACTCAAAGCCGCCGGAACCAAATAACGCGTTCGTCGAAGGAGACTGTAATATGAACACACAATCCGTATTGCCGTTCGGCCGGCTGGCGACGCTTATGATCCTGTTCGCGTTGGCATCCGTGATGATTGCCGCCCCGGTCGTTGAGGCGGGCAAAATAGTCGACCATCCCGAAAAGCTGAAATTCAAGGAACTCACATACGAACCGCCGAAGCCCGAGACCTACCGTCACACGCTCGACTGCGGCGCGACTGCGTACATCATCGAAAACCCCGAATATCCGACTTTCGAGGTCAACGTCATTGTGCGCACCGGTTCCATCTACGAGCCGCTGGACAAAGCCGGCCTGGCTAACATGACCGGTTACTTGATGCGCAACGGCGATGTCGAGGGCATGACGACCAAACAGATCGATGAGCGCCTAGCCTACCTGGCCGGCGAGGTTTCGGTCCGTATCGGCGAGTCTCGCGGCTCGGCAAGGCTGTTCTGTTTGTCCAAAGACGCTGATGAAGGACTCGGGATTCTCCGCAAGGTCCTCAATCAACCGCTGTTTTCACAGGAGGCGCTTGACCTGTACCGCAAGGACGTACTCTCGGAACTTGAGCAGCGCAATGCATCGACCTCGGACATTGAATCCCGGGAATGGCAGTTCCTCATGTACGGCGATCATCCCTGCACTATCCCGTACCGTCGCACGGAGTCCAGTGTCAACGCTATCACTCGCGATGACCTGGTGGCTTTCCACCAGAAGTATTTCTTCCCCAAAAACTTCATTTTTGCGGTGACCGGGAATATCAAGACCGAGGAAGTAATCGCCAGGCTCAATGCACTGCTGGCCGACTGGCCCAGCCATGATTTGAACCTGCCGACCATCGCCGAACAGATCCCCGAGGCCAAACCGGGCGTGTACATGATCAAAAAGGACGATGTCAACCAGTCCCGCGTTCGCATCGGGCACCTGGGTGTCAAACGGGACATCCCGGATCAATACGCTCTGGAAGTCATGAACGATATCCTCGGCGGCGGCGGATTCACCTCGCGTATCGTTCGACGAGTGCGTTCCGATGAAGGCCTGGCCTACAACTGCGGCAGCCGCTTCAGCCTCCCGGTCCTCTACCCGGGAACTTTCCGGGCGTGGTTCCAGACCAAACACTCGACCGGCGCCTTTGGAACGCGATTGATGGTCGACGAAATCAAACGCATCAGGACTGAGAAATGCGATGACGACATAGTCGAAAACTCCAAGGCGGGGTTTGTCGGCAATATTGTGAATCCGTTCAGCAGCAAGAGCAATATCGTTGGTACGTTCGCCGATGACCAGTACACCGGTCGCCCCGATGACCACTGGCAGAACTACGTGAATAACATTTCTGCCGTGACAGCCGATGATGTCCTGGCAGTGGCGCAGAAGTATTTGCACCCGGACAAGCTGGTGTATCTGGTGGTGGGAGATCCCGAGGCGGTCGAGGCCGGTTCGGACAAACACCCCGAACGGTTCTCGGACTTTGGCGAGATTACAATCTTGCCGCTCCGCGACCCGATGACCCTTGAATTGAAGTAGATACCTCATGTAGGGCAGGTGCGTCCTCGGACCTGCCGCGTGAACATGCGTATTGCGGCCCGGGCAGCTTGTCTGCCCGGGTTTCATTGTGTCTTCTTGTTGTAGGGCAGATCCGTCGGCGAATCTGCCGCAACCGATTTTCAGACCATAATGCGATGGGCGGACTCCCCCCCCGCAACCAAGCCCCACACAAGTCATGGTGAGCCTGTCGAACCATGGCTTACTTCCTGATTGCACGTAACCGGGAGTAAGCCACCCTTCGCCAAGGGTGACTTGTGGCTGAAAGCGGGTGGCCGGCTTCCGCCGTAGGCGGATTCGGGCTGGATTCAGACACGCTGATAATCGATCCTGCCTCCCCGCCTACTCCTTGATGTACTGCAAACTCCTTAGGGGATGAATGACTATCTGCATCTTGCCACGAAGTTTCTTGAAGGTGAAGACCGTTCTGTGCCTTCCATCAGACCACCGAGGAGGAATCAACGGGTTGGCCGATGGCAAATGTTCATGCGTGGAAGTGAAAGGTTGCAGTTCAATACTGAAGTATCCCTCGTAGCTTGAGCCCTGCGGACCCCGCTCAAAAACCCTCCAATCACCAGTCTCGGTCACCCATGTGCTGTCACTTCTCGAATAGAAGTGGACAAACGTGCTGTCGGCTTTCAGTTCCACATACTCAAGGCCCTCCCTGAATGTTGCCACATATTGCCCGGGTATTTCGTCACTCTCAAACTCTTCCGAAGGCGGGTATGTATCTCCGCAACCACACAAGAACGCCAGCACACTCAGCAACGATAGAAATCTCAAAACTGCACCCCTCACTCAACCCGCAGTCCTATCCTGCTCCAATCAGAACTGTAGTAGATACGTATGGCCCGGGCCACCAGCAAGTCCTCATGCACCGGTCCCCAGTATCGCGAATCCCAGGCATTGTCCCGATTGTCTCCCAGCATGAAATAGTGTTGATCGGGAACAACGTACGGACCAAAGTCATCCCGTTTGGGTTTGATTGTGGAATCCGAATAGTTGACTGTCTCAGGTTCCGCAAACGACGCCCCGTTTACTAACAGCTCTTTCTTTATCATCTCAACCGTGTCACCGGGCAGCGCAACACATCGTTCAACGTAGAGGACGTCGGTATTCTGCGGAGACTTGACAACTACAACATCACCGCGCTCAGGGGGCGATGACTTATACGCGTCAAGGTCAGTCAACACCATTTCCCCGGCCTGCAGTACGTCTGACATGGAGCCCGATACTATCCTGAAGCCGCGATGATTCCAGATGGCAGGGTATGTCAACTCAATCAGCACCAACACCACCGCGCAATACAACACGTACCAGTACCACCGATTGTATCGACGAAGCACGTAATCCTTACTCTGCCTGCCGGCCATTTGCCACGTCATCGCCAGTTGGCACAACCAGAAGCCCAGGACTCCGCCAAGGAACAACAACACATTGGTCGGATGGATGTCCACATAAACCATAGCGGCATAGCAGAGATTGGATACCAGCAGGAAGCCCAGCAACCAGTACAGGGCCTTGCGCCATTCGCCGCAGTACAGATAGCCGAGTCCCGGAGACAGCAGCGCCAGCAGCGTCGCGACAATTGGTTTTCTTTGCGTATTCATCTCCACCCTCTTTCCGACCCCAACCACAAGATGCGGTTCATAGATAGAAATGGCAACAACGGAGTCTTGAGGCATGTGACCCCGGCATTTGTTGCGGCAGGTCCCCGAGAATGTTCGTCTGAGGATGCACTCGCTCGCGGATATGATTCACTCTTGGTCTGCAATGAGTGAATCAGGGACCTGCCCTGCGGGGTGGTAAACGGGAACGGTGCAGGCCGTTTTCGCCCGCGTCTTCAGACGTGAGATTGGTATTTGCAATCCAATAATGTACCTCCCCCTCTCGCAGCTCAGGTCTCTGTTTTGGCGACCCGACCACCCTGATGCATTGATATCTGAGACGTGACGTTTGACTTATCGACACCGCTACGGAGACCTGAGATGGACGCTCCCGGCATTTGTTGCGGCAGGTCCCCGCACCTGCACATGTGAGGTTGCACTCGCTCGAAGATGAGATGCGGATATACTCTGAAATAGCAGGAATTGGGACCTGCCCTGCGGGGTGGTGAGCCTCGAGTGCCCAGTGGCGTCCGGCGGAACTGGGCCGTAAACTCAACAGCGCCGCAGCGCTGTCATTCCTGCGTACGCAGGAATCCATTGATATCTTGTCATGTACTTGGACACCTCAAAGCACTTCAAACCACACCGTATCGCTGGTGATCGTGCCGGTCCATACCGGGTGAGCCATGTCTTTCCAGTTGTAGTTGCTGAACCTGGCCAATAGCCAATACCGGCCCGGTGGTCTGATAGTGGTGCAGAAGTATCGATCAAAATCAACGATGTTTACTGAATCCGCCAACAATCTTGTTTCTCCCGATTGCAGTTCTTCAAGCGAAGTTGGCATAAGCCATCTGTCGATATTGCTCACAACATTGTCGGGAAGGGGCTCTCGGAATTGAACAAACATCGTGTCTCCGCTCCGCCCAACGGCAAACGACAACCCCTCGCCATTGCTGGCCAGCTCTCCCGCCAAAGGGTCCGTGGCTTCGTCCTGAAACATGAGATCAGTTCCTGAAACATTCGTAGCTTCAACCCGAAAGGCAGGATGCCACGTATGTCTGGACTTCTCCCACGCGTATTTGTAACTAAGGCCCGGAAACACCTTGCCTGCATAAAAGGCGCACAGATAGTCCATTTCAAACGGCTCCAACAACGTGTCCAGCATCGTGACTTGGAGCCGGATCGAATCTTCGTAGATCAGGCTTGAATGCCCTTCCCGCACAAAATCATACCTGTCATCCAACAAATGGAATGGAGAACAGCCCAGCAACAGGAACGCAATTGGCAGCAATCGTTTCATGTGATGTTCCCTCCCGTTAGTTGACGGCGTCGTGCAATCACTAATTCGACGTGCCACGCATGCTTTTGTCAAGTCTTTTTGACGATGTCATTGCTGAATCAGGGACCTGCCCTGCGGGGTGGTGAGCCTCGAGTGCCCAGTGGCGTCCGGCGGAACTGGTCCGTAAACACAACAGCGCCGCAGCGCTGTCATTCCTGCGCACGCAGGTATCCATTGATATCTTGCTGGGTACCTCGTGTCTCTAGACGTGGGATTGTGTAGCGAGTTCACCGGTCGGCAAGTCCTCGGATGCACCACTATCCCGGCCATCAAGCTGGCCGGTCATTAGGTCGATGTTATGGCTCGGTCTGTGCGGGGACAAGCCCGGTTCCGGGCATAAAAAAAGCTGGGAGACAGGGATTCGAACCCCGATTCTACGGTCCAGAGCCGCATGTCCTGCCGTTGGACGATCTCCCAGTATTGCTTTGTCTTGTATCGGTCACCCGACCGAAACAGTCCAGCTTTTGGACGGGCTGAATATATACAAATAGATTCCCCTGTCAAGCCCTCAAAATTGACCCCAACAAAATCTTTCCGGACCCGACAGACAGCGTTTATCTCTATGGCATGATAAGGGTTAGCGCGCGCGTCGATACAGTCGGATCACCAGCGCCCGACCACTCACCCGAATCCGGGCATTGGCCGCCTCCACCCTGTTGCGCGCCGAAATCGTTTCCCCACGAGCCACCACCAGCCGGTCAACATCGTAGGCCGTCCCCCGACAGCGCAACTCAATCGACTCCGACAACGGAATCACCGACAGCGTGTCCCCGGCCGCCCGTCGAATCTCCCGGGAACCGTCGATCAGAAGCGCTATCTCCGACAGACGATTGATAATCCTCACCTCCGGATGGTACGATTTCGCGCCGAACCGATCCGCCAGTTCCAGCAACTGCACATTACACAAAAAGTGATCCGGGGCACCGAGTGTGGTCTGGACAATATCTATTTTCTGAGCCTTGCGCTCCAGGCAATACTCCAGCGCTAGATGCGTATCAGTTTTGTCTTTGTCCTGGGGATACTCGATAACTTTGGTTTTGCGCGGCAGGTTGGTCGGTTTGTGTTTGATGGAATCAAAATCGCCGATCAGAAGATCCGGTGTCGTATTCGTCTCGGCGAAGAACCGATAACCACCGTCGACCGCAACCTTGAACCGTCCCCGGCTCAACCGCGAGAAATACGGCAGGTCCTGAGGGGTGTACTTGCCGGGCAAAAACAGAATAGCGTCTTGCATGGTGATATCACAGGGTCAGGGCCAATGCCGCCGCACCCATCAGGGCGGTCTTCTCTTCGATGATTATCCCCACCGGCATTCTTTCCAGCAGTAATTCCATCTTGCCCTTTTTGACAAAGCGCTGCATGAACCGCCCCTGGTCCATGGCCGTGATAATTTGCGGGGCAATGCGACCGCCAACGAATATCCCCCCCAGCGTCATGCCCGTGAGAGCCAGGTTGGCGGCCTCGGAGGCATAGCAATCAATAAACACGTCCAAAGCGTGGATAGCGGTTTCGTCGCTGCCGGACAGCGCCTTCTCGGTAACGGCGGCCGGACGGTCCTTCGCGTTTTCGTACCAGTCCCCGCGTTCTTCGCCCTGCATGTCAATCAGGAACTCATAGATCCGCTCCAGGCCCCGCAAGGAAACGACATCCTCAACTTCCACGTGTCCCAGTTCAGAATACAGATACTGCCAGAGTTCCATTTCGAGTTGATTGCCGGGGGCGAAGTCGGCGTGTCCTCCCTCGGAGGCATACTGAATTTTCCGGCTGCAGTCGTCGTGGATGAGCGCCTCACCCAGCCCGCTGCCGGCGGCAATCAGGCCGATAGTGCCGCACGGGACCTGCACCCCCTGATTGATGGTATAGAACTTGTCCAGCGTGAGATGCGGCAGACCATGAGCGGTGGCGACAATGTCGTTGACCAGACGCACCTGTCGGAAGCAGAACTGTTCCTCGATTTTCATAGAGGCGATATGCCACGGCAGGTTGGTCGGTTTCACCTCGCCGCCGATAACCGGGCCGGCCACCCCGATGCAGGCGGTGTCGAATGTCGTGCCGGATCTCTTGAGGTACAATTGCAGGATGGCATCGAACGATGAAAACTCGCGGGCGGCATATCGCTGTTGATCAAGCAGCAGAAGTCTGTCGCCGTCCCGACCGACTCGCACCAGTTCAACCGATGATCCGCTTACATAGCCGGCCAGTTTTTCGGACATGTCCACCCCTTTCAGACTATCGAACTCTTGTTGCCGGGCTATTCGTACGTTACGGCAGTGCCGCTGGCGCTCACCATGAGCATATTGCCGCTGCCCATGCTGATCGTTTCGTAATCAAGATCCACCGCCACCACGGCGTTGGCCCCATGCGCCTGCGCATAGTGAACCATCTCGCTGATCGCGATTTCCTTGGCTTTCTGCAACTCGCGCTCGTAC
>Ga0180007_10007521_pt1 | contig 10269 bp, 9 predicted proteins | sample MM_PC_MetaG_FD_121122 | JGI IMG/M metagenome (GOLD analysis project Ga0180007, IMG submission 121122) | Groundwater microbial communities from the Aspo Hard Rock Laboratory (HRL) deep subsurface site, Sweden - MM_PC_MetaG | ecosystem: Environmental > Aquatic > Deep subsurface > Groundwater...
CCACAAGTGAATGGATTAGATCCTGGATTGAAAATTTCATGACAGAATCTGAATGCCCTGTTTGTCACGGTGCGCGTTTGAATGAAGCGGCATTATCAGTTCGTATTGGCGGAAAAAACATGGATCAACTGACTAGATTATCTATCGATGAAACCATTGTTTTTCTATCCAATGTAAAACTCAATATTGAGCAACAACAAATTGCGAAACTTGCACTTCAGGAAATCATATCTCGATTGACATTCCTTCAGGATGTAGGGCTAGGCTATTTGACATTGGCAAGACAAGCAGGTACGCTATCGGGTGGTGAAGCTCAGCGTATTCGTTTAGCCACTCAAATTGGATCCAAGTTGACCGGTGTGCTTTATGTCTTAGATGAGCCCTCTATCGGGCTTCATCAAAAAGATAATGCAAAACTGATTGAGACACTCAAAAAGATGAGAGATTTAGGCAATACACTCATTGTCGTCGAACACGACCATGAAACGATGCTTGCAAGTGACTATTTGATTGATATCGGACCAGGAGCGGGAAAAACCGGTGGACAAGTGGTTGCTGCTGGAACACCTCAAGAGGTTATGGATAATCCCAACAGCATTACTGGACGCTATCTAAAAGGATTGGAGAAAGTTGAAGTTCCAAAAATAAGAAGAGAAGGCAGTGGCCAAGATATTTTAGTCATGGGTGCGAGAGAACATAACCTAAAAGACATCAGTGTTGCTTTTCCTATTGGGAAGTTTACGGTTGTCACCGGAGTGTCTGGATCAGGAAAATCAACATTAGTCAACGATATATTGATGAAGGGTCTTCAGCAAAAGTATTATAAAACCAAAGATCTTCCTGGACTGCATACTGCAATTAACGATCATCATTTGATTGATCGCGTCATTGATATTTCACAATCTCCTATAGGACGTACACCCAGAAGTAATCCAGCGACCTATACAGGCGTTTTCGATGACATTCGCGACCTCTATGCTCAAACCAACGAAGCGAAAGCTAGAGGATACAAAAAGGGACGATTTTCATTTAATGTGCGTGGAGGAAGATGTGAAGCTTGTGGTGGTGACGGACTCAAGAGAATTTCAATGCATTTTCTACCTGACGTCTATGTACCATGTGAGGTCTGTCATGGTCAAAGATATAATCACGAAACCCTGCAAATTAAATATAAAGGCATGCATATCGCAGATGTTTTGGAGATGACAATTGACGATGCACTGACATTCTTTGAAAATCACCCTAAGATTCATCAAAAATTAAAAACGATTCACGATGTCGGACTTGATTACATCACACTTGGACAATCTGCAACCACCCTGTCGGGTGGTGAAGCTCAACGTGTCAAACTCGCGAGTGAACTTTACCGTAAAATTACGGCATCTTCAATCTATATTTTAGATGAACCAACAACGGGATTGCATACAGATGATGTGAAAAGACTGCTCAAGGTTTTGCATAAGATTGTTGATGAGGGAGCGACTATGGTTGTGATCGAGCATAATCTTGATATAATTAAGAATGCAGACCACATCATCGATTTAGGACCAGATGGTGGAGACGCAGGCGGACAGGTTGTTGCTATCGGAACACCTGAAGAGATTGCTAAAGTCAAAGTAAGCTATACAGGTCAATATTTAAGAAAGGTATTAGAATAACAAATGTTTAACTATTTTTGTTATAATAAAAAATGTTGGGGGAATGTTATATGAACTCAAATAACAACAACAAAAAAGATCCAAAGAAACCTACTGAAGAAGAACTTCTAGCGCTGCTAGAGGAATTGAAGAAAAGAAAAAAAGGCAAAGACATCCCATTGAGTCTTGGATTTTTGTTGCACCGCAGTTACCTCATTCACATGATTTTGTCATTTGCAGCTAACTTTTTGATTTCAGCAGTTATCATTGGACTTGCAGCAGGTATTCATCAACCATTGGTTCAAATTGATTTTCTAGGATATGCATTAGCGATTATTCTACTGACATTGATTGAAAACTTTGTCAAGATTCTCATGTTCAAATATTTTGCAAGAATCATGATTTTGAGTTTAGGCATCATATCGGTATTGGTTCAAATTATCATATTATATGCGATTGATCTCTTCATTGTCAAAGGATTTGAGTTTAATGGCATTGAACATCTCTTTGTCTTCGCATTTACATTTTCAATTCTTAGACTTGTGTTATCAAGCTATATTAGAAGATGGCTATATAGGGAACGTTTAATACTTTTCGGAGGTAAGCATAAATGAAATTAAAAATTAAACATGTGGTTCAAGATATGGATTTAGAACTTATTTCTAATCAAAAGTCACTTGAAAGAGAAGTTAAATCTGAAATGTTATCTCGACCAGGGGTAGAGCTTGCAGGATTTCTCGACTTTTTTGATGCTGATCGAATCATCCTGATTGGATCAAAGGAATCACAGTTTATGAATCTCATGACAGCTGATATCAAAAAAGAACGTGTTGAACAGATCTTTATGAAACGTCCTCCAGGAGTTATTTACTCGATTAATGTTGAAATTGAAAAGATGATGATTGAACTCGGAAACAAATACGATGTTGCGATTATGAAAAGCAAGATCAGAACAACTCCATTGAGTGGACTGCTCTATGCCTATCTGCACTCTAAACTAGCTCCAAGAACGAGCATTCATGGCGTTCTACTGGATATTCATGGTATGGGTACGATGATTACCGGAAAAAGTGGTATTGGTAAAAGCGAGACCGCATTGGAACTCATCAAACGTGGACATCTGTTAATTAGCGATGATCGAGTAGACATCTTTGAGGCTGCACCTGGTATTTTAATAGGTAGCGCACCAAAGATTTTAGAAAAGTATATTGAAGTAAGAGGCATTGGTATTGTTGATGTTGTTTCCATGTTTGGCGCGGGAGCATATCGCGAAAATAAGAAGATTCGTTTGGTTGTTGAGCTTGAACACTGGGAAAAAGGAAAACACTATGACCGGTTAGGTATTGAAACAGAAACCATTAAAATCTTCAATACTGAAATTGCGAAAATTACGATTCCTGTATTGCCAGGCAGAAATGTTGCTACACTGGTTGAAAGTGCTGCAATGAATCAAAAATTAAAGTATTTAGGATATGATGCGGCTTTGGAGTTGACAAAAGCGGTTGCTGAAAAAGCTAAAGGCATGAGAAAGGATGAGGACAACGATGATTGAGTTCGTTAAGAAACACAGAAAATCTTTTTACAACTATGGAGGCTTGCTTCTCATCTTTATAGTCTTGATTATGCTCGCTGTTATTCCTCAAACGGGAACACCCTATAATTCGACAGCAATTGATTTGGGATTTGCCCAAATTGCATGGTATGCAGTCTTTATTCTTTCTGGGATATCCATGGGAGCTTATCTCGCCTATCTTGAATTTAAAAAGCTAGGATGGAAGACAGATTTATTATTTGATGCTTTGTTATGGGCAGTACCTCTTTCTATTATTGGATCGAGAATCTATTACATCATCTTTGATCCAAATCCAAGCTATCAAAATATTATTGACTATATCAGTATTCAAAATGGTGGGTTATCTATACACGGTGCAGTCATTACAGCATTGATTTTTATTATCATCTTTACAAAGACTAAGAAAATTAGTTTTTGGCTGTTGGCTGATATCTTAGCTATCGGATTTTTGGTTGGACAAATTGTTGGTCGTTGGGGAAATTTCATGAACGCTGAAGCCTACGGTCCCGTGATTGAAAGCCAGTTCATCTTAAATATCCTACCTTCCTTTATTAAGGATCAAATGTTCATTGCTGGCGCATATCATCATCCTACCTTCCTTTATGAAGGCATTTGGAATTTTATTGGTTTGGTTGGTTTACTCATCATTAGAAGAAAAAGAATACTTAAAGCTGGAGATTTATTTGCTTTCTATTTGATTTGGTACGGACTTGGTCGTGGAGCTATCATTGAACCCTTGAGAATTGGTGGAGATCCTTCGGATGCTCTCCGTATGTTTGGATTGCCTACAAATGTTGTCTTATCCTTAGGTTTATTCATGCTTGGTGGAATTGTGATTATCTTCGCAAAGAAGCATTACATCAAGGATCAACCATATTATGTGGATATGTTTGTTGATGAAAAAATAGGAGAAATTAATGATGAAAACAATCCTGTTTGATTTAGATGGCACACTCATCCAAACCACAGAGATTATTTTAGATACCTTTGTTTTAACCTTTGAGAAGTTCTTCCCTTCAATTCAATTATCGGATACCGAATTAACCAATATGTTGGGAAACACCCTATATACAACCTTTGAAGTTTACACAGATTCAAAAGAACAGGTTGAAAAGATGGTTGAGTACTATCGCGAAGTCTCCAACCAAAAGATAAAAAAGGGGTTAAAAGCATATCCTGGCGCAGTTGAAACCATGATATATTTGAAGAAAAAAGGATGTACCATCGGTGTTGTTACTTCTAAAATGAGACACGTTGCAACGTATCATTTGGAACTCACAGGATTATCACAATATATTGACGGTCTTATAGGTTATGAGGATTCAATTCTACATAAACCTGATCCTGCACCCATTTTAAAGGCACTGGAAGTATTGAATGCTAAACCACAAACCACAGTTTATGTGGGTGATCATGAAAATGATATGATAGCAGCAAAAAAAGCTGGTATTTCATCCTGCGCAGTGACCTATAGTCGGCGCTTAAAGGAAATGCTTAGGGTACAACCGGAATATGTTATTGACGAATTAATCAATATAAAAGATTTAGTTTAAGGAGAAAGAAAATGTTATATGACATATTAATTATTGGAACAGGTCCTGCGGGAATTACTGCAGGCATCTATGCAAAAAGAGCAAACCTAAAGGTTGCAATGTTTGAAAAAGACACACCAGGTGGACAATTATCAAAATATAATGAAATCGAAAATTATACAGGTGCTAAAAAGGTTGCAGGCTATGAGCTTGCTACCATGATGATTGACCATGCTTATGATTTAGGCGTCGAAGTCATCTACGATGAAATCACTAAAGTCGAAATTCAAGGTAAAATCAAGAAACTCACAACACCCAACAAAATTTATGAATCAAAAGCTGTGATTGTAGCTACCGGAAATTTACCTAGAAGACTCGGTGTTGAAAATGAAGATGCTTTAGCAATGAACGGCATTAGCTGGTGTGCAATTTGTGATGGTCCATTGTATAAAGATAGAAAAGTTGTTGTTATCGGTGGTGGAAACAGTGCCGTTGAAGAAGCTTCCTATTTGTCAACCTTAGCAACTCATGTGACTGTTGTTCAAAATCTTGAAGATCTAACGGCGGATCCAAAGGCACAAGATATTATAAGAAAGCAAAAGAATGTTGACTTTAGATATAATTCAGTCGTTAAAAAATTCTTAATGGATGACAAAGGATTGACCGGTGTCATCATTAAGAACTTACAAAATGAAGAAGAAACGATCATGTGTGATGGCGTCTTTGAATATGTTGGCTTAATGCCGGTTACCGATATGGTTAAAGATCTTGGCATTACCAATGAGTATGGATATATCGAAGCAAACGAAAAAATGGAAACAAAAGTACCTGGTATCTACGCTGCAGGCGATGTTATCGTTAAGCAAATTCGTCAGGTTGTTACAGCAACCGCCGATGGTGCGATCGCTGTTCAAAACTGTTTAAGATATTTAGAATCTTGGGAGTAATATGTCATTTGCAAGAACTGTAAAAGAGGAACTTGTAACCGTTCCGGTTGAGCTTGAAGAACAACTTGCCGAGTTTTCAGCATTCTTGAATCTCAATACCGAATTTCATATTGAAAGCAAGCACAAGATGCTTGATTTCAAAACAAACAGTCCAACGGTCGCAAGACGTTTTTTACATCTCGTTAGAACGCTTTATCAAGCTGAGACAAGCCTAATTACTCAAAAACAAAATAAGCTCAAGCAAAGACAAACCATAATTATTAGAATTCAATCCAAGGTTGAGGATATTGTCAACGAACATGGCATGTTTGAAAATCCTCTGGATAATCAGGAATTGACTACACAGTCAAGAGAGGCGAAGCGCGCTTATTTAAGAGCGGCATTCCTCTCGAGCGGATCCGTGAATCATCCAAAGACTGCCGAATATCATCTGGAAATCTTTTCAAAGAGTTCGGATCAGATTGTGTTTATTCAACAACTGATGAATTACTTTGATTTGAACGCGAAAATCACACAAAGAAGAAATGGCTTTATTGCTTATTTAAAGGATGCAGAACACATCAGCGATTTTCTTCAGGTGGCGGGTGCACAAAATTCGGTTTTCCAATTTGAAGATATTCGGATTAAAAGAGATTTTAATAATTCAATCAATCGCGTGATGAATTGCGAAATCGCCAATGAAAAGAAAGTCTTTATTGCTGCTAATAAGCAATTAGAAGATATCGAAACCATTGAAACCTTCACCCCTGAACATCACCTTGATGAAAAGATGAAGATTGTGATGAAATTAAGAAAAGACAATCCCGAATCAAGTCTTTTAGATCTAACAATTGCATATGAACAGATTTATGGAGAATCCATCAGCAAATCCGGTTTGAATCATCGCCTGATGAAGATCAGACAGCTTGCTGAACAAATCAAAGAAGGTAGAACATCATGATTTTGGGCATTGGCATTGATTTAGTCAATTTGAATCGCATCAAAGAAATCATGAGCGACCGATTTATCGATCGCATTTTGTCCATTGAAGAAAAAAAAGTTTACACCAATATTGCTGCTGACAGTATCAAGATAGCTTATCTTGGCAGCAGATTTGCAGCCAAAGAAGCAATCTTTAAAGCAATCGGTCAAGGACCAGGTAAAACGAATTATGTTGATTTTTCCATTTTAAACCATGAAGATGGCAGTCCTTACGTTCAAACGGATTTTTTTGAAGGTCAGGAAATCATTCATGTTAGCATCACACATACCGATGAACATGCGATTGCATATGTAATGATTGAGAAGCTTTAACATATTTACCCATTATGTTGTAATTTGATGGGGTTTTCGGTATAATTCTTTATGACAAGGAAGTGACATTATGGCAAGAGTCCAAGCAAGTAAAAGCAAAGCAAACAGTAAGAATAAAAATAATGTGAAAACCCAACAAAATAAGGGTACAAGTAAAAAAGATGTTGTTAAAGCGGTTCCCAAAAGAGAACCTACAAAAAATGAACTCATGTTCTTTAGAATTGGTATATCAGTTATTGGATTGACACTAGTGGTATTATTAATTGTCTTCCTAATTAGATACTATACAACTGAAGAGGAAGTCGGTCCATACGATGATTATCTACACATCAATGTTACCGACTTGAAGTATATTACACAAGAAGATGAGTATGGTGTCTTTGGCGATTTTAGTTATTTCAACGGAATTGATGATTATGCGGATTTAAGAGTTGTTTTAAATGCAAATGATTATGTTTACGTCTATTTCTACAGAAGCACCGTTATGAATGATGAGATTACTGAAGCTATTGAAGCTCTTGATGATATTGATAGTATGGCATTCCTATTTATTGATTTGGATTTGGTATCTAGTGCCGAACTCTTTACAACAACTGAAATTGCACATTTGAATCTTGATAGCGAAAAAGACGATATGTTTTTAATCTTCGATATCAATGCACAAACATTCCAATTGGAAACCAGAGTCAGCGATATTTTAATCGAGATCAATAAGCTCTAATTAATGAATAAGAACGAAAGGGCACTGCCCTTTTGTGCTATATGAAGGAGAACAAAATGAACGAACAAATCATAGCAGAAATTAAAAAAGCTTTATCGGTTGGAGAAAAACAGATTGTTTCTGTTTTGAATCTACTAGATGAAGGCAACACCATACCCTTTATTGCGAGATACCGTAAGGAAGCAACAGGTGGTTTGGATGAAGAACAGATCAATGAAATATTTAAACAATGGGAATATGCTAATAATCTACTCGATCGAAAAGAAGCTGTCATTCGTTTAATTGATGAAAAGGGCATGCTGACTGATGATTTAAAAGCTGAAATCCTCAGTGCAAAAAAATTAGTAGAAGTTGAAGATTTATACCGTCCATTTAAAGAAAAGAAAAAGACAAAGGCTACTGAAGCAGTTGCCAAAGGCCTAAAGCCTTTCGCAAACTGGATTTTAATGTTTCCTTATGAGGATGTTAAAGAAGAAGCCAGAAAATATTTAAATGATATGGTTGCTACTGAAGACGAAGCGATTGAAGGCGCTAAATATATCATTGCTGAAATGATCTCTGATGACGCAAACTACAGAAAATCACTGAGAGCTGAAATGATCAATCACGGCATGGTCGTAACTAATGTAAAGAAAAATGCAGTTGATGAGCGCAAAGTTTATGAAATGTATTATGAATTTAGTGAAGCCGTAAATAAGATTAGACCTCATCGTATTTTAGCAATCAATCGTGCAGAAAACGAAAAAGTGATTACTGTTAAAATCGATTTGGATAAGGTCAGAATGACGTCTTACTTGGAAAGAAAGGTTATTAAAAGAGAAAATTCAACAGCCGCACCCATTTTAAAGGAAGCCATTGAAGATTCTCTAAAGAGATTAATCTACCCAAGTCTGGAAAGAGAAGTCAGAAGCGAACTCACTGAAAAAGGTGAAGAACAAGCAATTGAGATTTTCGCAGTCAATCTTCAAAAATTATTACTTCAACCACCCCTAAAGGGCAAGGTCATTTTAGGTATCGACCCCGCATTTAGAACCGGATGTAAATTGAGTGTGGTTAATGAGCAAGGAACAGTTTTGGAGAAAGGTGTCATTTATCCCCATGAAAAGACAATGGGTGGAAGTATCAGTGATCGTCAAATTCAAGAATCACAAAGAGATTTATTACTGCTCATAAAGAAGCATAAGGTTGAACTGATTGCCATTGGTAACGGAACAGCAAGCAGAGAAACAGAAAGCTTTGTGGCTACACTCCTCAAGACGACAGGACTAAAGGCTCAATATGTGATTGTTAATGAAGCTGGAGCCTCTGTTTATTCAGCAAGTGAACTTGCTAGAGAAGAGTTTCCTGATTTTTCCGTTGAGGAAAGATCAGCAGCTAGTATAGCCAGACGTCTGCAAGATCCTTTATCAGAGCTTGTTAAGATTGATCCCAAAAGCATTGGTGTTGGTCAATACCAACACGACGTCACACCAAAGAAATTGAATGAGTCACTTCATTTTGTTGTAACTCAGGCAGTGAACCAGGTTGGTGTCAATATCAACACAGCAAGTAAAGCACTCTTAATGTATGTTTCAGGGTTAAATAAGAGCAGTGCTGAAAATATTGTTAAATATAGAGATAAATTAGGTAAATTTAGAAGTAGAAAAGACATCATGGGCGTACCTAAATTAGGTGCTAAAACATTTGAGCAGGCAGCGGGATTTCTTAGAATACCAGAAGGTGATGAAGCGCTTGATATGACAGCGGTGCATCCGGAGTCATATGGAGTAGCAAAAACCATCATGAAGATGTTTAACATTACAGGACCTATGTTTGGTAAGGATATCGTTAAAGACGCCGTGGCATCCATTGATAGAAGAAAACTACAAGAAGAACTTAAAATTGACAAATATACATTAGATGATATTTTGGATGCATTTATCGCACCACTTAGAGATCCAAGAGATCAGTTTGCTCAACCACTTCTAAGAAGTGATATCCTAAAACTCGATGATTTGAGCATTGGAATGGAATTAGAAGGTACGGTAAGAAATGTCGTTGATTTTGGAGCGTTTATCGATGTGGGGCTCAAAGAAGACGGATTACTCCACATATCGAAGATTGCCAAACATTACATTAAACACCCAAAAGATGTTTTAAATGTTGGCGATATTGTCAAAGTTTACGTTCTTAATATTGATTTAAATAGAGGTAAGGTTGGTTTGACCATGTTGAAGGATAATGTTCAATAATAAAAGAAGATACATAACTAAGTTAATTAAATGAAATAGGTTGACAATATCATTAAAATAGGCTATTCTATATAGGCGCGAAAGCGTAAATGATGGATGCTGGAGTAGTACTCAAGTGGCTGAAGAGGCGCCCCTGCTAAGGGTGTAGATCAGGAAACTGGTGCGAGGGTTCAAATCCCTCCTGCTCCGCCATCAACGGCCCGTTGGAGAAACGGTTAACTCACAGTAAAGGTCAAAAATTAACACTCTAACAAATTAGGGTGTTTTTTTGTACTCTATAGATAGAAAGAGAGGGAAAACCAATGGGAAAACATTATACAGACCGAGAAAGGTTA
>Ga0180007_10007522_pt1 | contig 10268 bp, 14 predicted proteins | sample MM_PC_MetaG_FD_121122 | JGI IMG/M metagenome (GOLD analysis project Ga0180007, IMG submission 121122) | Groundwater microbial communities from the Aspo Hard Rock Laboratory (HRL) deep subsurface site, Sweden - MM_PC_MetaG | ecosystem: Environmental > Aquatic > Deep subsurface > Groundwater...
AACGTTGATGCGGCTGCCATAGTGGACCTGAGTATTGGTACATTTGGTCAGTACATTTACATTCGTTAGAAAATAAATTATAAAGGAGGTGAAACAATATGCCAAGAGGAAGTACTGATATACCTGAACTCAGGTTAGAAGTCATACAGAAATTCGTGGAAAGCTTTATGCAACCCCCGGACCTTCTGTTAACAAATCTTTTTCCCTCGTTTGACTCCCCTTCAAGTTCATTGATGTGGGAAAGCCAGAGAGGAGGTCGTGGTATGACTCCGTTTGTTCCACCCGGAGCACCCGCACCCCAAACTGCACCTCATGGAATTGCTCAACATAGAGCCGAGGCTGGTTATTGGAAAGAGAAAATGCCTTTTGATGAAGAGTTCTTGAATAACTTACGTAAGGAAGGGACGCACGCCGATTATTTAGCGGCAACAAAACGATTAGCGAAAGAGCTTTCTGGTTTGATCAACCGGTCAAATCGAAGAAAAGAGTGGATGTTCGCTCAAATGCTCTTCAGCGGTTCTTTTAATTACCAAATGAGAGGAGGCTATCAAGCTACAGTTAATTATAATATTCCTGCAAACCACAACGTTACGCTTGCGGCGGCTGCTATGTGGGGCACTGGAGCGGCGGCGAATATCCTCAGGGATATTCAAAATGGGAAAAGGATTATTAAAGAAGATTGTGGTGGAAAAGTCGATCTTGCAATTTGTAATTCACGCACCCTGACTTACTTGGCAAATGATGCCACGATTCGTGCGATTCTCCAGAAAAATGCTTTTGGTGACGGAAGTCTCTATAAAGGCAAATTGCATGACATTGTTGGTGTAAACCCGGGAGTTATCGGGGGACTTTTGGACATAAGCAATTTTATTGTTTATGATGAAATGTATGAAGTTAAGGCTTGGTTAACCGCTCCTGTTTTGGGAGCCGTTCAAACTTGGATAGCGTTGGATGATGTTTCTGATATTGTTGCTGGCGAAACGCTGAGATTCCATGATTACAGTTCCACTTCTGGTGCGTTTGAAGATCGGAGAATTCTTTCCGTTGATTACATTAATGCCCGAGTGCAAATCACTCAGGGATTAACAAACCCCTACAAGGCAATGGAAGATTATGTGACCATGCGGAAGTATTTTGTTCCGGATGATAAGTTTGTCATGATGTCAACAAAAGTTGATGGTAATCCCATCTGTGAATTTTTCAGAGCACCTTTCGGTGTTGGAAGACATTGGGGAATTTACACGGATAAGCACGATGATTGGGACCCGGAAGTAACATGGATTCGGGTGCAAGACAAAGGATTGCCGGTGCTCTATAACAGAGATGCGATTTATATTATTGATGTGGAAGCGATCACTGCTGATAATTTGACATCCACAACTACGACCACTTCTACTTCCAGTTCTACCTGTAGCACCAGTTCTACCTGTAGCACCACGTCAACGATAAGCACTACCAGTTCAACCAGTTCAACTAGTTCAACGATTAGCACTACGTCAACGATTAGCACTACCAGTTCAACCAGTTCAACCAGTTCTACGATAAGCACGACATCGACGGCACCTTAATAGGAGGCTAACAAAAATAGGAGGACAATCGATATGGCTATCGAAAAAGTAAAAATGTTAAAAAGTGTTACCTTTGATACTGAATGTTGGGAAGTAGGGGAAATCTACCCGAAAGGAACAGAACCCCTACACCCAATATTGTTACAGGAAATTTTGAGAAAAACAGGAACGGTTGAGGTTATTTCTCATACAAAAAACATTGTTTTGGAGAAAAGCAACCTAACAACTCCTTTATCCAACAATTCTCTTGCTGAGGCTCAGAGGAAAGAAAAAGAGTTGATGGCAATAGCTGAAGCGGAAAGAGAGAGAGCGGAACAACTTCTCATTGATAAACAAAAGTTGATAACGACTATTGAGGAAATGGAACTAAATTTCCAAGTGTTATCAATTATGGTGAATGGTTTTGTAGATCGGTTAGATGAAATGGAGAAAGAATTTAAGAGACAAATTAAAAACCTATCCGATGTAGTTTGTCTTTTAACTGAGAAGGCAGATGTTCTTGAAAAACGGTTTTACTCTTCAAATTATTGTTTGGTTGATCATGTTCATCAAGATAACAGTACAAAGAAGGAAGACGCCTCTTCTATTATAACGAGTGAGAAGAAGGTGTTGGCGAGGAAGACGATAGTAAAAAGGAAAAGATAAAATGACAAAGAATGAAATTATTATCCTTGCAAAACAAGAGGTGAAAGGCTTGTCTGCACATTTGGTCAATGAGGACTATGATAATGCGGCAGATGATGCTTCGAGAGAAACGGGATGGTCTTTTCCAATCTCTGGTAATTTTAAAGAATTATGGACAAAACAGAGAGTGAAACGTTATTTATTTTTTTACCTTTATACTGAAAGTGCCCATAAATTTAAGTATAAACAAGCAAATTTACAGCATAGGTTTGACCATTATGATAAGATGTTAAAAAAGATGGATGAAGCCTATTTACAAGCGGTGGAAGAACGTCCTGATCTTTTTGCTGGTGTTTCTATTTCCCATTTGTTCGGCACGAAAATTGATGCTGGGTTCCAATATCAATCGCTAACTGGTAGAGATACCACTTATAGGGAAAATAACATTGTAGTATTTGGACCTAAAGCAAATGACTAATTATTATACCTATATTTTTTTGGATCCTTTAAAGCCGGGGCAATATATGTACGGTGAATATAAGCATATATTTACTCACGAACCTTTTTATGTGGGTAAAGGAAAAGGACGGCGAAGGTTTGATTTTAAAACTCGTGAAAACCATATTGGACATCGGTTGAGTTTTTTGAGAGAGAGGGGAGAAATTCCTATTGTGAAAAGGATTCATAAAAATCTGTCTGAGGAGGATGCTTTAAGATTTGAGGTGAAGTTGATTTCTTTAATAGGCAGGAGAGATAAGGGAAAAGGACCTCTGACAAATCTTTCAGATGGAGGAAAAGCGGGTGCTTTGGGAAAACCACGAAAAGGAGAGTTACATCATTTTTTTGGAAAGTCTCGTTCTGAAACGACAAGAAAAAAAATTTCTAATACGTTAGAGGGAAATATTCCTTGGAACAAAGGACGCAAAAATCACCTATCAGAGGAACAAATAAAAAGAATGAGTGATGGTCATAAGGGATATGAAATGCCTAAAAATCAGAAAGATAAAATATCGAAAAGTAATAAAGGCAGACCAAAACCCGTTGGTTTTGTAAAACACCTTTTGGAAAATGTTCACAGTGTTAAAAATTGGTTGATTATGTCTCCAAGTGGAGGTATTCTCACGATAAAAAATTTGACTAAATTTTGTAAGAATAAGGGTTTGTCTTATAATGCGTTAAGACAAACAATGTACACCAAAAGCAAACACCTTGGTTTTGGTGTTATAGAAAAACCTTTATTTGGTTGATATTTGCCTACGAGTGGCAGATTATGTTTTATTTACGAGGAGCGTAAATAATGTCCATCGGTCCTGACATCAAAGAAGTCCTAAAAGAGGTCGGAACTGCATATACCATAATACGATCAGGAGGAAATGTTACAGGTGAAAGTTTAGATTATGAATTAAATGTACAAGTAACAAAGCCTTTTATACAAGAGTTTTTTTTGGATGCGGTTTTGTCCTACGACACTGAGGCAATAACTGGTGATGTATTAGAATTCAATATATCGGGTAGTCGTTATTTAGTAATGAACAAGACTCCCGAAGCTTTTGAAAATGCTGTCATTAGTTATGCTGTTGTTTTATATAAATCCAACGTTAACATTGAAGCTTTGCGCCCATCTGAAAGTGATTGGCACAGGCACACCTTCCAAAAAGTGACCATTTGGACCAGCATAGGTTCCACTGATGCACTCTTAACTACTCCCTTATTTGGTAATGTTCTTGATACAGACGAAGAAATAGGTATGATAGGGTTACAGAACAGAGAAATGTACGTTCCTTCTTCTTTGGGCATAAGGGAATTAGATCGTATTTGGATTGATTCATCTGAATATTATTTAGTAGAGTCTGTTAAGAAAAGAAGATACCCAGGAGTTGATGTGTTAGAGTTAGGAAATGATACTCGACCATTGACAGTTACGACAACAACGACAACCACCAGTACAACAACGACAACCACTACACCACCTTAGGAGGTTATATGTTTTGTCTTCATTGTCACAATGAATATGATCGAGAAACAGTAAAGATGGTTTTGGTTGCTGGTGGAGTTGTTCCTGATTTTATTTCATATCGTTGTCCTTTTTGTGGAGCTGTAGTTGGTGTTGGTTTACCTAAAGGAGAACCCAAAGAAATAGATGGTAGGCATATATGTTAACAATCTTTATTTTACCAAGTAAAAAGAATAGTAATATTGATAAACTTGTAAATTCATTTACGTTTGTTTCTTCTGAGGTTCATTACGTTCCGGTTGAAGATGTTGCTGAAATAAATGGTTATGATAAACAAACTCCATGGTTTGGAGTATTTTATGAAAATGAATATATCGAGGAGAAATTAGCTGTGGCTCTTCCTGTGTTTTTTATGTTGGGCAACTTTGATTATTTGGTTGTTTTTAAACTGTTAGAAGAGAAAGCCCAGTTTTTTCCTCGTTTTTATAAAAGCAAGGTTTATATACAGGACGATCTTGCCCCTTTACATAAGGGGTGGAAACACGAAAAAGTATTAAATGGGTGGTTATTAGAAAATGTCTCTTAGACAAACTATACAGAGTGGTTTTATGCAGATAAAGGTTACTTTAGTGGCTTCTGATTTGCAAAGACTATATGGTGCTATTAAAAGGGTGAACACAACAGCCACTTTTGTGGCAAAAGATAACCCCTATCGAAATGCTGTGTCTTTTAGGAATCTGCTCATTTTGAACATAAATAATCAAAAAAATATGTCAAAGTATGCTTCTTATAATAAAGATTATGCAAAGTGGAAAAAAGAGAAAGTGGGACATACTGATTTTTGGAAATTATTTGGACACCTAATGAAAAACCTAACCGTATTTCCTGTGGGAAAAGGTTTTGGTAGAACTAATATGTGGATGTCTGGAATTACTCCCGGAGCCATGGATAAGGGAGGCACTTCCATGTTAAAAGGCAATAAAGGAAGACCCATGTTAATTTCAGATTACGGTAGATGGATGGAATTTGGTAGAGAAGGACAATCCACCAGACCCATCTTTGGTCCTACTACTGAAGAGTATTCTAAAATTCAATGGGTCCGTATGGGTAAAAAATCAATCTTAGCTATCAGAATGTCGTGGAGGTAAAAATGAAAACACCCGAAGAGTATCTCAATTTGATAGATCGAAAATATTTGGAAGCAAAAAGAAACAAGGTGTCTCGTTTTAGTATAGAATGGGGGAAGTGGTCGGTTGTAATGAATAGAGTTTTACAGACCAGAATAAAAGACACAGAAGACCCGGAACATGTAAGATTAGGTTATGTTTTTATTTATTGGACATTAATGTCTAATTTACTTGAACTCAATTTTAAATTTAAACTGTTTAAGGGAACAGAGAAGAAAAGAATTTTAAATGAGGCTTCTGATATAAAAGAAATAATATTGACGGGAAATGGACTTCAACCCATGTCTGAAGAGTCTTTGAAAAAATATTTATTTGGAGGAGCATTAAAATGAAAGTTTTAAAAGTATATTCTAAAGAGACTTTTGTTGAAATTGAATTATCCATGATCAACGTAAAGCATATACTTGACTTTCTTGATAAGAGCCGTGTTGATTTTAATAGCAGAGAAGAACCTGAAATGGTTGAAGCCACAAACTATGTTAAGAATGGTTTTTTTAAAACTTTGAGTAGCATCCATGATGAATTTGAAAAAGGGGTGATTTAAATGGCGTTAGACCCAACAGCCAGAGAATCTAATTTTAAAGACAGCATAAAGAAATACTTTGTTGAAAGTTTGAAGGATACAGAGAACCTTCATATAGCTTTTGATAAAAGTTTATCTGCTCCATATCTTATAGGAGTGACTCAGAAAAAATGGGTTGTAATTAATTGGGGTGCTTTTATGCGGGGAACATTGTCCGAAGCCTCAATTGATATTAATTGTGGCACTCGTCAGGATAATGAAGGATTCCAACTCGCTCAATTGTGTGATAAAGTTCTTGGTTATTTGTCTGATGAAGATGCCACACATGGTATGAAAACGATCACTTTTTACAGGAGTTTTCCAAATAGTGCATGGGTTAAAATTGGAGGATTATTGGTTTGGAATATTATTGAATCAGGAACATTAGAAGCACCTGACGAAAGTAAGTATAAAATAATAACAGTGGTGTTTAAATTCGCTTCTAAGTTTTAGGATATATTATGGGCAATGATGGTTTTTTGTTGTGTTCAAAATGCGGCAAGAAGATTTTAAAGAGAAAAAGAAACGGACTTTTTTCTTTTGCTTTCGGCAGATGGGCAGGTAATGATAAAGCTATCATTGATGGTGTAGAGATCACACTTGGTCCCACTGTCCAATTAGAGGTATTTGGCTCTTTAAAAATTAAATGCATCCGAAAAAGTTGTAGAGAAAAATATCCAGATTATTACAATATTTTTAATTTTTTCCCTCCTAATACAGAATAGTTTCAATCGATTAATCGAATTCTGACCGGCTATATTTTTTAAAAGAAAGGAGGTGATATTTATGGCGAGAACAGGACCTGTAACAAAAGACACTACCACCGTAGCATTGGGATTGGCACAGATAAGGATAGGAGTCTCTTCAACTTATATTGGACAGAGAAGAGCTATACTTCCTGCAACTGATTCTATTGGTGCTCTTGCGAATACTAAGTTTATCGGTAACGTTGATTTTTTTAAATTGGAATCTGGTTTTCCTCTTATTGAGGATGTTTCTTTCCCTCTGAGAGAATCGGCGGCTCTTGAATGTGCTTTTAAAGAGATAACACCGGCAAATGTGGCTCTTTCAAGAGGTTTAGTTCCTTCTAATTTTACTTCGGAACATCAAGGAGAGATTCCTCTTGGTACTATGGCCACTCCATCGTTTATTCGTATGGAGGCGATATATACTTATCCTGATGAAACGAATACGATGAAAATTATCTTTCCGAGAGCGCAAGTTACTTCAAGTACCGAAATTGATTTTGCGACTGAGGATGTTGCGGCAGTTCCGATTGTTATTGAAGCGAAAAGTGCTGATGGTTCCATTAGTGGCGGAAGCTCTGTTTGGAATGCAATGCCACTCGGAATGATTGTTTGGGATGATGCTACACAAACTACCACAACCACAACCAGTACAACCAGTTCAACAACTACCACAGGACCATAAAACGTGGTATAGGAGGTTTATTATGATACAGCCGGAAGAACAACGAGAAAATAAAGATATGCAAAATCTTAACCCGCAGATTACGAAAACTTCTATAGGTGTTCGTAATCTGCGGGAGATTACTTTATATCCATTGTCTATTGGAGACCAAATGGGTATGACTTCACTGCTTGCTAAAACAGTGGCTGGTTTTTATGCTACTCAGGATTCTAAAGATGAAGTTGCTATTATTGGTTTTTTTGTTTCTGTTATAAATGAAAATTTGGCTAAGTTTTTGTCACTTGCTGTTTGTGAAAAAGAAACAGAAGGGGGTTTTCCAGAAACAAGGGCTATTTTAAATGATTTGACCAACTTACAAGCGTCTGAAATAGCCAATATTATTTATAAAATGAACTATGAGGAATCAATAAAAAACTTGCAGAACCTCTTCGGGAAGGTCAAGAGTCTGTTTCCCTCGGAGAGGTTATTACCGGAGTTTGCGAGAGATATGGATACAGGCTTAACCGAATCTTTAGACGATCTTTCAAAGAAGGAGGACTTACAGGAGGACAGTTAACAGTATTATTCAATCATAGTCAAAAAAGAGAAGCGGCTAAATGGGGAGTAGCAATTACTGAAAAAACTCCCTCCTCTTCTAAAAAAGAGGACCATTTTATTTTTAAAGACCCTGAAGAGTACGCTAAATTATCAGCCAAAGATAAAAAGGCGTTAACTAATAAAATGAAAGGCAACCATAAGGGATGGGTAAGGTCATTAAGTAAAGGCAGAAGTAAATTAAGAGGAGTGTAATAACATAAAATGGTTGACCAGCAAATAACATTAGGAACTCTTTTTACGGGGCATGTGGATGATACTTTTAGAAAGGCTGTGGCGAATTTAAATGCTCTGCTTAATAGGCTTCATAGGGCCTCAACAACTACAACAGCGGGTGTCGTTGCTGGTACTAAAAAGACCGGTGACGAGATGGACAATTTTGGTAAGAAGATTAGTAAGGTTTCTGGTGGATTTCAACGTCTTACCGCTGCTATGAAAGTTACCTTTGCTTATGGTCTTGCTTATAAAGCAATATCTACTGTTACGGGGGCTTTAAGTGGTGCTACTGTCGCTATATTTGATTACGATCAGGCATTAAAGAACTTACAAGCCATTACAACTGCTACCGATGCCGAAACCGCTGCTATGGGGGCAACGATAAAACAGGTTGCTTCTGATTCAAAATATTCAATGAAAGAGGTAGCTGATTCGGCGGTGGTTTTAGGACAAGCTGGTTTTACTGCTTCAGAAACCATTCTTTCTTTGAAGGCAGTTGTTGAACTTTCAACTGCCACTTTATCAAGTACAACAAAGGTGGCTGATCTTCTGACGACTGCCGTTAGGGCATTTGGTGAAGATGCTTACGAAGCGGGCAGGATTGTTGATATATTTGCCAGTGCTGTCAATAAATCAAAACTTACAATTGATAAACTTAGAACTGCGTTTAACTATTTGGGTCCCATTGCGAAAATGTCTGGTCTTTCTTTGGAAGAAACCGCTGTGGGAGCTATGATTCTTGCTAATGCTGGTTTGAGAGCCAGTACAATTGGTACTGGTTTTAGGCAAGTATTGTCCAGACTTGTAAATCCCTCTCAAAAACTACGCCTGATTTTTAAAGCAACTGGTGCAGATATGGAAAAATTGAATCCTGCAACGGCTTCTTTTAAAGATATTTTGGGAGAACTTGAAAAGATACTGGGCAAGAATGTTGATGCTGCTGTTCGCTCTCAAAGAGCTTTTCAAATGTTTGGTCAGCGTGGTGCTGCTGTTGCTGCTGCGTTTGCCCAAGCAGGAACAATTGGTTTTGAAACAATGATGCGGGAGGTTCTTCGGGTCGGAACTGCTGCGGATATGGCGGCAACCCAAACAGAAGGACTTAGTGTGATGGCAGACAGATTACGACAAAAGGTAGGATTACTTGCTATTTCTATTGGTGAGGGAGGAATTGCAGGAGCGTTTCGTCTTCTTCTTTCTGTGCTACAACCCGTTGTTGATTTTCTTTCATTGGTGGCTAGTACTATGGGTGGTAAGTTTGTGGTTGCTGTTACTGCTTTAACTACTGTGTTTTTACTTTTAAGAATATCGCTTAAATATATTATTGTACAATTATCCGCTCTTGCTTTTGGTTATGATATTGCAACAGTAAAGACAATGATTCTTGCAACACACCAAAACACATTGACAGTGGCAATGGCAGCCACTACGGCGGCTGCAAGAACTTTATGGACGGCTATAAAGATGAACCCATTTCTCGCACTTGCTGCGGGTGTTGCTGTTGTCATTACTGGTTTAGTTACTTGGGGGAGACATGCCAAGCAACAGGAAGAGAATCTTAAAGAACTTATAATAACTTCTAATGCTCAGATTGGTAATTTGGTAAAATATAAAGAAAAACTCCAAGATAATACGAAAAGTCAGCAAGTGCATTCCAGTATAATGCAGAGATTGATCCGTGAGTATCCTCAACTGGCGGAGGTTGTTGATACTACCACTGGTAAATTTAAAGATAATGGAGCGGCGTTAGATTCACTTACACGAAAACACAAAGAAATTTCTCTTTTAGCTGTTGTTGGACTTGCCCGTTCATCTTCAAAAAGAATACAAATATTGAAAAATGAGAAGGAGGCCCTTGAAATTAATCGTCTGATGAATAGTATTATTGGAGATATGATTGACAATTCAAAAGAGTTTAAAAAAATAAATGATCAGATGGGAAAGGATACGGAGGATTTATCTATTTATTTACGAGATATTGGCGAAGGGCTAAAGATGTATGGTATAACTTCTTCCTCTTCGATTGAAGATGTTACAAAGGCGCTTGTTATTAATCTTGGAGTGTCCACCAGATATGCCGAGGGGTATGCCAAATCAATCATTGGATATTATAAAGCAATGGAGGCGGCGCAGAA
>Ga0180007_10007523_pt1 | contig 10268 bp, 8 predicted proteins | sample MM_PC_MetaG_FD_121122 | JGI IMG/M metagenome (GOLD analysis project Ga0180007, IMG submission 121122) | Groundwater microbial communities from the Aspo Hard Rock Laboratory (HRL) deep subsurface site, Sweden - MM_PC_MetaG | ecosystem: Environmental > Aquatic > Deep subsurface > Groundwater...
TCGGGGGTTTTTTCAAACTTATTAAAAACGTCTCCTAGTATTAGGTATGGGGCATCATATTTTTCTGCAATTCTATAAAATTCAGAGGTGTTTTTGTGATCTAGATCAGCCACAATTTCTTCCCACATACTTTCACTGTTTGCTGCAAAGTAAGGATACTTTTCACTATCGTTTTCAATGAAATCTGGGTATTTATGCTTTAAAACATGATAGACAATAAGTGGTTCATCTAAATTAAAGAGTGTCTGGTGAACTGCAATATATGTCTGCACATATACTTCCTGGTCAGATAGTCTTCCTTGAGGAAGCAGCTTCATTCTTTCAATCAAACAGTCTGTCATCAACTCAATTAGGGCATTTTCTCTAAGGGCCGGGTCTAAGACCTCTTCAATTTCACAAGATGCAACTTCTAAAATCCAGTTATAGAAATTAATTTTCTTTTTAACACCTGCAGATTTTTGCCTTTTAGAAAAGTGATTACCATTACCGTTTTTAATAGGTCCATTTCTTAAAATATATATATACTTATCTAAAATCTCTTGAACATCAAATATCTTTTCTTTAGGAATAGTGCCATTTTCAAAGTACCCACTTCTAACAAGTTCCAGTACAAGCGGTTCTGCTATCTTTTCAGGCTCAACATCAGGTAAAAGACCTGCTCCAGAAATTTCTGAGATAAGCCTTCTTTTCAGGATTCTTTCAATAACAGATCTCCTCATTAAGTGCTCCTCTTTCCAATCAATAACTCTTCTTATCTTTTCGTAAAATTTAGCTATTCTTGAAGCCAGCTCATCAACAGTAATAGGGGTAGATGCCTTTTCTTTTTCCTTCTTTAAAGCATTTCGAAATTTTTCAATATAGTCTCTAATTGGCTTTGAAAGACTTCCTTTAAGTGTGCTTACAGGTTTATAGCTAGTACCTGATGGAGTGTTTTTAGGCCCTTCCACAGACTTTTCCACCTCAGATTCGGTCTGAGGAATATCTTTTTTTATATCACCTAAATATATAGTTCCTTCCATAATCTTGGGTATTATACCTTATTATAGCCGAGAATTGTCTTCAGTGTATACTATACCTACAATGAAAAAGCTGATAGTATTGTTAGCTACGATTACTATACTCGGTCTCTTCCTAAGACTTTGGCATATAGGATTTGGGCTCCCCCACAGTTTTTACGCAGATGAGCCAGAAATTGCTGAGCTTGCCATAAAATACACCTACGAAATACGTAATATTATTTCTCAAAAAGACTATTTCAAACTAATTCCTATATCTTTTGTATATGGAACATTCCCAACCTATCTTTTGACCCTAGCTACTATGTTTTTCAGTAAAATGGGAAATCTTCTAAATTTACCTTTTGATAAGACTAGCGTTTATGTGTTTTTAAGAAGTTTTAGCTCTGTTTTATCCTTTTTTGTTGTTCCAATAGTATCTTATCTTTACTTCAAGCTATTTAAAGACAAGCTTGGTACAGCAATAACCTTTGCTCTTTTAGCTCTAAACTGGAAGCTTATTGTTCATGCCCACTACATAAATACTGATATTTTCCTTACACTTCTAACATCTCTTTCATTTTTGAGTTTATATAACCTTTATAAAAGTGAGGAAGATACTAAATGGACTGTTCTTACGGGTATACTAGTAGGGCTTGCGATAGGCACAAAGTTTACTGCTGTTTTAACTGTCCCTCTTTATATCTACATTATTCTAAAAAGAAAAGATTGGAAATCTATAGCAGGTTTTATTCTTGTAATATTTGCTACATTCATAATTTCTAATCCGTTCTCCTTAATATTTGCAAATAACTTTGTTTTTAGAATGTGGGAAATGCTCACAAAAGAAGGGGGGCTGGTGTTTGATTCTGTTGATACATCTCTTCTTAAGTATATTTTTGGACTTGCTTGGATAGTTACCCCTCTAATCCTTCTTATGTCTTTATACGGAAAGTGGAAAGGCTATAAAAAATCGGAAGATAAACCATTTCATATCTTTTTGATATTAAACGTTGTCTTCTACCTAGTCTTTTACTCACTTCAATCAAGAAGAGTAGATAGGTGGTTACTTCCGATAGTTCCAATAGTTCTTTTATATGCGGGAAGAGGAATAGTTAGTTTACGCAGAAAATTTCTCTTTTTACCACTTCTAGTCCTTATTACTATTTCGTATCTTTATTTCCCAGTACTTCTTACAACTCAATTCCAAGAAGACACACCAAAATCAGCAGCATATGTCTGGGTACGTGATAATTTATCCCCATCCTCAAATAAATTGGTTTACACGGAAGAAGGGCTTGATCCTATGAATAAACTTCTAGGAGAAAGGGTTATTCAATATCAGGTTTATGAGAGTGAAAATGCTCAATTTTTTATACCTGAGGATGCAAACGGCTATGATTACGTAATCTTATCTTCAAGACCAATGCAAAACTTCAAAAGAAAACAAGTTAGAGAAAAATTCCCATTCTATGCAGAAAAATGGGATTTTTTTGAAGAACAAATTTATGAAAGTGGAAACTTTAAGTTAATAAAAAGCTTTGAGTTACCAAAACCAAATTTAATACCACTATCTGATGTTTTTATCTATGAAAATCTAAACCCACCTGTTAGAGGTAGTCTCTAAGCCTCTTACTTCTGCTTGGATGGCGAAGTTTTCTCAGTGCTTTAGCCTCAATCTGTCTAATACGTTCTCTTGTAACACCAAATTCTTTACCAACCTCCTCAAGTGTTCTAGTTCTTCCATCTTTAAGACCAAACCTTAGCTCCAATACTCTTTTCTCTCTGGCATTAAGTGTATGAAGTACATCTCCAATATGACCTTTAAGTAGTTCTCTACTTGCAGATTCAAAAGGAGAAAGTGTAAGCTCATCAGGAATAAATTCTTTTAATCTTGTGTCCTCTTCTTTTCCTACGGGAGTCTCTAAAGAAGTGGTTCCCTGAGAAATCTTAACAATCTCATGGGCTTTTATAGGATCGATCTCCATAACTTTTGCAATCTCTTCTGGTGTTGGGGGTCTTTCTAACTTTTGTTCAAGCTGCCTTTCAATCTTTTTATACTTGTTAATGGTTTCTACCATGTGAACAGGGATACGAATTGTTTTAGCTTGGTCTGCAATTGCTCTTGTTATTGCTTGCCTGATCCACCATGTGGCATATGTTGAGAATTTAAAACCTCTTCTCCAATCAAATTTATCAACTGCTCTCATAAGACCAATGTTTCCTTCTTGAATGAGGTCTAAAAACTGAAGACCTCTTCCCATATACTTTTTAGCAATACTTACAACTAATCTTAGGTTAGCACGGGACAGCATCATTTTAGCCTCGTTATCACTTTTTTCTACTCTTTTTGCGAGAGCTACCTCTTCATCTTTTGTTAGAAGGTCGTAATTTCCAATCTCTTTTAGATACATTCTAACTGGATCTGAGGTGGTAGTTTTATCAAGTTTTATCTTGGTAAGATCAATTTCTTCAAGCTTTGCTAGCTTTTCTGCTTCTTTCTCTGATTGAAGATCAAAAACATCAATTCCAGCCTCTACTAATCCCTCATACACATGATCTAGTGTTTCAATATCTTCTTCTGCATTAGGAAAGAGAGCTAGTACATCATCTAGGGTTAGATAACCTTGCTTTTTACCTTTTTTAATAAGCTTTTTGATACCTAACTCCTTAGGATCAATCTTTAATCTTTTTGATTCTTCAATTAATTCTGTTTCCTCCTTAGCCTTTATTACAGGCTTTTTTGGTAACACTTTTCTAACCTGTTTTTTTGTAGTTTTTGGTGTTTTTGCTTGTCTCTTAGTGCTCTTAGGGGTCTTTTTAGTTTTATTAGATTTAGAAATGGATTTTTTTGGCATAAAATACCCTCAAATTAAAATAATACACGATACTTATACTCTATATAAGGCCTTTTGACAATTTTTCAAATCTTTTAGTTAAACTCTCCAACTCTTTTGTATCACTTTCTTTCTCTGCAAGTTTAATCTTTTCTGTTAAATCGGATAGTTCTCTTTTAGTAGCATCCATCTTAATCCTTTGCACAGTGCCTTCAAGGTCTTTCTCTAAAATCACTTTTTTGTCCTCGTCTAATCCTTCTATATCCCACAAGAAAAGGTCAGAAACTAATTTCTGGTCATCTTCATCAAGCTTATTCAAAAGAGATTTTATATTTATATCTGTCTTTCTACCTTTAATGTAGGGTAGGGCCTTCTCAAAGATGCTTCTAACCTGGTCGCTTAAAAAGTCTTTAGGTTCAAGTTTAGTGGCCTGTTCTTTTGCAATATCAATTGGTACCTTCAAAAGAAGGGCAACAAAATGTGCTTCTGGTTTTCTCTTATCTACAGGAAATATTTGGTCTGATTCTTCAATGAATTCATAATCCCGATCTTTTTCTACACTCCCTTTTTTAAACATTGAAAAGGCTGTCTCTAAGGATAAATTTAGTTCAGAAGATACTTCTTTTATATAGTGATCTAAAACTACTTGGTTTGTAATCTTAGAAAAGACAGGAATAAGCTCCTCCATAATCTTTTTCTTTCCTAAAGCTGTCTTTTTATTGTTTCTTTTTAGTGCAGTAACAAGGAAAAAGTCATAAGCACCAACAGCATCTTTAAGTACCTTTTTAGCCAAACTTAAATCTGCATGAATAAGCTCATCAAGGTCTTTATGTGGCTCAGGAACAATTGCAATCTTTATATTAAACCCCTGCTTTTCTGCAAGTTCAATAGCACGCAGGGAAGCCGTAACTCCAGCAAAATCACTATCAAAACTAAACGTTACATCTTTAGTATACCTAGAAAGAATTCTAAGTTGGTTATCTGTGAGAGAAGTTCCCGACACGGTAACTAAGTTTTTTATACCTTCTTGCCACGCAGATATTAAATCCATCTGACCTTCAACAAAGACTGTTCCTTCTTTTTTAATATTCACTCTATTTTTATCAAGCCCAAACAAAAAGCTAGTTTTATGAAATACAGGAGTCTCAGAAGTATTTAGATATTTTGGTTTCCTATCAAGAACAGTTCTACCGGTAAATCCAACTACTTTTTTATCAACTGAGGTCAGGGGAAAAACTATTCTTCCTCTAAACTTATCAATAAAACCCTCTCCTCTTTGCTTTTTAATTACAACTCCGGAAGCTACCATATCTAAGTCTTTTATTCCCTTGGATGCTAAATACTTATACAAAGAATCCCAATTATCAGGAGCGTAGCCTATTAAAAACTCTTTTATTGTTTCTTTTTTAAGTTTTCTATCTTTTGTTAAGTAAGAAAGAGCTTTTTTACCAGATTTATGTTCTAAAAGAAGGTAGTTATAGAATTTTGTAGAAAGCTCGTTGATACGGTAAATATTCTTTCTAATTTCGGCTTGAGTATCTGGTACCCTTCTAATAAGCTTTACTCCAGCTCTTTCAGCTAGTATCTCTATGGCTCTTGAGAAATCTACACCTTCTATTTCTTGAACAAAGCTATAAATATCTCCAGAAACACCACAACCAAAACATTTATATATTTGAAGCTCAGGGGAAACCATAAAAGATGGGGTTTTCTCAGAATGAAATGGACAAACTGACTTATAATTTCTACCAGATTTCTTTAGAGGTACGTAACTACCTACAACATCAACAATATCTAGCTTCTGCTTGATTTCGTCTTTCTGGTCCATTGGTGTCTGTATATCACAGATTAAACTTGATTACAAAGCTTAAAACAAAGTGTTGTCAATGGCGGAGGGCATGGGACGCACTTGGAACTTTTTTAGAACAAACCTTCGTCCCAAGGATAAGGTAGCAGTTCTTTGAGCTTAACAACTCTATCTTTTTTAATTAGTACGTCTGTATCTAAGTTGTCGCTATCGATTTGGTACATAAATTCCCTACATCTACCACATGGGGGCAGGACTGTACCGTCTTCAAGAACTGCAACGATTTTTTTAATTTTAAACTCTTGATTAGTAACCGCTGCGGCGATCGCGCTATGTTCAGCGCAAAAACCTATACTTGACGGTGTGTCTATACTGACACCAAAATACATTTTTCCGGAACTTGAAACAAGCGCACAACCACAATCTGCAGTTGTGAAACCATGACGCATTTTTTTGGATTTAACAAAGGATTGCGCTTTTTCGATAAGATGTTCGTTGGTTACTTCCATTAAAGAAATGATAACGCAAGTTCATGCCATTTTCTAGTCTGGCGGAGGGAGGGGGATTCGAACCCCCGTGCCAGTTTCCTGACGCGTCGCTTTCCAAGCGAGCCGAATAGACCACTCTCGCATCCCTCCAGAACACTATGATTTTATATTAGATACCCAATACCTTCAATAACTCTTCATAAGATTTTGGGTTATTAACTGCGATCCAGGCATTAGAAGGTACTTCTAATGCAAAGAGTTGTTTTCTATTTGAAAGTACGGGAAACAACACCTTCTCAAAATCTGACTTTTTACTTAAATCAAAAAGCTCTTCAAAAAGTGGAAATACATCTGGTGAAAAAACTGTAACACCAATATGTGTTGGGATTGGTATTATAGGGTACATCTCTATTTGAGTTACCATACCGTCCTTAACCTTCATTCCAGTATAAGGGTGGGGGGTTTCAGACACTGTTACTACAGTGGCTAAGGCTCCTTTTTCAACACCACTCATATGTCCTTCTACTATAATCCTTGGGAATTCACCAGAACCTTCAACAATTACATCATCGGGATTGTGTACTATTAGATACTTGTCCTTTGGAATAGATCCATTATCTAAAGCGTGTCTAACAGCACCTCCTTTTCCAACTGGTTTTTCAGGATCATAACTATAAGAAATGTTAACTCCAAGACTACTTCCATCACCTAATAACTTTTCTATGTCCTCACCTTTATAAAAAAGCAATGCTACAAAATTTTTAATACCCGCATCTCTATACATACGAATAATCATCTCGACCATTGTGTCCCCATTTGGAAGCTTAAAAGAGTTTTTATTTTCTCCTCCTGATACTGAACTAAATCTTTTACTCATACCTCCTGCCATTAGAGCTACAACACAGTTATCAGCAATTTTCTTCCATTTCTCATCTGATAACTTCTTGGAAACTGAAAATGAGGCTATTTCTTTTTTGAGATTCTCAAGAGCTTTTTTCATATTCTAATTATACTTGTTGGCGGAGGGGGTGGGATTCGAACCCACGTGCAACTTGCGTCACGCTTGGTTTTCGAGACCAGCCCGTTATGACCACTTCGGTACCCCTCCTAGAATACCGTTTTACACTGCTATTTTAACATTTATAATAAGGAAAAATGTCTAAGTTTAAAGATAGTGTACTTCAAATAGTTAGGTCTGTACCAAAAGGTAAGATTGTAAGTTATGGTCAAGTATCTTTAATGGCCGGTATTCCAAGAGCAGCTCTTCAAGTTGGGTGGGTTCTTCATATTGCTGGGGATCAGGTGTGTTGGTGGAGAGTAATTAATAACCAGGGAAGAATAAGTACAAAATGTACAGAACACTTCCCATTACTTCAAAAGCAATTACTTGAAGAAGATGGTGTTAAAGTCTCTGGAGATTTAAAGATTGATATCAAAAAAAATAGATGGAGACCTTCTCTTAATACTCTTAAGAAGTTCTCTCTTTCTGATGAGCATGTTTACCAAATACAAGAAAAGTTTGGGGTATAAATGGAGATACCTAAAGACTTAAAAACTCTTTATAAACACTGGAAAAAACATACTCAAAAACCTCAGATCGATGTTTCTGAGCACACTCAAGTTCCCCAGGATCTTAAGTATTTCATATCAGAAAGAATGAGAGTATGGGAAAGGAAAACTAACGGGGATAAACCACCTTTTACAAAAGATAATGTACTTCAAAAATTTAGATTCTGTAATATTTATAGGGAGTTAGATAAACAAACTATCCAAATACATAAAGACTTAAAGGCTTACGAGGATAACTTTTCTTTGTGGTTATTAAATCTTTGTTTTCACAGATTTGTTTCAAGACCAGAAACTATTTTTAGTGTAGGTCACTTATCATTCGATAGAAAAACTAATGAGAAAGTATTTAAGAAACTCAAAAACATTCCGAGTCCTAAGTATGGGAATGCTTATGTGTTTCCAATAAGTGTAATTCAGAAATCTAAGACCCCAACACGCGAGGAATTCTTCTGTTTTTGTCTCCCTAAAGCTATAAAGAAAATCTCTCCAGTAATACAAGGTTTTAATAATCTTTCCGTAAACGAGGCACTTAGCAGTGTCCTTCCACAGTTTGAGTTTAACTTCAAGTTCCATTGGACCGAAATACTTATCGATATCGCATACCAGTATCCAGACAAAATAGATCTTTTCAAAGACTTCTATATAGGACCAGGTGCCTTGCCAACTGCAAAAGCTATTAATCCTTCAACTAGCCCTGTAGAACTGGTTAATCAGTGTATTGGGGTAGATATAAAAGACTTTCCCTACCTTACATACGAAGGACAAAAAGTTTACCTATCAGCGGAAAATTGGGAAGGTATTTTTTGCGAATACAGGAAATACTCGAACCTAAAAAGGGGAATGGGAAGAATCAGAAAATATACTACCAGAAACGTTTAGGGGAAGCTGTTCTGTAAATATCTCGAGCTTATCTACAAATCAAACTTCCCCATGTTTCCGAGTTGAAAAGTCTTAAATTCAAAATTAGTCTAAAATACAACTCGGTGCGGCGTACACTCTCCAGCCTTCTCTTATCACATGTCTCAGCCATTGAGGGTGCTAAGGAGCACATACATTTTATCCTCATGTACTGCATGTGGTGCGGCGCAAAATATTAAATTCAATATAACATTGGAGGTAGAAAAGTACAATGGTGGACCGTAGCGGAATCGAACCGCTGACCTTTGCAATGCGAGTGCAATGCTCTACCAACTGAGCTAACGGCCCCTATCTGGCGCGCCCGAAGGGACTCGAACCCCTGACCTCAACGTCCGCAACGTTGCGTTCTATCCACTGAACTACGGGCGCAGTTTAATTGAGCTTATTATATCTGAAATAAAAGGGTATTTATTCTTTGTTTTGAATATCAAACTTATCAAGAATCTTTTCGTAAGCAGTGTCCAAAAATGTCTTAGGTTCTTCCTTTAAGAAAAAAAGTCTTTGATCTAGTATCCTTTTTATCTCTTCCTTATCTTTTGGAATAAATGAAATGAAGAGCCTGCCCGGAAACCCGAGTGTAGTATCAATTGCTATTGCCTCACCACCATCTCTTAAAATAAAAAAGTATCTTTTTAGCTGATCCCAATAGTAAAGAGTTTCGTTTATAAGTAAACCGTGATTGCTAAACTCATACTTAACAATTTCGGGTGTTGCTTTTGTTAGCGCTTGAACTACAAAGATAACACTACCTACGGCAAGTATTAGAAAAAACTCCTGCATAATCATTAAAACTAAACCTACAAAAACACCAATAATTGTGAATGTTCTAGTAAATTTAATTCCCATCTCACCACTTTTTTCAGCCCTACCTAGTGCTTCCCATGCTAAAAATACTTTCTTTTCACCTAACTTTTCTAACTCAAAGTCAGATATTTTATTAACTATTTCCTTCTCAGGAGATTTTACGAAAATACTAGAAAATTCTGGAAATTTTATCTTCATAAATAAATTATACATCTCAGAAAAGAAGATGGAAGGATAAATGGCGGAGGGTACAGGATTTGAACCTGTGGACGGGGTTAAGCCCGTCACGGCTTAGCAAGCCGCTGCATTACCACTCTGCCAACCCTCCAAGGAAAGCCAAGTGTCTGGCCACAATTATACCAATTCCCTAAGCTTTTTACTCAGTGCAAAACACCTAACCTCACTAGCTCCAGCACCATACAGTGCTTTAGAGGATTCCAGAAATGTAGCCCCAGTAGTACAGATATCATCAAGGAGAAGTATTTTCTTACCTGAAAGATCTTTTTCTACCTCAAAAGATCCTCTCACATTGTTAAATCTGCCTCTTCGAGATAAAGCATGTTGCGTTTTTGTATCTTTAACTCTAATTAGAATAGAATTATCTATTTTTAGCTTAAATTTAAGAGAAAATGACCTGGCAATTACGTCTACTTGATTAAAACCACGTTGTTTTTCCCTGTTTTTGCTTATAGGTACAGGTACAAGTATGTATCCTTCACAATCTAAACCCCACTCATAAGCAATGTTTACACCATCAAAAGACAGTCTTTTTAATGTCATAAACTCTTTTTGGGAATACTTGCTCTTTCTAATGCAATCTCTGACCTTTTTTTCATAAATATAGATACAA
>Ga0180007_10007524_pt1 | contig 10268 bp, 11 predicted proteins | sample MM_PC_MetaG_FD_121122 | JGI IMG/M metagenome (GOLD analysis project Ga0180007, IMG submission 121122) | Groundwater microbial communities from the Aspo Hard Rock Laboratory (HRL) deep subsurface site, Sweden - MM_PC_MetaG | ecosystem: Environmental > Aquatic > Deep subsurface > Groundwater...
CCTTTATCTTTGAGGTAAGCTCGATCAGTTCCTTTTCAGGGATGGGCCGGCTATTTATCCTTATTCTCTCTCGAAAGTCAAGGAAATGGGGAGAGGTGTAAAGACCGACCTTAAGCTTAGCCTCATTAAGAATGGAGTTGACAAAAGAGGCGGAAGAGCCTTTGCCGTTAGTGCCGGCAATGTGGATAACCTTCAGTCTATCCTGAGGATTTCCAAGCAGGCCAAGAAGGCAGGTAATATTATCTAAGCCAAGGCAGATGCCGAATCTGATAAAACTCTCAAGGTAAGAAACAGCTTCCCTGTAGGTCATTATAGTCTAAAATACCATAAAACAGGATAAAAGGCAAGGAATAAATCTTGACAAAATCGATAATAATTGGTAGGCTTATTAAAATGCGAAAAGCCCTAAGGAATTATCCGGTTTTGACCCTTGCCGGGAAAGAGAAGAAAGAGAAGTCCGACCTTATTGCCGAGGAAGTTCCCTTAACCATCTTCATCAATAATGAAGAATTCATCACCCTTCTTTCAACGCCTGCCGATCTTCGGGAATTAGCCATTGGTTTTTGCTTAAGCGAGGGGATCTTAAAAAGAAGAGAGGAGCTAAGGTCATTCAAGCTAAATGAAGAGGAAGGGACTTGCCAGGTCGAGATAGAGGATGATCTAAAGAGAGAATTCTTTGGCAAAAGAGCCATCACTTCAGGCTGTGGCCGGGGAAGCATTTTCTACAACCCCTTAGACATCTTTGACTATGCGCTGATAAAGTCTGAAATTAAGGTCAAATCAAGGGACATCTTGCGCCTGATGAGAAGTCTTCAATCTTCATCAGGGCTTTTTAAAAAGACCGGCGGGGTTCATTCTTGTGCCTTAGCCGATGAGAAAGAACTTCTGGTCTTCAAGGAAGATATCGGCCGGCATAATGCCGTGGATAAGATCTTTGGAGAATGTTTTCTTAAAGAGATCCCTACAGAAGATAAGATGATCTTACTTAGTGGCCGGGTCTCCTCAGAGATCTTGATCAAGGTAAGCAAGGCCAGGACGCCTATCGTTGCCTCCCGGGCAGCCCCAACAACATTAGCCGTTGAGATGGCCAACAAATTAGGCCTCACCTTAGCCGGCTTTGTGAGGGCAGAGAAGATGAATATTTATACCCATCCGGAAAGGATTGTCTTAAAAAGCCTTGACAAGCAAAGAGACTATATTGTAAAATAGCTATCTTAAGGAGGTAAAAAAATGCGAAAAAGTTTAATGTCAGTGGTGGTAACTTTAATGTGCGCCGGCTTAATAGGTTGCGGGGAAAGTCAGAACAAAGCCAACTCTATCCAGATCAAAGGTTCGGACACCATGGTCAATCTTGTTCAAGCTTGGGCAGAATATTTTATAGAGGCTGCTCCAGGCTCTTTTGTTGCGGTCACCGGGGGTGGCTCCGGAACCGGCATTGCGGCCCTTCTTAATGGGACCTGCAATATTGCCATGTGTTCCAGAAAAATGAAGGAGGGGGAAATAGAATTAGCCAGAGAAAAAGGGATTGAGCCCAAAGAGAGGACAGTTGCCCTTGACGGATTGGCCGTAGTTGTCCATCCCTCTAATATAGTTGAAGAACTTACCATTGGGCAGCTTTGCGATATTTTCACCGGCAAGGTCACAAATTGGAAGGATGTGGGCGGCAAAGAAGGTGAGATCGTCATCCTTTCCCGCGAAGTTAATTCCGGGACCTATGTTTACTTCAAGGAGCATGTGTTGGCTAAAAAAGAATATAGTGGAGCAGCCTTGCTTATGCCCTCTTCCCAGGCCGTGGCAGACGAAGTTGCCCAGAATCCAAATGCTATTGGCTATTATGGAATGGGCTATATCAGTCCCGAGCAGAAGGCCCTTAAGGTAGCCAAAGACGAAAACTCTCCCTTTGCAGCCCCGACACCTGACAATGTAACTAACGGCCATTACCATATCTCCCGCCCTTTACTGATGTATACTAACGGCGAGCCTGCCGGGCAAATAAAGAAATTCCTTGATTTTGCGTTGAGCAAAGAAGGACAGGAAATTGTCAAAAAGATCGACTTTGTGCCGGTCAATTAAGGAAGCCGAAGTCAAGGAAAATTTTTTGACAATGCTTGAAAGTTTGATATACTAAAAAAGAAATGAGAGGAGGAAAAAGAGATGAACCAGATCAATATTCTTTTGGTTGAGGACAATGAGGATGATGTCTTCATTATTAAGCGGGTCTTTAAGAAGCTAAAGGTGACTAACCGGCTCAATGTTGTTTCCGATGGCCAGGAGGCTTTAGATTACATCTTTGGTGAAGGAGAATATGCGGACGCCGACAACCCCACACCCGGGCTAATTCTCATGGATATCAATATGCCCCGGCTAAATGGCTTTCAGGCCATGGAGAAATTAAAGGCCCATCCGATCTATAAGGTTATTCCAGTCATTATGCTCACTGTCTCAGACCGGGACGAGGATATCGTTAGGAGCTATCAAGGCGGAGCTGTCTCCTACATCTCCAAGCCAATGAAGTTTGAGAACTTTGTCAAAGTCATCGAGCAGTTTGATATTTACTGGAGCTTAGTCTCAAAGATACCGGAGGTGAAGCAGGAAGCGGGGAAACGGTAATCAGTGAGGAGAAAAGCGAAAAGGTAAGTCAAGATGAGAAAATTTAACTACACCGGCCCGGTATATCCGGATGAGCATTACATTGTTAAAAGGGATGAGATCTTCTATTCATTTAAAGAGATGGTGGATGAAGGGAAATATTTTACTATATTTGCTCCCAGGCAGATGGGCAAGACCACATTCCTGAAGCAAACCATAGATAGATTAAATGAGGATACTTATTACATTGGAGTAAATATTGATTTTGAGCGTTATATACCTTTTGGAGAAGAGAAGTTTTATCAGGTCTTAAAGAAAGATCTTTATAAAGCGTTGATTGAAAGGTTGGAAAGCATAGAATGTGAAAGAATAGAAGAGGTTAAAAATATATTTAAAGATAAGAGCGTGGAAAACAATGAGGATTTCTATGAGCTTATAGAAGTCTTAGGCAACATAATTCCTGATAAAAAGATAGTCCTTTTAATAGATGAATTCGATGCCGTATCCATAGATATTACCCGTGGTTTTTTGTATACATTGAGAGATATGTATATAAAACGGCGCAGCACCAGGGCGTTTGCTATCTATTCGATCGGGGTGGTCGGTGTAAAAAATATTGCCGAGTTAAATTTTGGCAGTCAATCGCCCTTTAATATTGCGGTGCAGATAAATATTCGGAATTTTACCTTGAGCCAGGTTTATGAGTTAATAAATCAATATATAGAGGAAAGCGGACGAAGATTCGATGAGGGGGTAATAGAGAAAATCTATGAGGAGACCGGTGGACAGCCCTTTCTGGTAAATCGACTCTGTTCCCTGTTGGTTGAAAAAGTAGCTTGCGACAGGGGAAAGAATATCTCCTTAAGCGACTTGTACCAGGCCTTGAAATTACTGTTAAATGAGGGCAACACCCATTTCTATTCCCTGCGAAGGAATGCAGAAGAGCATAAGGAATTCATGCTGAAAATCCTCTTTGGCCGGGAAAATATTCCCTTTAACCGGTTTGATCGAGAGCAGGAAAGGCTGATTATGTTTGGGGTGACAAAGGAGGATGTGGATGGAATGGTCAATGTGGCCAATCCTATCTATCGCCGGGTCTTGCTGGGAACATTCCAGGGTCTGGCCAACGGGCTTAAGGATGGTTTTATGGCTAATGGCCGGGAATTCAAAGAATTCATTACCCCGGAAGGGAGTATTGATATGCGAAAGATCCTGATCCACTTTACGGAGTTCATCGAACGGGTAGGCATTCGCCTTTTTGATCTGAGCGACAGGCCGCGGGAGGCAGTCGGACAGTATCTGCTGATGAGTTATTTAGACATGTTTATGCGGGCCGTCCAGGGGCATTCATTGATAGAGACGCCCAGCGGACGGGGGCGGTTGGACATCCTCCTGCTGCATGGGGGAAAGAGCTATGTCGTAGAAACAAAGGTGTGGCGGGGAGAGGTGGCCTTTGAGTATGCCGCAGAACAGGTAAAAAGATATGCGGGCACAGAACATGTAGAGGAAGGTTATCTGGTCTTTTTTGATCAGCGGATAAGAGATAGACGCTACGAGAATAAAATCTGGGAGATGATGCTTGCGAAGACAAAGGTGGTTTGTTTCTTGATCCATATTTAAAAAGAGGAGGTAAGGAGAAATGAAGAAATATCTGACATTATTTAAAGAGGATTGGCCGGGATTACTGTTGGCTGTGGTCATAGGCCTTATCGCCTACGGCATAAAACTAATAACTAAATCACCACTTGCAGATCCCTTGTTAATTGCCTTACTCATGGGCATAGTCATAAGATCTGTAATAGGGGACAGCAAAAGGCTGACACCAGGCTTTATCCTTGCGCCGGCAATCTTCATTCCGTTTGGGGCCATACTTTATGGAGCCATAAACCTGAATTTTATAAATTTTGTAAGGGTTGATGTTAATTTCATGGCTTTATTGGCCGTAGTAATGCTTGTTTATTTTGGAACCATTATTGGATTGGGCAGGCTGCTTGCGCAAAGAAAACAAATAACTTATTTAACGGCAACCGGCTCGGCAATATGCGGCGCCTCGGCCATTGCCATAACATCCCCGGCTGTGAGAGCCGAACCGGATGATGTCTCTATCAGCTTGATCTCGGTCTTTATTGCGGCAGCCTTTGGCCTGTTTATTTTATTCCCTTTTCTATCCAGCTTGTTTGGTCTGACCGATCAGGTTTATGCCCTGCTTTGCGGGACGGTTTTACAGTTTACAGGATTTGTAAAGGCTTCTGTTGGAGACTTGCCTAAGGAATTTATAACCCTGGCCATCTCGGTTAAGGCGGTCAGGTATCTTGTCCTTTTGATAGCCATTCCGGTCTTTGCCAGTCTTACAAAAAAGAGATTTTACATTCCCTGGTTTTTATGGGCATTTCTATGCGCAGGTCTCATATTTACCTTTGTCCCGGCAATTGCGCAAGCATTAAAGCCAATCTTAAAACCGGCGCTAGAAATTCTCTGGGCAACAGCCATGGCGGCCATTGGCTTAAATGCCGATATAAAAGCCTTGTTAAGCGATAACGGACTCAAGGCTGTGGCGATGGCCTTCGGAGGATTTGTGGCGGCCATCCTGGTCTTTCTGTTGGGAGTCTCGATAATGGGAGATCTTTAAATGAGCAGCGAGAATAAAAAATCTTACAGATCAAGCATCCGAACTAAAATAATAGTGTCCTTTCTAATAATCATCTTAGCTTTAAGTTGTGGAATAGGATTTATTATTCAAAATACATTAAGCCGGAGTTTGACAGATCACCTGTTAGAGACGGCGCTGATTAACGCGAAAAGAATAAAGGACAGAAGTGAAGCCTTTATATTAAGCGAAGATAATTATAAATTAATTGATCTGATCTATGAGGAAAAGAATAATAATAAGGATATTAACTATATCCTGATCATAGGCAGCAAGGGAAATGTTTTAGCCCACACATTCTTAAATGAATTCCCCAAAGATATTCTTAAGGCAAATTGTCTCACAGAGGGAATGGATAAACATGTTGAAAGTTTTAGTGTCATGGGAGAACCGGTTTACGATATTGCCCTGAATCTGAAAAAAGGCGAGTATTCCGTAGGCGTAATAAGGGTAGGTTATGCCAAAAGCTATGTTGATGAAATAGTTTCAAGTAATATTGTTAATGTCTCAATATTTCTATTTGTTGCCCTTTGTGTGTCTTTATTGATTGCTTTTATGCTCTCAAAGCATATAACCGGACCGATCGAAGAACTTCACAAAACAACGGAGCAGTTGGAAAGGGGCGATCTAAGCGCGCGATCGCAAGTAAAAAGCGGTGATGAGATAGAACAATTGGCCAATGCCTTCAATCAGATGGCTTCCGAGATACAAAAAAGGGAGGAGGAACAAAAGGAATATAGTCAGACTTTGGAGCGGAATGTCAAAGAAAGAACTTATAAATTAGAGGAAACCATCACCAGACTCAAGCTCACGGAGGAGACGCTGTCGCAAAAGGTAGGTGAATTAGAGGCTGTGAATCGTGAGTTAGACAGCTTTACCTATTCTGCCTCCCATGATTTAAAGGAGCCCTTGCGAGGCATTCAGACCTTCTCTACCTTCATCTTAGAAGATTACTGGGACAAACTCGATGATGATGGAAAGGGCTACCTCAAGAGAATGACGGCGGCTGCGGCCAGGATGAAGAACTTGATAGATGACCTGCTTGCCCTTTCAAGGATTACCAAGACAAAGAGGCCTTATGAATCCGTAGACGCAGGGGAGCTGGCCAAAGAGGCGGCAAGAAGGCTTGAGGCGGTAATCTCTGAGCGTGGGGCAGAGCTTGCGATAAGCCGGGATCTTCCTCTTATCTACGGAGACAGGGTAAAATTACTTGAGGTCTTCTATAATCTTATCGCCAACAGCATCAAATATAACAAGCAGGAAAAGCCGGTGATAGAGATCGACTCTCCCCTTAAGCAGCCGGAGAAAGAGGTAGTCATCTATGTCAAGGATAATGGCATCGGCATCAAGGAAGAATATTTTGATAAGATATTTGAGATATTCAGAAGGCTGCATCAAAAAGATGAATATGAAGGAGGAACAGGAGCAGGACTGGCCATTGTCAAGCGGATTATTGATGAGCATAATGGCAAGATCCGGGTGGAGAGCAAAGTAGGGCAGGGTTCCACATTCTATCTAAGTTTCCCAAAAGCCTCAAAGACATCAGAGGCAGACAGGTAGATGAAAGTCAAAGAAATCATCAAGATGCTTGAAGGCAGCGGTTGGCAATTAAACAGAACAAAAGGAAGCCATCGGCAGTTTAAGCATGGAACAAAACCAGGAACAATTACCGTGGCAGGTAAACTAAATATTGAGATGCCACCGGGAACGCTCAATAATGTTTTAAAGCAGGCAGGTTTAAAATAGGCTACGCAACTTTCTTGAAGTTAATCCTTTAGGATTTCATTTACGCTATGAAAGGCTAAAGCCTAAACTCCAACTTTGAAATTCCTATACATTAAAATAAAAAGGGAGGTAATATGAACATGAGATACATGGTTATTGTGGAAAAGGGCGAAGAAAGTTACGGAGCGTATGCGCCTGACCTTCCAGGTTGTGTTGCTGCGGCAAAAACAAAGACAGAGGTGCTAAATCTCATTCAAGAAGCAATTGAGTTTCATCTTGAGGGACTGCAGCACGAAGGAAGGACGGTGCCTAAACCATTATCCTTCAGTGAATATATTGATGTCCGCGCAGCTTGATACCTGAACTATTACACTTTTCCAAAGAGGAGGGATTAGGTATGGGATTGACACATGTGACCGTCACAGTGAAGGCAACTCTGGACTCCAGAGAAAGGTATGAAGCAGATTTTTTGGTGGATACCGGGGCAATTGATTGCCTGGCTCCGGCCAAAGAGCTTAAGGAAATAGGTATTTTGCCTGCCGGTAAAACTACATATAAATTGGCTGATGGAAATCCAAAAGAACTCGAGTTTGGGCTTGGAGTAATAGAGTTCATGGGAGACATTACGGCCGGCAGGATCGTATTTGGCCCGGATGGTGTTGAACCTATCTTAGGTGTTACTTCCCTTGAATCTGTGGGAATAGCCGTAGATCCAAAGACCCTGACACTTAAGCGGCTTCCGGCCATTTCATTAAAATAAGGAGGAAAGATGAACAAACTTAACCAATTTAATGTTCTGGTCGTTGAGGACAGCGAGGATGATACCCTCATCATTAAGCGCTGCTTTAAGAAAGTAAGGGGAAACAAGATAAACTTTGTTTGCGATGGTGAAGAGGCGATTGAATATATCTTTGGTGAGGGCAAGTATGCGGACAGAGAAAAGTATCCTGTCCCGGGGCTTATCCTGCTTGATATTGATCTGCCCAAAATTGACGGGTTTGGGGTCTTAAAGAGGATAAAGGCAGATCAAACCTACAGGCTGATCCCGGTGATTATGCTTACTACCTCAAATAGGGACGAGGACATAATCAAGTCTTTTGACTACGGAGCTGTCTCCTACATCACCAAGCCAATGGACTTCGAAGGTTTTGTCAAGGTAATCGAACATTTCAACATCTACTGGAGCTTAGTTTCAGAGATGCCAAGGCTTTAAGGAGGAGAGATGAGACATATCCTGCTTATTGAGGACAATCCGGACGATGTCCTTATTACCCAAAGAACTTTAAGTAAGGCTAGAGAGAAATTTGAGCTGGCGGTGGCCTCCACAGGAAGAGAAGGAATGGAGAAGCTCACCGAGAGGGAATTCGAATGTCTTCTCCTTGATCATAATCTTCCGGACTCAAACGCCTTAGAGCTTCTAAAGAAGGTGCGCCAAAGCCATCCCCATCTGCCGGTCATTATTCTTACCGGTCTTAAGGATGAGCGGCTTTTAGGCGGAGCCTTAAAGCTTGGAGCCGTTGATTTTCTAACCAAGGATGAGGCGGCTAAGGGTGAGACCCTTCCCAGGAGAATATTGGCCGCCATTTTAACCGGTCGAAGGAATCGCTTCTTGGAAGGGGCAAAAAGGGTACATCTCTACGAGAAGATGATAGAGACCATGGGTGAAGGTCTCTTTGCCCTTGATGTTACCCAAACTGTTGTCTTTACCAATCAGAGGCTGGCTGAGATCTTAGATTGCCAGGAAAGTGACCTTTTGGGTCAATCCATCTTTGACCTTTTAGGAGAGGAAGCAGCTAAGACTTTTAAGCATCAATACCCGGAAATCAAGAAAGGAAAGGGCTTAAGCTTTGAAGCCACCCTTATCTCTAAAACCAAAGAGAAGGTTCCGGTCCTTATCAATCAGACATCCCTTTTTGATAAAGAAGGTAACTTTAACGGCAGCCTCTGCCTGGTAGTGGACATGACCGAGTTAAAGAGAACCCAGGAGAAGCTAAGGAAGGCTGAAAGGTTGTCAACCATAGCTCAAGTGGCTCAAGAAGCAGCTCATGAGATAAAGAATCCCTTAGCGGTGCTTGGGGTTGGGCTTTACTATCTAAGGAAGATGTTGCCCGAAGATGAGAAGATCAAGAAAAAGATCAACCAGATGGACAGGGCAGTCGAAAGGGCAAGTTCCTATCTTAGTGACCTCTCAAGCCTCTCAAGGCCGCCTATTATTGAATTAAGTCCGATAGACATAAATGATCTTATTGAACAGGTCTCAGGAGATATTAGCCTTGACCTTCTAACAGGGATAGAATTAAGGAAGGATCTGGCTAAGGATCTTCCTAAGATACAAGTTGATCCGGACAGATTAAGGCAGGTCTTTACTAATTTGATCAAGAATGCCTGCGAGGTCATGCCCGAAGGGGGCGCCTTAACCATTAGCTCTTGCATAGACGGCTCGCAAATAGTAATTACCTTTTCTGATACAGGGCCCGGGATCAAAGAAGAAAATTTAGAGAAGCTCTTTGATCCCTTCTTTACTACTAAGAGCAAGGGAACAGGTCTGGGTCTGGCCATTTGTAAGCGGATCATTGAGGCCCATCAAGGAACTATTGAGATTGAAAGCAAAGTAGGTAAAGGAACAAGGTTTATTATTAGATTGCCAGTGGATTAGGAGGGTGATTCCAATGAAGATAAGAAAAGAAGCTGAAGGTATTTACTGTATAGACAAAGAAGGCCAAATGAGGGTGCCTTTGAAGGTCTTTGCCTCGGAAGAGATGCTGCAAGCACTTGAGAAAGACAGGTGCCTTGAGCAGGGAATGAATGTGGCCACTCTGCCTGGCATCCGAAAGCAGGCCATTATGATGCCGGATGCTCATCAAGGATATGGCTTTCCTATTGGCGGGGTGGCGGCCTTTAGTGAAGAAGAGGGCTGCATCTCGCCTGGTGGGATCGGTTATGACATTAACTGCGGAGTCCGGCTTATAACCACCAACCTGGATAAGCTTAAGACCAGGGAGAAGATTGAGGAGATCCTTTCTCTTCTCTTTCATTACATCCCGGTTGGGGTTGGGTCTAAGTCAAAGCTCAAATTAAGTAATTCTGAGTTAGATGAAGTTCTAAACACCGGCATGGAGTGGGCCTTAAAGAATGGATATGCCGAACCTTCCGATTTGGATCACTGCGAAGAAAGGGGCCAAATGACCACCGCCGATTCGGGAAAGGTCTCAGATAGGGCCAAGGAAAGGGGTCGTCCCCAATTGGGAACTTTAGGAGCAGGAAATCACTTCATTGAGATTCAATATGTGGATGAGATCTACGATGA
>Ga0180007_10007525_pt1 | contig 10267 bp, 6 predicted proteins | sample MM_PC_MetaG_FD_121122 | JGI IMG/M metagenome (GOLD analysis project Ga0180007, IMG submission 121122) | Groundwater microbial communities from the Aspo Hard Rock Laboratory (HRL) deep subsurface site, Sweden - MM_PC_MetaG | ecosystem: Environmental > Aquatic > Deep subsurface > Groundwater...
GAATAATAAAAAACATGAAAAACCGAGCTAAACAATTTGGCCTGAAACTGGTGGAAGCAGCTGATGTGGCTGGGACTGATATTGCTGTGCCATCAACAATATAATTTAAAGTTTATTGGGAGTTTCAAATACATGCCAATTTCAGGCAAAAGGCTATAAGCGGATCTGAGTTTGAAATAAACCTGAAAAACGAGCTTAAAGGCAAGGCGATTGCGAAAGAGTGCAAAAAATGGATTGAACAGAAAGTAGAATTCAAAACAAATATCGACAATAAATACATACAGCCGCATATTTCGCTCGTAAACAATGATAACAGCTATGTGTACATGGGCATCAATGAATTCAGCAGTGCCGGTTTTGGATATGAGAAAGACAACTCGATACTGCATCAGATTATTAAAACCGATGACTATGCGACAACCAGTCAATACTTGCAGAATTTTGAAGATATTTGGAATGACGAGAAAACATTAAAAAATGTAACGAACGAAGTTGTTGGTTACATTGCTGATCTCTATAAAGAAAACCCCCCGGAATTTATCTATTATCTCACTCTATTTAATATTTTCAATGAATTCCTTGAAGATATTTCAGAAGATGAACTGGCGAACGAAAAAACGGGATTTAAAGAATCGATAATCTGGAACAAGCTCTATGACTTTCAGCGTGATGCTGTTCTGGGCATTATCAATAAACTGGAGCGGCATAACGGCTGTATACTTGCTGACAGTGTCGGACTTGGTAAAACATTCACGGCGTTAGGTGTCATAAAATATTATCAGGAAAGAAACCGCACGGTACTTGTACTCTGTCCCAAAAAATTGGGAGATAACTGGCAGACTTTTTTAAACAACTATGAAGACAACCCACTGGTCAAAGATCGTTTAAATTATGATGTCTTATTCCATACAGACTTATCAAGAGAAAAAGGTGAATCTAATGGAATAGATTTATCACGTATAAACTGGGGCAATTATGATCTGGTGGTCATTGATGAATCGCATAACTTCAGAAATAATGATCCACGTAAAGATAGAGTGACCCGCTACCAGAAGCTGCTTAACGATGTCATGAAGGCTGGTGTTAAAACAAAAGTCCTAATGCTTTCAGCAACACCTGTTAATAACAGATTTACGGATTTAAAAAACCAGATTGCTTTGGCGTGGGAAGGAGAAACCGGGAAGACAGATGACAATCTGGGTACTGAAAAATCAGTTGAAACAATTTTATCCAATGCGCAGAAAATCTTTAATGACTGGACTAAACTGCCGGTAGAAGAACGAAGCAGTCAGGCGCTGCTTGCCAGCCTCAATATGAATTTTGATTTTTTTAAACTGCTTGATAGCGTTACCATTGCCAGAAGCAGAAAACATATCGAAAAATATTATGACATCAATAAAATCGGCAAGTTCCCTAATCGATTAAAGCCAATTACACACCATGCGGATATTACTGATCTTGAAGGCTTTATTGAGATATCGGAACTCTACAAAGAACTCTCAAGGCTGAACCTGGCTATCTATTCGCCTACAGAATATATTCTGGACAGTAAACGAAGCTTTTATAGTGAGTTATACGACACCAACATCAGTGAAAAAGTAAGCTTTAAACAATCGCACCGGGAAAAAAGCCTGCAAACCCTTATGCGGGTAAACTTGCTTAAGAGGCTTGAAAGCTCTGTCGATTCATTCAGAATCACCCTTAGTAAATTTATAAAAGAGAATGAAATTACCATAGGAAAAATTGAGGATTTTGAAAAGAAAGGCACTCAAGGTTTTGCCGAATCAACCCAACTGAATGATATTAACATAGACTCAGAAAGTGATGACTGGCTGAGTGATGAAATGAGTGTAGGCGGCAAAGTTAAGGTAAACCTTGTCGATATGAACACATCCGGCTGGAAACATGATTTGCAGGCAGATATATTTGTTGCAAAAGCCATATTTAAAGAGATGGCAAAAGTTACGCCGAAACATGATACAAAGCTCCGGGATTTAAAGAATTTCATCAAGAAGAAACTGGAATCTCCTATAAATCCGGGGAATCGCAAAATTCTAATTTTTAGCGCTTTTGCCGATACGGTGAACTATCTCTATCAGAACCTTGCTGACTACAATATGAAAGTCCACAACCTGGCAACCGCAAAGATAACAGGCTCTGATAACAATCAAAACACACTAAAGATAGACAACAGCTTTAATAACCTTCTTATAAACTTTTCCCCCCGTTCAAAAGAACGCAGAAAACAGGATGCCCCTGAAATAGATATTCTGATTGCAACAGACTGTATATCAGAGGGACAAAACTTGCAGGATTGCGACACACTCATAAATTACGATATCCACTGGAATCCAGTCCGCATTATCCAGCGGTTTGGTCGAATAGACAGAATCGGGTCTATAAATAAAGATATTCAGCTCGTCAACTTCTGGCCGCAGCTTTCTCTTGATGACTATATCAATTTGAAAAACCGGGTCGAAAGTAAAATGTTCATGGTGGACGCAACTGCTTCCGGCGAAGATAATGTACTCACCAATAAATCATCAGATCTGCTTTTCAGAAAAAAACAGCTTGAAAAGTTGCAGGAAGAAGTAGTGGATATTGAAGAAATGGGTTCAGGAGTATCCATAACCGATCTTGGCTTAAATGATTTCCGAATGGACCTGGTGAATTATATCAAAGAGCATGGCAGCCTTGAGAGGGTTGCGAATGGCATGCATACTGTATGCAAAGAGGATACTGAACGGGGCATTGAAGAAGGCGTTGTTTTTGTTTTAAAGAATATCAATAATGAAATCAATATTGACAAAACAAACCAGCTCCACCCGTTTTATCTGGTATATATAAAAGCAGATGGTTCAATTCTGTCCAACCATTTAAATGTTAAAAACACACTGGATATCCTGCGAACCCTGTGCAAGGGAAAAAGTGAACCGATCAAAGAAGTATATGATCTTTTTAATGATGAAACCGATGATGGCAAAAATATGTCGAAGTATTCCGGTTTACTCAATAAGTCCATTGAAGCGGTGCTCAATGTCAAAGATGAAGGCGATGTTGATAGTCTTTTTACAGCAGGCGGTACCACTGCCCTGATGAATAATATAAAAGGTCTGGAAGATTTTGAGCTATTAACTTTTGTGGCGGTAAAATAATGAAGACAAATAACCACGAAACACACGAAAGGCACGAAAAGAGGAAAAACATTTTTAATTCTTCTTTCGAGTGTTTCGTGGTAAAAAATAAGGACGTACAGTAATGGAAAATGAAGGGCGCGAAAAAATACTTTATAAAGATGAATGTTTTTTAATTCAGGGAGCAATCTTTGAAGTATATCGTGAGATGGGATGTGGCTTTTTGGAAGCTGTATATCAGGAATGTCTTGAAAAAGAGCTTACTTGTAAAGGAATTCCCTTTTATTCTCAGAAAGAAATTCTTCTTACTTACAAGGGGGAAAAACTTGAACAACGGTACAAACCGGATTTAATCTGCTATGATAAAATAATTGTTGAGTTAAAAGCCGTTACGGAATTGGCTAATGAGCACAAAGCACAATTGTTTAATTACTTAAAGGCTACAGGCCATAAACTTGGTTTACTTGTCAATTTTGGTCATCATCCGAAGGTGCAAATTGAAAGGATAATTTTATAAACCATGAAATACACGAAAATCACAAAATTTGGAAAAGAGTTTTTGCTCTTCTTTCGAGTATTTCGTGTGTTTCGTGGTAAAAAGAGTGAATTGTGAATGATGAATTAAAACTGCCAAAAGAGTCTTTTGTAAATAAGTTTATTGCAAAAACCAAATTTTACGAAAAGGCAACGCTCAGTTCAAAGCTTCAGAAGGAATTTGTCGATAAAATTCAAAAAATCACCTGGAAGTATAAACTTGCCGAAAGCACAGTAGGCATAACCAAAACAGACACAGTTACAGAGATACAAATATTTGAAATTGAGTTGAAAGAACTGGTAATCCCTAAAAAAGTACTTCAGGTTATTGATAAAACCATACCGTATAAGATTTTATACCGATTTGTTTTTAATGAGAGCGTGGCGTATGGAATAACACTGAAAGAAAATACCAGTGTTGAAAACTACTATTTTTCCGACTGGAATGAAGATATGCTTTTTGATTTTACTGGTATTAATCTGGAAAAGGTCTATCAAAAATTGGTGAGGGCATTTATCCGGAACAAAGCAAAAACGAAAAGCAGTTTTCAGGAAATTATTGATGTTGATAAAAAGATTAAGACATTAGAAAACGAGATAACCGCTCTGGAAGTTAAAATTTCAAAGGAAAAACAGTTTAACCGCAAAGTTGAGATAAATAAGATTCTGCTGGCAAAGAAAGCTGAGTTGAAGAGGATTGTTGAAGAATGAACCACGAAACACACGAAAGACACGAAAATAGGGAAAGCGTTTTTAATTTTCTTTCGAGTATTTCGTGTGTTTCGTGGTAAAAAAAATAAGGAGTTATAGCAAGTGGACAAACTGAAAATGCAGACACCGGACTTGACGGATAAAAATATAGAACAGATTGCGGCTCTTTTCCCTAATGTAATTACCGAAACAAAAGATGAAAACGGCAATCTTAGAAAGGCTGTTGATTTTGACCTGCTCAAACAGAGTTTATCCAAAAATCTTGTGGAAACCGATGACGAACGCTACCGGCTGGACTGGCCGGGGAAAAAGGCTTCACTCCTAAAAGCCAATACGCCCATTACCAAAACATTGCGACCGTGCAGAGAAGAATCGGTAAATTTTGATACCACCGAAAACCTGTATATCGAAGGCGATAATTTTGAAGTGCTGAAAATTTTACAGGAGAGTTATCTCGGCAAAGTGAAGATGATCTATATTGATCCGCCGTATAATACAGGTAATGATTTTATCTATAAAGATGATTTTAAAAAGAGCAAAGAAGCGTATGAAGAAGAACTTGGTGTAGAGGATGAAGAAGGCGGAAAGCTTTTTAAGAATACAGACAGTAACGGCAGGTTTCATTCCGATTGGCTGAGTATGATGTATGAAAGGCTTATAATAGCAAGGGATTTGTTGGCTGGTGATGGGCTTATTGCGGTATCTATTCATGATACAGAGCTTTTTCAATTAGGCAAAATCCTTGATGAAATCTTTGGTGAAGGAAATAAATTAGCATGCGCGCCATGGTTATCAGAAGCAAGTGGGGGTAAAGAAAAAACAGGGCTCCGAACGGGCCATGAATACTTACTTATTTATTATAAGAATTCCATTATTAATATTTCTCAAGAAGAACGTTCAACTGGTGGGTTAAATCAGAAAGATATAAACGGACCTTATAGAAAAGGACGTGAGCTAATGAAATGGGGTGGTGTATCTTTAAGAGAAGATAGGCCCAATCAATTTTACCCATTAGTCACGCCTAAGGGTATTGAGGTGGTTCCATATAGAAACGATGGGAAAGAAGGTCATTGGCGCTGGGGCAAAAATAATCCACTAATTGTTGTAGCACTAAAAGATCCTGATTTTTTTCATTGGGAACTTAGGAATTATGACTCCGGGGTTAGCGTGAATGGGAAAACAGAAAGATGGGTACCCTATGAAAAAATTAGAGATATTAAAAAATCAGTAGGATGGAGTACTTGGCTGGATAAATACGGTTCTAATGCTGATGCTACTAGAGAATTAAAAGAACTATTTGATTTTAAGCCTTTTGATACTCCCAAACCTACACAATTGATAAAATGGTTTATAAATCTTTACTCTGACGATAATGCTATTGTGTTGGATTTTTTTTCTGGCTCAGCAGCAACAGCCCACGCAGTAATGCAGCTCAACGCCGAAGATAACGGCAACCGCAAATTCATCATGGTACAACTCCCCGAAAAAACCGACGAAAACAGCGAAGCCTACCAAGCAGGTTACAAAACCATTGCCGAAATCGGCAAAGAACGCATCCGCCGTGCAGGGAAGAAAATAATAGAAGAATTAACCACGAAAAACACGAAAAAAGAGAACAAAGAATATGATCTGTTTGGCGAGGTCAACAACAAAAATTCTGATCCCCTTTCGGGTATTTCGAGTGTTTCGTGGTCAAAAAATATCGATATCGGCTTTCGTGTTTACAAAACCGCCGATAGCAACATGAAAAATGTGTTTTATCATCCGAGTGAACTCAAACAGGAGCAACTCAGTTTTCTTGAAAGCAACATCGAAGAAGACCGCACCCCAGAAGACCTTTTAACTCAAGTTATTCTTGATCTCGGTCTTGAACTCTCCTTGCCCATAGAAACAAAAAAGATACTCGGCAACACAGTTTTTATCGTCCAGACCAATGCTCTTGTCGCCTGTTTTGATAATGACATTGATTTTAAAATTATCGATACCATAGCGGATTTAAAACCTTTTAAAGTAGTATTTAAAGATGCCGGCTTCAAAGACGACAAAGACCGCATAAATGTGGAAGAGCGGTTTAAAAGGCTGTCGCCGGAAACGAAAGTGATGGTGATATAATTATGAAAAAAGATAATGAAAAGCTGACAGAGTTTTTGCTGTATAAGAATCCCAATGGTGAAATCAAAATTGATGTTTATTTGTATAATGAGACTATTTGGCTGCCGCAAAAAAAAATAGCTCAACTTTTTGATGTTGGCGTTCCTGCTATATCTAAGCATTTAAAAAATATTTTTGAGACCAACGAACTTGATGAAAAAGTGGTTGTTTCCATTTTGGAAATACCCACTCAGCATGGCGCTATTGAGGGGAAAACCCAAGTAAACCAGACTAAATTTTACAATCTTGATGCCATTATTGCAGTTGGTTACAGGGTAAATTCTCTTCGAGCAACCCAGTTTCGTATCTGGGCAACACAAGTTCTTAAAGAATATATAATTAAAGGCTACACAATGGATGTGGAGCGTTTGAAAAATCCAAAACCTCTTTTCGGTAAAGACTATTTTGATGAGCAGCTCGAAAAGATAAGGGACATCCGCAGTAGCGAAAGAAGGCTATATCAAAAAATTACAGACATTTATGCTGAATGCAGTATTGATTATGATGTGAACGCAGAGACTACAAAATTGTTTTTCGCAACAGTTCAAAATAAACTTCACTGGGCAATTACAAAGCAGACAGCGGCTGAAGTTATTGTATCCCGAGCAGATCACAAAAAAGATTATATGGGGCTTGCTTCGTGGAAAAATTCTCCTTATGGGAAAATTAGAAAATCAGATGTTTCAATTGCCAAAAATTATCTGACAGAAAAGGAATTAAAACCTCTGAACCGGATTGTCACTATGTATCTGGATTATGCAGAACATCAAGCAGAACGGGGAATCCCTATGACTATGAAAGATTGGGTGAAAAAGCTGGATGCATTTCTGCAGTTTAATGAAGAGGAAGTTCTTCAAAATGCGGGCAAAGTAACCGCAGAAATTGCCAAATCAATCGCCGAAAGTGAATTTGAAAAATACCGTCCTATACAAGACCGGCTTTTTGAATCAGATTTTGACCGGGAAATAAAAAAACTGCTGGAGACAAAAGAATGAAACTGATATTCAAACAGCAACCCTACCAGACTGATGCCACCATGGCCGTTGTCCGTTGTTTCGAAGGACAAAGCAAGGGATTTAGAAAAGAAGTTATCGGCAGGACAGAACTTTTTACTGAAGAGATTTTTTCCAACAAAAAGCTGGAAATTATAGATACTGATATTTTAAAGAATGTTCAAGCCTTGCAAAAAGAACAGGGATTAAAAACGATCAGTCGTTTGGACGGGCTCAATTTTACCATTGAGATGGAGACCGGTACAGGGAAAACCTATGTCTATACCAAAACCATGTACGAACTCAACAAGCACTATGGCTGGAACAAGTATATTATCATGGTGCCTTCCGTGGCTATCCGTGAAGGTGTACACAAATCCCTGGAGATAACAGCCGAGCATTTTCAGGAAATATACGGAAAAAAAATCCGGTTTTCGATTTACAACACCAACAATAAATCCAATTTAATAAACATTAAAAGCTTTGCGGACACTTCCAATATCGAAGTGATCATCATGAATTATCAGGCTTTCGCCACAACCAGCAAGGAATCCCGAAAGATTTATCAAAAACTGGATTCTTTACAGTCAGAGAGACCTATCGATATTATCAAGCGGGCACGACCGATTTTAATCATTGATGAACCTCAGCGTTTTGGTAAAAAGGCTGAAAAGATATTCACCGACAGAGAGTTCAATCAGCTTTTTACACTGCGATACTCTGCTACGCACAAAAAAGATTTCGAGTTCAATAAAATCTACCGCCTCGATGCCATTGATGCCTATAACCGGAAGCTTGTTAAAAAAATAAGTGTAAAGGGTATTGAAGTCGTTGGCAACTCCGGGACTAATTGTTATCTCTTTCTCGATAGAATACAGATTAGTACCAGCAAGTACCCCGTTGCCTATTTGGAGCTTGAGGTAAAACAGAGCAACGGCATACAGAAAAAAATCAGACAGATAAAAGAAAAGGATGATTTGTTTGTTTTCTCAAATGAACTCCAACAGTATAAAGGCTTTATTGTAAAAGAGATTAACGGATTAACCAACAGAGTTTCCTTTACTAATGGCGTGGAATTAACCGTTGGGCAAGCAACCGGCGATGTGGATGAAGAACATGTCCGCCGCATACAGATTCGGGAGACCGTAAAATCTCATATTGAAAAAGAGCGTATGATGTTTACAAAAGGCATAAAGGTTTTATCCCTCTTTTTTATTGATGAGGTGGCAAAATATCGGCTGTACGATAAAAGCAATAACCGGCAAAAAGGCGACTACGCAAAAGTATTTGAAGAGGAGTATAAGAGGGCAATCAGCGAGGTATGTTTGTTTGAAACTGATTACAATGACTATTTGCACAGATTTGCAGTGGATGAAATTCACAAAGGTTATTTCTCAATTGATAAAAAGGGGCGCTTTGTCAATTCAAAGGAAAAAAGAGGGGAAGGCGGAAGTGATGATGAAAGTGCATATGATCTTATTATGAAAAATAAAGAAAAGCTTTTAAGCCTGAGCGAACCTACCCGCTTTATCTTCTCTCATTCTGCACTGCGGGAAGGCTGGGATAATCCCAATGTGTTCCAAATATGCACTTTGAAACACAGCCAGTCGGAAATCAGTAAAAGACAGGAAATAGGACGGGGTTTGCGTATTTGCGTAAATTCCCAAGGTGAGCGCATGGACACTTCTGTTCTTGAAAGTGAATTTTTTGATATAAACAAATTAACTGTGGTTGCAAGCGAATCCTATGATTTTTTTGCAAAGGCTCTTCAGAATGAAATTGTAGCGTCACTATCCGAAAGACCGGGCAACCTTACCATTGATGTATTGAATAACCGTATATTAAAAAATGAAAAGGGCGAGAAATTCACCTTTGATAATCAGAGTTCAATGGATTTGATCTTTGATATGAAAATCAAGGGATATATTGATAATAATTACCAGATTACAGATACTTTAATAAAAGATATAGAAAGCAAAACATATGAAGTCCCCGAAAAATTAAAGGGTTTTGAAAGCTGTGTTTCAGAACTGCTGCAGAATATCTACACAACAGCAAACTTTACAGCCGCTGAAAATGAAAGCGCTAATAACATTAATGAACCTGTTTTAAAGCCGAATGATAATTTTGCTAAAATAGAGTTTCAGGATTTATGGAAAAAAATTAAAGTAAAGACCGTGTATGAAGTGGATTTTGCCAGTCAAGAACTTATAGAGAAATGTATAAAAACAATTGATACCAATCTGACGGTGAAAAAGGTTTTAATAAACATAACTTCCGGCGAACAACAGGACAAAATTGATGAGGCGACACTTAAAGCCGGTGAAAGCATGAAAAAGGAGAGAAGTATAACAGAAAAGGCAGATTCTCTCCTTGGTTCTTTGACGTATGACTTAGTGGCTGAAATTGCAAAAGAGACAACCCTTACCAGAAAAACAATCGTTAAAATATTGAAGGGTTTACGACGGGATACGTTCTATAACTTCAGAGTTAATCCGGAGAGTTTCATACAGGGGGCTGCACGAATTATAAACGGTGAAAAAGCGGCGATGCTCATAAATAACATTGTTTATTCAAAAACAGACAAGACTTATGATGACAGTATTTTTACCATAAATAATTTGTAACTATTCAGCGAAAAAAATGAAAAAGAAGTAAAAAAGTACTTGACAGGAATTTTGGTGCGAACTGCTTAAAGTAAATCTTTGATGAGAACAGAACAAATTTATTATACAGGGGTTTATC